>JACCDQ010407816.1_pt1 | contig 10357 bp, 8 predicted proteins | sample 7446031 | NCBI WGS metagenome assembly JACCDQ01 (sample SAMN15323442, study PRJNA562643) | freshwater metagenome | isolation source: river surface water | place: USA:Blue River Watershed | collected 2017-08-17
ACCGCCAATTTCACTGGACCTTCGGCCTTTGCAGTAAGAGAAATGACACATAACATCGCCATTGTTAAAAAAATCAATAATCGCTTATTCATCATCTTTTCCTTTAATTAAGTCAAAACATCTGCCCAAATATTGTCTGCCCAAGCGTAGGCGTAATCACCTTCCAATTTTGAGGCTGCTTGAGATACACCGCCACCTTCAGCAGGCAGCATGATTTGTTTGACCGCATCATAACGATAAACATTCGCTACATGCATGGCCATTTCATTATCCACAAAACTATAACAAGTGTTGGCAAAAACTGGCTGTGGATCTGGAGAATTTCCTCGCACAATATCCACGATGGCAGCGGCGCAAACTTTGGCTTGGGATGTTGCCATGTGGGCCGACTTTGGTAACGCAGAGGAAACTGCATCGCCAATCACATGGATGCTTTCGTGCGCCTTGCTAGCATAACTCAGAAAATCAACATCTACCCACGCTTGTTTAGTCCCTAGCAGCCCTGCCATTTTGGCCAATTGTCCAGCTTGTTGAGGGGGAATGATATTTAATACATCCGCCCTCACACTCTCAAACTCGGTATTCACCATTAAAGATTGACTATCCACCTGCTGTACAGCGCTGTTGGGTCTATAGTCAATCATACCCGCATAGTGTTCTTGCCAAACCTTAGTAAATAAGCCTTTTTTTGACACGATATCAGGGTTTGCATCCAACACAATAATCTTGGCCGTTGGGTTGTATTGCTTAAATAAAAATGCTACTTGGCATACGCGCTCATATGGACCGGGCGGACAACGATAGGGAGCTTTGGGGATACTCATCACGAACACCCCTCCTTGTGGCATGGCGACTAATTGTCTATGCAATAGCTCGGTTTGCTCGCCAGCTTTCCATGCGTGGGGAATGCGTTGCGCAATATCATGGGCTTGCATTCCAGCAATGGCTGAGTAATCAAACTTGATTCCAGGGGCGAGTACGAGTCTGTCATAGCTGAATTTTGCATGCGGCGTACTCACGGTGCGTTTGATCGGGTCGATAGCCTCGACATGATCGCGTACCCAATGGATAGGATAGTTTTTTTGTAGGCCACGATAACTAAAAGTGAGATCCTGAATGCGTTTGCTGCCGCTCAACACTAAGTTACTTAAAGGACAGGAAATGAAATTGGCATTGGGTTCAATGACGGTCACGTCAATTTCACCTTTAGACCATGTGCTTAGATACTTGGCGCAAGTAGCCCCAGCATAACCTCCACCCACCACAACCACTTTAGCAAGACTACCTTGTTTGTGGCTGGCTTTGGTCGATAGAGAACTGCAGCCTATTAAAGGTAAACTGGCCGCCAATCCCCCTATCATACTTAATTTGAGAAATTCGCGTCTTTGCATAGAGACCTTTGCCTAATCGCGCTTAACAGGTTTTGCCGTGATACGTGCTTGTTGAGAGAAGTACTGAGCAAGCTGCTGGATTTCATCTTCGTTCAGACCTTTGGCATGGTGATGCATAACCGTGGCAGGAATTGTGCCATCTCTAAAACCATGCATTTGGCTGATGAAATAATCTTTGCTTAGCCCTGCAATGACAGGAGTCATTCCAGCACTATTCCCTTGCTGTCCGTGGCAAGCGGCACAGGATGAAGCTAACACTTGAATATGAGACGCATGAGGCGTCGACAGGGTTTCTGCCGACGCTTCACTGACGGCAAGGATGGCGAATACCAGCCATCCTTGAGAATGATGTTTTAGAAACATTTTTCCTCTTGGCAACCATCATCTTTGGCGCCAAGGGATAGTAATAGGGTTTCCATTTTTTTGTTGCCGGTATCACGCATAGCACGCACGATAGACACGCCACCCTTAAGTTTTAAATTAACGTCTGCGCCCTTGCTTGCCAAGTAGCTCACAACATTTTCAAAACCATCAAATGCAGCCAATTGCAATGCAGTCATTTTAGTCAATGGGTGACGATAGTTCATATCTGCACCTTTTTCTACTAAAAGCTTAACGACTTCTAATTGACCCTTGTTTGCGGCGATTTGCAACGCTGACCAAGCAAAATACTTGTCGTTAAGATTAACGCCAGCATCGATATATTTCTGCACTACTTTGACGTTACCAGTAGATAGGGCATCCGTGAATTCAACTTGCTCATCGCTAGTTAAAGCAAATACAGAAGCGCTACAGACCAACATTGTCGCTAATAACAGGGATTTAATTAATTGCATTGTGTTCTCCATCTTTCGATTAATTATTAATTTACTACATTCAAAAATATTAACTTTATTTCTATGTTTACTTGGGTGATGGCAATCAACCAATCGCATGACGAGCGTTTCTAAACATACGTAACCATGCGCCATCATTGCCTAAGCCATCTGGATACCATGAGTTTTGTACTGTGCGGAATACACGTTCTGGATGCGGCATCATGATGCTGAAGCGCCCATCTGGTGTAGTTAGCCCAGTAATTCCTTGTGGTGACCCATTTGGATTGTAAGGGTACTGCTCAGTGACTTTAGCGTAATGATCAACATACCGCAGAGTCACTAGTTGTTTTGAAACCACTGCATTGACAGCACTTTCTGAAGAAAATTCCGCAAAGCCTTCACCATGTGCCACAGCGATGGGCATCACACTGCCAGCCATGCCATTAAAGAACAATGATGGTGAGCTTTGAACCTCTACCAATGCGAATCTTGCCTCGAATTGCTCAGACTTGTTGCGAACAAAATGGGGCCAATTTTCTGCACCAGGAATAATGCTGTGCAGATTACTCATCATCTGACAACCGTTACATACGCCCAATGCAAATGAGTCGGATCGCGCAAAGAAACGCTCGAATTGCTCTCTAGCCACTGGGTTAAACAATATAGATTTGGCCCAGCCCTCGCCGGCACCCAATACATCGCCGTATGAGAATCCACCACATGCCACCAAACCGGCGAAATCGGCCAACTTGATTCGGCCTGCGATAATGTCGCTCATATGCACGTCTTGTGCAGCAAAGCCTGCCGCATCAAATGCGGCTGCCATCTCGACATGCCCATTCACACCTTGTTCGCGCAATACTGCCATCTTGGGTCGAGCAGATAGATTGAGATAAGGCGCAGCAACATTCTCTTGTGGGTCATAGCTTAGTTGCCATTGCAAACCCGGTTCACTGACATCCAAAATACGGTCATATTCTTGTTGTGCACAGACTGGATTATCGCGAGATTTTTGCATATGGTAAGTAGTCGCAGACCACGCCCTGTGCCAATCCACGCGATTTGCCTGCAACAAAGTCTTACCTTCGCGACGGATAAGGATTTGATGTTGCTGTGTCACATCTCCCAGCAGATGCACACAAGCCGGTAACGCGTCCGATAGTTGAGTCAAAATCGCATTCGCCTGCGCCGCATGCACTTGTATCACTGCGCCCAACTCTTCGTTGAAAAGCACAGACAAGTCATCACCAGCCAAACTGCTCAAGTCTAGAGACAAGCCACAACGTCCGGCAAACGCCATCTCCGCTAAGGTGACTAATAAACCACCATCACTGCGGTCATGATAGGCGAGCAGTTTTTTGTCACGATTGAGTTGCTGTATCTCAGCAAAGAAACGTTTGAATAACGCTGCATCATCCAAATCTGGCGATTGGTCACCAATCTGTTGATAGACCTGCAACAGGGCTGAACCGCCCAAGCGATTTTTGCCAGCACCCAAGTCAATCAATATCAACTTGGTATCCCCCACATCTTTTCGCAACTGCGGCGTCAAGGTATGACGCACATCAGGAACAGCGGCAAACGCTGTTACGACGAGAGAGATAGGCGCTGTGACAGCCTTGTTTTGTTGATTTTCTTGCCAAACCGTCTTCATAGACATGGAGTCTTTGCCCACAGGAATACTAATGCCCAAAGCAGGACATAACTCCATACCAACGGTACGCACTGTGTCATATAACGCTGCATCTTCGCCCGGATGCCCTGCAGGTGCCATCCAGTTTGCGGATAGTTTGACTTCGGATAAATCGGTAATGGCCGTCGCTGCGAGATTAGTGAGCGACTCCCCGATAGCCATACGCCCAGAGGCTGGTGCGTCAATCAAGGCTAATGGCGCTTTTTCTCCAATCGCGAATGCGACTCCATGAAACGCTACATAACTGTCCATCGTCACGGCCACATCAGCGACAGGTACTTGCCATGGCCCAACCATTTGATCACGTGCCACCATACCGGTCACACTGCGGTCGCCAATGGTTATCAAGAAAGTCTTATCCGCTACGGTAGGCAGATGCAACACTCGCTGCACCGCGTCTTGAAGATCGATGCCTTGCAATTTTGCTGACGGTAAATGACGGCTTAAATGCTGAACATCGCGCAGCATTTTTGGCGGTTTGCCCAATAACACAGACAAATCCATATCTACTGGCAAATTATCAAAATGTTCGTCATGTACGCTCAAATGACGCTGTTCTGTGGCTTCACCCACAACCGCATAAGGACAGCGCTCTCGCTGACAAATCTCATCGAAACGCGCCAAATCGTCCTTGCTCACAGCCAATACATAACGCTCTTGTGCCTCATTACTCCATAATTCGCGCGGAGACATTCCTAACTCTTCATTGTGCACAGCGCGTAATTCAAATTTCGCACCAACCCCGGCATCATTCACCAGCTCAGGGAAAGCATTGGAAATGCCGCCAGCACCAACGTCATGAATACTCAAGATTGGATTGTTTGCGCCTAACTGCCAACAGCGGTCTATCACTTCTTGTGCACGACGTTGAAGTTCTGGATTACCGCGTTGCACTGAGTCAAAGTCTAAATTCTCTGCATTAGAACCGGTGTCCATACTTGAAGCAGCGCCACCACCCAAGCCAATTAACATGGCAGGACCACCCAATTGAATCAGACAGGCACCGGGTGGAATCGCACGCTTTTTGGAATGTGCTGCCGAAATATTGCCAACACCACCCGCCAACATAATGGGCTTATGATAGCCACGCATCTCGCCATCTACTTGCAACTCAAAAGTACGGAAATAGCCACTGATATTGGGACGTCCGAATTCATTGTTATAGGCCGCCCCACCTAAGGGACCGTCAAGCATAATTTGATAAGCCGAAGCGATACGCGCTGGCTTGCCATAGTCCTGCTCCCAAGGTTGTAGCAAGTCAGGCAAGCGCAAATTAGAGACCGAAAAACCGGTCAACCCCGCTTTAGGTTTTGAACCTATACCGGTAGCGCCCTCATCGCGAATCTCACCCCCAGCCCCTGTCGCGGCGCCGGCAAAAGGAGAAATGGCGGTTGGATGATTATGAGTTTCTACCTTCATTAAATAATGGGTCGCTTCATCGATATAGCGATAAGCGCCATGCGCATCAGGATAAAAACGCCTTGTCTCAGATGTTGCGCTCTCCACGATAGATGCATTATCCGCATAGGCAACCACCGTCTTTTTCGGGTGCAGTTGATGGGTATTCCGTATCATGGCAAACAACGACTTAGCTTGTTCAACCCCATCAATACGCCAATCGGCATTAAAAATCTTATGTCGGCAATGTTCTGAATTGGCTTGCGCAAACATCATCAATTCGACATCAGTGGGATTACGCGCTATGCGTTGATAATTGTCGAAGAGGTAGTCCACTTCGTCGGGTGATAGCGCCAAACCCAGCTCTTGATTTGCTCGTTCTAGTGCTTGTTTGCCACCACCTAAAACATCCACTCGGCTGAGTGGCTTAGGCTCACCTTGATGATACAGTCCTTGTGCTTGCTCAAACGCAGACACCACGGTCTCGGTCATCCGGTCATGGATTAACTGACGTATTAATTGGCGCTCTGTATCATTAAACTGACTGCCATCGGACTTAGCCAAATAATAGGCAACACCCCGCTCAATTCTCAGGGTGCTTTGCAAACCACAATGGCGCGCGATATCTGTTGCTCTGGAGGACCAAGGAGAAATCGTACCGAAACGTGGCAATACCAAAAATAACTCACCCGCTGGCTCATCGTTTGGCACATTAGGTCCATAACGCAGAATGCTATTCAAGGTTTGCAATTGTTCAGCAGTGTATTCCTGCTCTGACCATACAAAGTGCCAGAACTCTGCATGCAGATGCTGCAGGTGAGGAATGGCTGACTGCAAGCCATGACGAATTTTTTCTAGTCTAAAGGGAGAAAGTGCAGAGCCGCCGCGAATACTAATCATGAGAGATTTCTGATGAATAACTTAATTATTGGCAAAGACGTTATTTTAACTCAAGGCAAGCTGTCTCAACAGTAAACTTTTCGGATTCTGTTTACTCTATAATGGCGCAAGCAAATGTTTATTGCCTTTCAGGAGTTGTCATGTCTTCCGTGCGCTATCAGTTGCAAGGTATGCATTGCCAAAGTTGCGTTGGCAAAGTGAGTCAAGTTTTGCATCAGTTTGTAAAGCAAGCCAATGTGAGCTTGCAACCTCCACAAGCCGAACTGATCGACAGCGCACAAAATCTCGACAGCCTAGACCTAGGCAAAATTAACCATGCATTGAGCCTTGTAGGCAAATATCAAATGATGGTGATGGCGCGTGCAGATATTGCCCCTGAGCAGCAAGATACAGCGGGCTCGCAAAAATCATGGCTAAAAACCTATCAGCCCCTATTGATTTTGTTTGGCTATTTATTGATCAGCAGTTTTTTATTGCAATCCAGCCAAACGAGTTTCGATTGGGGAAGATGGATGCAACATTTCATGGCCATGTTTTTCTTGGTATTTTCTTTCTTCAAACTGCTCGATATTGGCGCTTTTGCTAACAGCTATGCCATGTATGACTTATTGGCTATGCGTTTTAAGCCCTATGGCTATGTTTACCCCTTTATAGAATTGAGCTTGGGTTTAGCCTATTTGACGGGTGTCAATTTAACCATGACCAACTTGGTGACTTTTGTGGTGATGGGCTTTTCTAGTTTAGGGGTGATTCAATCGGTGCTACGCAAACAAAAAATTCGCTGTGCTTGTCTTGGCGCCGTGTTCAATTTACCCATGTCCAGCGTGACCATCGTGGAAGATTTACTGATGGTGGCGATGGCCGCTTGGATGTTGTTGCAGCATGGCTTTTAATTGAGGCAGGCAAATGACTTCTCCGCATGATGTTCCCTTACAAAAGATACAGTTTTATGTGACCTCCCCATATAGTTGCGGCTATTTGGCTAAACAACGCGCCCAGTCACTGATTGCCACGCCGCAACATTTAATCGATAGAAACGTATATAGCGGGCTTATCTCGCAAGGATTTAGACGTAGTGGGCAGTATGTTTATCGCCCTTATTGCGAACAATGTGACGCTTGCATACCTGTGCGCATTCCTGTCAATGAATTTACCCCCAATCGTAGCCAAAGCCGTGCCTGGAAAAAACATCAAAATTTATCTGTCTCCATACAAGCCTTACATTTTGACGATATCCATTTTGAGCTTTATTTGCGATACCAAGCAGCCCGCCATGAGGGGGATGGAGAACATGAAAGTGCCGAGCAATATAAGCAGTTTTTGGTGCAAAGCAATGTCGAGTCTTACCTTTTACAATTTGAGCTAGATGGGGTTTGCAAAATGGTCTGTGTGGTAGATCGTGTGCAAGACGGACTATCTGCTGTCTACACTTTCTATGAACCCAATGATCAACACGCCAGCTATGGAACCTATGCCATTTTGTGGCTGATTGATTGGTGTAAACGCGAGCAACTGCCTTTTCTATACTTGGGATATTGGATTTCAGGCAGTCCCAAAATGGTATACAAGCAAAACTTCCGCCCGTTGCAGGCGCTTATCGACCGGCAATGGCAAGATTTTGATGCTACTTTGGCGAGCGCATCCACGATTTAAGCCCGATTGTCATGAATATAATCCGCTAAAGAACCCGCATTTTTCAGGTAAAATGCGCCCTTTTGTTTCGGCGCCCTAGCATGAGCCTCCCTAAAGAAATCCAACGCAGACGTACCTTTGCCATTATTTCTCACCCTGACGCGGGTAAAACCACTTTAACTGAAAAACTTCTTTGGTTCGGTGGCGCTATTCAAGTGGCCGGTGAAGTCCGTGGACGAAAAGCTGCTCGTCATGCGACATCAGACTGGATGGAGTTAGAGAAACAAAGAGGAATCTCGGTGACCTCTTCCGTGATGCAATTCCCCTATCGTGAGCACATGATCAATCTACTGGATACTCCAGGCCATGATGACTTCTCTGAGGATACTTATCGTACTTTGACGGCGGTGGACTCGGCTGTCATGGTGATTGACGCAGTGAATGGCGTAGAAGCTCAAACCATCAAGTTACTGAATGTCTGCCGTATGCGCGACACGCCGATTATTACCTTTATCAATAAACTAGACCGAGAAAGCCGCTCACCTATCGAATTGTTGGATGAGATTGAATCTACTTTGGGGATGCAATGCGCCCCTATTACCTGGCCTATCGGAATGGGTAAAGGTTTCCGTGGGGTTTATCATTTGTATTTGGATCAAATCGCCTTCTTTGACCCGCGCGCCGAAAAAGGCACTGCAGAGATTATTCAAGGCTTGGATAACCCCAGAGTGAATGAGTTGCTGGGCTCTCAAGCAGATGATTTGCGCTTGGATATTGAGTTGGTGCGAGGTGCGTCCCATAGTTTTGATAAGCAAGCCTATCTGAGCGGAAAACAAACCCCAGTATTTTTTGGCTCTGCAATTAATAATTTCGGCGTACAGTCATTACTGGATGCTGTGGTCGAGCTATCCCCTGCCCCACAAGCCCGCGTAACGGCGAGCCGCACAGTTGAGGCTGATGAAGCTAAGTTTTCGGGCTTTGTGTTTAAGATACAAGCTAATATGGACCCTAAGCATCGCGATCGCATCGCCTTCTTGCGAGTGTGTTCTGGTCGCTTTGAGCGTGGGATGAAAATCAAGCAAGTCGCGAGCGGCAAACAATTGGCCGTGAATAATGCCATTACCTTTATGGCGCAAGACCGCAGCACTACCGATGAGGCTTACTCTGGCGATATTATCGGCATCCCGAACCACGGCACAGTCAAATTGGGTGACACTTTCAGCGAAGGTGAAGATTTAAAATTTATTGGTATCCCCTGCTTTGCGCCCGAGCACTTCCGTCGCGCACGCTTGCAAAATCCCCTCAAAATGAAGCAATTACAAAAAGGTCTGCAGCAATTAGCAGAAGAAGGCGCGTCACAGTTATTCCGCCCACTATTGAGCAACGATATGATTTTGGGCGCTGTGGGGATATTGCAATTTGATGTGGTCGCACACCGCTTGCAGCATGAGTATGGCGTTGAAGTGATTTTTGAGCCCTACGATTGTGCTACGGCGCGTTGGTTACGTGGCAGTGCTGCCGATCTTTCTGCCATCGCAGACCGCTACGGATTTAATGTGGCCCTGGATGGAGCAGGTGACTATGTGTATCTTGCCCCCAATCGGGTTAACTTACAGATGGCACAAGAACGCTATCCGGATATCACCTTCTTGGAGACACGCGAGATAGCCTAAGCCGTCTCACGTGAGCCAGTTTAGCTAAATGCTTCGCATAACATGCTAAGCAAAGTAGCGAAAACTGGATATAACTCTTCTTTATTGTAGGGCGCTTCATCATCGGTTGAAGCCACGACAAATGCGATCACTGCCTTCTCTAAATCTTGACGATATTGCTGCCAATGCTCTGCGTCGGCCTGGCTGATCAAATTAAACTTACGTTGACCGCTTTCAATCACATCCACCAACTCCTCATCCGTCAACTCTGCAAACAGTGTCTTGGCAATCACATATTGTTGTTGATCAATCTCTGGGGCGACGCGTTCTTGCTGCAAAGGCATAGAAAGAAACGCATAAGACAATAAAGCAAATAATTGATACACGCTCAGCATATCAAATTGATCGTGGCGCTCGTCCGCTGGCGAGCGGCCTGATTCACGTATGCCCTGAAAAGTCACGAAACAAGCGATGTAACTCGCCGCATCCACTGATGGATAGTCATTTAAATCGGTACTGGGCTGTGGATCGTTCTCTCTTCTCAATTCTGATAGCAATAATGCATGCATCAGACTGAGTCGTTTTGCGTAGGTAAATTCAGACATGTTGTTCTCTCAGTATGTACAAAATATTCGTCGCTATTTTAGCAAATCGGCACAACGAATTAGGGCTGGCTATAGTAAAATAGTTGAGCATTTTGCAGGCATTATCAGGCATGGTCAAAAAATCTCTTATTTGGTTTTACCGATTTGCGCTAACCGCTATTTGGTTAGTGCTGATTTTTATGTCTGTCACCATCATAGGTCTGCGTTATTTTGTTCTGCCTGAAATTTCCAAATATCAGCCAAAAATCACCCAAGCCATCAGCAACAC
>JACCDQ010287332.1_pt1 | contig 10356 bp, 10 predicted proteins | sample 7446031 | NCBI WGS metagenome assembly JACCDQ01 (sample SAMN15323442, study PRJNA562643) | freshwater metagenome | isolation source: river surface water | place: USA:Blue River Watershed | collected 2017-08-17
CAACTGATCTAATATTGGCTTCTTCATGCGTGTATCCCGTGCGTGCAACCAATGCATTAGATGCTTGCCTTGTAATGATACTTGCTTTGTGGGAAGATATTGCGCTACCATTACCATAAAGATTACCTGTTATGTTTGCTCCACTGATGTTACCAGTGACTGATAAACTAGTCAATGTACCAACACTAGTAATGTTTGGTTGTGCCGCTGTAGTAACTGTAGCTGCGGTTGAAGAAGTTATGTCAGTTAATTGGCTACCGTTACCGATAAAGTAATTTGCAGTAATGTTACCTGAGCTAGTTAGGCTCGTAAGAGTACCGACACTAGTAATGTTGGGTTGGGCTGAGTTAGTTACTGTCGATGCTAGTCCGATTGGGCTTGCACTGCCGCCAAAGATTGATATTTCTACAGGGGTATTTGCAGGTGGAGCAGTACCAAACTCTAATGTGCTTCCAGTAATGCTATAATAGTTTCTTGGCTGTACTACACCACCAACTGTTACTAGTGTGTAGTTTGTTCCAGCTGGTGTAACAGTTAATGTAAATTCAGATTGTATCCCGTCACCAGTGAAGTTGTTCACTTGAATGTCTAATTGTCCTGCACTTGCGGTAACCGAAGCCCACGCATCACTGAAGTAAACGTTTAAGTCGCCGGTCTCACTATCTAACCACAAATCACCTTCCGACGGCGATTCAGGTGGGACAGTATCTACTGTTACACTTGCTCCGCCACCGCCTACTGTTCCGTTAATAATGACATTACCATTTGCTGCCACATTAGCCCAAGCAAGGACCCCGTTACCTACAGTTGCAAGCAAGTCACCTACGTTACCACCAGTCAATCGTAAATTTGCAGCATCGCCTAAGTTTGCAGAAGTAGTTGTCAGCTTTGCCGCAGTTAACATTCCAGTTGTTTTGTTGAATGTCAAGTTTGCAGTTCCGCCAATTACGCCTGCATCATTGAATAATAACTGAGAGTTACTCCCTGATGACATTGGAATACCAATCTCACGTATTTGAATACTAACACCATTGGGCGGTGCGGTTGTAAAAGATAAAGTCGTCCCAGTTACTGAGTAATCAGAAGTTGGTGTTTGTATGATGCCGCTAAGAGATACGATAACACTGTTTGTAGATGCGCCGCTTGTAACAGTATAATCAGTTGTAGTACCATCACCTGTGTATGTTCTAGTAACATAAGGTGAGTTAGCTGAACTACTGCTTCCGCCACCACCTGCGTTGACTGCGTTAACCCATTTGCTATTTGCAGAATCGTAACTTAAAATATCACCATTAGTTAAGTTTGCAAGAGCAACATCAGTTAAGTTTGCCAAGTCGCTTGCACCAGTTCCACCTGAAGGTGCAGCAGCAAAAATACCGTTACCATATAAAATATTACTTGCATTCCCATCTTTATTGATGGTTGCAATATTACCGATACCAGTTACGTTTGCAACAGCTACACTGTTAGCTGAATCTGATATTGTTGCGTGAGCCGCGTTGCCTACTGTACCTGTGACATTCGCTCCAGCAATGTTGCTTAATAAACTACCATCTGCGGTAATAGCATGGCTAAATGCGAATGAGTTACTAGTGACATCATAAATGATGTTAGCACTAGCACCGTTAATTGTAATGCCTGCACCATTTGCTTGTGCAGAAGTTGTTGCGTTATTAGCTAGAACAATATTAATATCGTTGATATTAACTGTTGTGCTGTTTACGACTGTTTGTGTTCCACTGATAGTTAAGTTACCAGTGATTGTTAGATTACCACCAAACGACCCGTCACCTGTGACAGCCAGAGATGTTAGTGTTCCTACGCTTGTGATATTCGGTTGAGCGTTTGTATATACTGTTCCGGCAACAAGTGCGTTTGATACTTGACCACTTACATTTGCTCCTGCAACAGAGTTAGCAGTGTCAGTATAATAAGAATGCACTGCTTGAGCTACGTTTCCTAGTACGTTTGCACCAGTAAGACCCGCCAATAATGAGCCGTTACCACTAATGAAGTTAGCAGTTGCTAAATTACCTAGATTTGCGTTTAATGATACTAAATTTCCCGTAGCGGTTACGTTATTGAACGTAAAGTCAAGTGTACTATCAAGTATATACGGTGGGAGTTTAATTATCGACATAAAATAGACCTATATAATATTTATCAAGTTTGGAGAGTTAAAATCCCACCTTCAAACTTGATTCCGTTTTCACCCAGTGTAGCACTTGAAAATGCAAAAGGATTGTTTAAAAACTTGTTATTTCCGCCACTCAACGTAAAGTTTGATGTAAAATCGTTAGTTAAACCAGTGTCATAAATCACGCTATTAATACAACCTTGACCGTTTGTTGTTAGCCATTGTTTACCCGATGCCGGTGTAGCACCTGGGTTTTGTTGTAAGAATAATGACAAGACACCGGCTACTTGCGGAGCTGCAAATGATGTGCCAGACTCATTTATCTGAAAGTAAGAGCTATTGGCATAGTACGCATTACCTGAAGTTCCTGCTGTTACTATTGCTGTACCAGGAGCATATGTGTCAATGGCAGTTCCGTAATTTGAATAAAAACCTCTTTGCTCTTGTGTTGCGCTATAAGCAGCTACATCAGTTGCACCAACATTAATACATCCTGATGCCCATGGGCTACTAGGACGATTGTAATATGTGTTTGATAGTACAGGTTGACCACTGGCATTGATGCTAGTAATGATACTAACATAATTATTGTAGTCCGGTCCAGTACTTATATCTTGTTTTACTTTTTCGTTTCCGGGGGCATGAATCACATGAACGCCGGCTGCAATCAAATCAGTAGTCAACGCATCGTATGAAGTTGAGAAACCAGGTGTTGAATAAAGAACTGATGAAACGTTTGCACCAGTTGCGTATGTTCCTACGTTTGATCCGTTCATTCCGTAATCAGTACGTATTGCATAACCACTCCAAGTTGTTCCTCTATAGCTACCACCCCATATTTGATAACCGGTGTAGACAGAATGTCCAGTATAAGGGTTATAGTTACCACCTGAACTCATCATGTACATGGTAACTCCCCATGACATATTTACGATAGTAGGTCTTTTGAAACCTATAGTAGAGTCAACTGTTTTATTTTGATGAAACTTCTTCATCAAGTCAAATGCTGTTGTAGTATCGATTGTTGTGCCGGCAGTACCTAATATATTCATGGCATATATTTTTGCATTCTTTGCCCAGCCGAATGTTTTACCTGCAATTACTCCCGCCACTGCTGTTCCATGTCCATTGCCGTCAGCATAGAAGTTAGCTGGCATCGTGCCAGCAACACCAGCGACACTGTACCAATTGATTTGTTGCACACGTGATATACCGTTCTTATCCTGAAACTCAGGGTGATCCGGCTTGATACCAGTATCCATAACGATAATGTCAACTCCCGATCCATCTAATAGATAATCATAAGTGCCTGCAACTGTTGTACCAGTACCATAAATATTAGTAGGGCTTGAACATCTTTTCAATCCATAGTTTGCAGTTGTACCGGCTGCTGTTCCAAATAGAGTTTGTTTAGTAAAATCCGCAGTCATTTGTGCTGCCGGTACTCTACCGATTAAAGGATTGTTATCAGGGTTTAACTCAACGTCTAATACGTCTGGATGATTCTTTAACATTTGTGCTTCTTCAAATGTCATCCAATAGTGAGTTTGTCTTTCTGAACCAGGACGTCTATTCGCAACGTTAATAGGTCTGTCTGGGATTACGGAACCATCGACCCCGTCGTCTTCACTAGTGTCACGTTCTAAGTCTCGTTCCAAATCATCAATTGTCAAACCCTCTTTGACAATGACAACATACTCTTTTAACTCAGTAGATGAAGGATCCTCAATGGGTTTGGCAACACCCACACGTTGAAACAATGATGTATCAAGTGCTAAAGATGGATCTAAATCTTGAGTATTAAAAGTAGTCATTAATGTAAGTCAACCCATGATCCGTTTACATACACTTGCAACTTGTCAGTTGTAGTGTTATAAATCACATAACCGTTACTTGCTGCGATAGTATCACGCACCGTTGTAGTACAGTTATAGAATTGAAACGGAGATGACGTTGACCTAACGACTGTTGCAGCAGTAAGGTTTATACTTGTTGCAGAGTTAATAGTAGGTATACCAGTACCAGTATTTGTTACACTATTTGCAGACAGTGTGTTTACGGTTAAGTTGGTACTTGACGATATGATATTACCCGACAGTGTATTTGCAGTTAGTGTATTTGCAGTAAACGAATTAGCAACGATATCAGATGTTCCAAATCCCATGACGCTAGAAAACGTTGTAATTTCAATGGGTGCTGTATTAGGAGGAGCACTAGAGAACGTAATTACATTACCTGTGAGTGTGTAAACACTTCTAGGTTGTAATGTACCTGCCATAGCAACCAATGTATACAATTCACTCGCGGGTGTGACTGATAAAGTAAAGTCGGTTTGTACACCATTTGCAGTAAAGTTATCTACTGTAATCGTAGTGCCAGTTGGGGTTACCCAATTGACATTTCCTAAACCATCTGTTTGCAATAATTGACCGCTTGCACCACCGGTGATAGTAACGTTTCCTACGTTACCTAAGACAGTTTTACCTGACACAGTTAGATTACCTGGGCTGATATTGCCAGTATAAGTTGGTAAATAAGATTCTGCGTTTGAGTTTGCATAAGTGATAGGTGCTCCGGCAAACACGCCGTTACCATACAAAATATTACTTGAGTTTCCGTCTTTGTTAATCGTAGCGATATTACCGATACCGGTAACATTCGCAACAGCAACACTATTTGCGGTATCTGCTACATTAGCGTGAGTTGCATTTGCTACATAACCACTGACGTTAGCACCTTGAATGTTGCTCAAACTATTTCCTGCACCGACAAAATAGTTTGCAGTTACTATATTTGCACCGACATTTCCAGTGTATGTTGGAAGATATGAAGCTACGTTAGAGTTAGTGTAGCTTTCCGGTAAGCCTGTCAATAAACTACCATTACCAATGAAGTAGTTTGCAGATGCTACGTTCCCTAGATTAGCATTATTTGAAGTTACATTACCGGTAATGGTTACGTTGGCAAAGGTAAAGTTGTCAGTATTGAGTAATGTAAAGCTGGGTAGTCGTGTTAGTGCCATAATAAAAACCTTATTATGTATTTAGTCTAGAGGTTATTGATATAGATAGCGGATAACTACGATACCTGAACCACCTGAACCACCGTTTGAGAAGTTTGAACCACCACCGCCTCCGGTGTTTGTTCCACCGTTCGGGACGCCGCCTGCATTTAAACCAGAACCACCTGTTCCGCCGCTATATCCGCCGCCGCCGCCGCCGCCGGCGCCGCCGCTGCCACTTGTTGATCCGTCGCCACCACCGCCACCGGCAAAGTAATAGGTAGTGCCTAAGTAGCTATTTTGAACTCCAATACCACCGTTCCCACCGTTTGCACCGGTTACTGATGTCCCTGCGCCGCCGGCTCCGCCACCTCCGGCACCGCCCTGTCCAGTAGATGTGCCTCCCGGGTTGCCTTGTCCAACAACATAAGGTGATGAGAATTGTACCGCTGTAATACTGCCACCAAATTGTTCGTTTGAACGAACCCCTCCACCTGAACCACCTGCCACAGTTGATATTACACCAGACTGATACCACCAGCCGGCGCCGCCACCTTGGCAAGCTAGTGTATATGAACTACCTGCTATAGTAGTGTTATTACCAGGAAAAGACTTAGAAGTAGTTGTAGTGCAACCAGCGCCACCGCCGCCGATAGTTATCGTATATGTCTCTGTATTCAACTTAAAATTAGGGTACTGTAATAATCCGCCGGCGCCGCCACCAAAAGGATTATTATATCCATAAGTTCCGCCACCGCCACCGCCGGCAACTATCAAAATATCAAATGTAGCATTTGCAGGTATGTATGTAGGAGTGAATGTGCCTGAACTATAGAAAGCATGTATTCTATAATTACCTGACGTAGTTATTGTTCCACCTGTTGCGGCAATGAACGATGATGATGTTAGTGCTGTAAATTGTATTGTACCAGATGAGTTAAATTGATAAACTCTATAACCGTTTGCGACTGTAATTGTAGGGCTACCTGTAGTTATAGCTAACGGGAAAGAATCTGCTACCCTTATAACAACAATGCCCGAACCGCCTGAATAGCCACTGCTTGTGCCGCCCCCAGCACCGCCGCCAGTATTTGCTCCGCCACCACCACCACTTACACCGTTGTTTAACCCGGAACCACCTGTACTAGCAGTTCCATTCACAGAGGCGCCACCGCCGCCGCCGCCGGCTCCGCCATTACCACCAGGACCATACCCACTACTAATAGTGCCGCCGCCGCCGCCACCTCCCCAGTAGTAGCTAGTACCTAAAATAGAATTAGTTACACCTATGCCGCCGTCACCGCCTTTACTTCCGTTTGCTCCATTGGCACCTGAGCCGCCGGCGCCGCCGCCACCGCCACCATTATTTGCTGCTCCGTCGCCGCCTTTATTTGCTATACTTCCATAACCACCGAAAAATATACTTCCACTGCCAGCGGCGCCGCCGCCGTATGCACCGTTAATGTATAAACTAGAATAATACTGAGTTCCGCCACCGCCGCCAATTGCATAGAATGAAGCACCGGTTCCAACTACACTACTAATGCCACCAAAACTGCCGCCGCTATTAGATCCGCTGCCGCCGCCCCCGACTGTTATTGTATATGTTCCTACGGCTAATTGAGTTGAAGGATTATATAAGACTTGTCCGCCGCTACCGCCGCCTGATGTTGCGCCACCCCCACCACCTACTATTAACAAATCAGCGACAATATTAGCCGGAGTAGAACCTGAACCAGTGGGGTTAGTAGTCGATGTGAGTGTTAAGGCACGAGCGCCGGTACGTGCGTAACCCATTAACTTATCTCCGTACCGAAGAGACTAAATGTTACGTTTGTAGTGTTTGCGTATACTGTTACTACGTCAGTAGTTGCAAGTGTTAATCCTATAGTCATACCAATACTATCATTCGCAGGTAAGTTTGTATCATAAGTTATATAATGAACGTTGGCTAATGTTGCTCCCGCAGGTCTTACTGCTACTCTAAATGAAGATACAGTATTAGCCAAGTTACATACATTGAGTGTACTTGTAATTGCACTAGTTGATGAAGGTACTGTGTATAATGTTGTTGCTGTGTTGGCTGCAGGGTTTTGCTGACCTAAAACTTTGTAGATTGTTCCCATATTAAATTCCTAAAAACAAGAAGGGGTGTGGCGGTTGAGCTGGGATACTAACTGTGGCAAATGACAAATTACCTGTACCGTCTGTACTTAAAAATTGCCCAGTTGTTCCACCATTGATATGAATATTACCAACAGTACCCAACGTCACGTTACCAGAAACAGTTAATTCAGTCAATGTACCGGTGCTTGTTATGTTGGGTTGTGCGGCTGTTGTTACTGTAGCTGATGTAGTAGCCGAGGTCGCAGAACCGGTTAGATTACCTGTTATTGTACCACTTACAGTCAAGTTGGATAAGGTACCGACACTAGTTATATTTGCAGTGTCGAGTAATAGTGGGGATGCTTTAGTGGTCATATGATATTTATTATAAGTTAATTATGATTTAGACTGTATATGATATTATGAGAAGCCCTGAACCACCTGCTGCGGCGTTGTTTTTTGAAGTCCCTGTAGAGGCACCACCTCCGCCACCGCCGGTGTTCTGTGTTCCTGCTGTTGCTGCAACATAGACACCACCGTATTGTGCGGCTGTTCCGCCACCGCCGGCTCCGCCCGCACCGATTGCACCCGAACCGTTATTCCAAGTCCAATTTGACGAACCCCCACCTCCACCACCTGCATAGTATGTTTTTGTTCCAGTGATGTTAGAGTAAACACCGGGACCCCCGTGAGCAGGTCTAGTACCGGGTGCAGAAGCAGAATTTACTGCCTGTTTCCCGACACCTCCGGCTCCGCCGCCACCTGAACCTACAGAGAGTCCTCCTGTGAACTGATAAAAACAAGGACCTGCATCGTAACCCTGATTTGGAGCAGCCTCGCCTCCTCTACCTTGTTGAACGTTTGCCCCTGTGACTGCTATAGTTCCTCCTGCGCCGCCAGCGCCGCCGCCAGGTGCTGCGGCAAGTCCGCCTCCATATGCAGTTAAACTAATAGTACCACCCACAAAAGTAGATGAGGCTCCGTTTGCTCCTGGATTCCCGCCACCTCCGATGGTTACTGTATATGTTGTTCCAGTTTCGACAGTTAAGGGGGTGCGCCAATTATTAAAATAAACTTCTTCGGACGAATATAGAATTGTTCCGCCAGCTCCGCCACCGCCTCCGAACGAACTATTTCCGCCACCACCGCCGCCGCCAATGAGCAAAAAGTTCACGTTACCACCTGTGGTGACAGTGAACGTTCCGCTTGTTGTGAATGTGTGAATTTTTAAATTGCCATTAGTAGTTACGTTTCCACCAGTCGCAACTACTCCGCTGGTAGTAGGTCCGGCAGCCCCTGTTCCAGATATAGCTATAGTTGCGGATTCAACTCTAATAGAACTAGTTGACGCTCTACGAAAAGCCATTAACTAATCTCCGAACCAAACAAATTAAAACTTAGTGTAGCAGTGCTTGCATATACAGTTAAAACGTCAGTTGCAGCCAATGTGATGCCGATAGTCATCGTTAATACATCGTTTGCAGGGATAGAAGTATCATATGCAACATAATGCTGTGCTGATATTGCTGCTCCTGCAGGTCTAACTGCTATTCTGAATGCCGCAGAGGTTGCGGCTTGATTACAAATTGTGATTGTTGAACATACTGCGCTTTTACCTGCGCCTACTGTATATAAATCTGTGTTTGTTGTTGCTGATGGGTTACTCTGACCCAATACTTTATATGTGTTTGCCATTTATGCTCCCATCAGTAAGAATGGATTAAGGGGGTCGGGTATCGTTACAGTTGCGAATGATAGATTACCTGTACCGTCAGTAGTTAGATATTGTCCACTAGAACCACCTGTTATCTTGACATTGGCAATTTCACCTAGTGTTGTTACACCACTAACAGTTACACTCGTTAGTGTCCCGGTTGATGTGATGTTTGGTTGTGCATTAGTGTACACTGTTCCTGATACTAGTGAGTTAGCCACTTGACCAGTAATGTTACTTGCAGGTACTGAAGACACTGAAATGTTTGTCAATAAGCTACCGTCTCCTTGAAAGTAATTACCTACAACTAAGTTACCTAAGTTAGCACTACCGGCATAAAGACTACCTTCAATTTCAAGGCTAGTCAACGTACCAACAGTTATGATGGTATCTGTTTCAATGTTATAGGTATTTACTTTCGTAGTCATTTAATTACTCTGGTAAAACTACTTCAACCCAAGCAGTTGTTGCTTCATCCCAGTTGTATAGTTTACCATCATCCGGCATTGCAACAGGTGCTTCGTGCATACATGTATCTTCGTTCAATACCCAGCTTGCGTATGGGCACGGTGGGATAAACGCATCACGACCTGAATCGTAAGTATATCCGATGCCTGCGTAGTTCTTACGCAATGGTGTTCCACCTAATTTGTGTACGCCAGCTTGTGTGTTATAACTTGTTTGGATCCACTTAGATGGATCACCCACAGCGCCAGAATCAATAAAATCCTGCTCTGCTACGATAACATTTGTTACGATGTTGTTTTCATCTATTTGTGCGAAATGTGACATTTCATTCTCCTTGTTTAAATTTATCCTGTTACCCAGTATGTTGTGTTTGACGGACCCGACGTTGTATTTGGGTCAATGTATGTTATGTTATTACTAGGTTGAATTATCTTTGTATCAGATTGCACCTGGACTGATTCGGTCGTGGCTAGATTAGTAACCTCTAACACATTCAGTGTCACTCCAACTGAGATTTTAGTAGTAGGTGCGATTGTAGCCATTTACATAAACCTTATCAGATACATGTCTTCGTTGAACACAATTGCCCTGTACGGCTCATTATTTATAGTAAAAGTTTGATTCTCCGATACCCAATATAATTTCATAAATGCTAGTGGACCGCTAATACTCTTATAGATACCTCTGGCGGCGCCACCTGGGTTCCATGCACCTGAAATGCTTGTCTGGATCCTAATAGGTTCTGCGTTAGGAACTAGTGACCCAGTAACTGGATCGACTGTTGGCATGTTTTGAATATTGCTAGTAGATGCTGATGCGGTTGGACGTTTTCTCTGTCTGTGGTTAATAATCGGGTTGACTAGAGACATAGTGCCACCGTAGTCGCCGGCACCACCGACCCCTCCGCCTAGCACTGATGATGCTACTGGA
>JACCDQ010015194.1_pt1 | contig 10355 bp, 10 predicted proteins | sample 7446031 | NCBI WGS metagenome assembly JACCDQ01 (sample SAMN15323442, study PRJNA562643) | freshwater metagenome | isolation source: river surface water | place: USA:Blue River Watershed | collected 2017-08-17
CCTTCATGCGAAAATTTACAGAATATGCTGTTAATTGATTGATTTGTTTATTCCTGGCAAGATCATCAATAACAATGATTGACTTAACGGCGATCGCCCAATGAAACCCTATCCACCTAAGAACTGATTTGAGGGTACTCAAACTCTCTTTTGTTAGGTTTTTTAAGGTTCACAACCGCTACGGGAGTCAGCATATTCTCTGGCAAGGATTCTGAATTGTGATGATGGTGATGGTGTCCGTGAGCATGATCGTGGTGATGAGAATGATTGTGATCATCTTCCTTTTCTCGATAGGCATTTTCAATCGCCAAAGGAACACCGTGAGGCGTATTTAACACCGCTTGATGCCAGAGTGCTAACTGTTTTTGATAGGTTTCCCAATCCGTTAACCCCCGTTCTACACATAATCTTTCCAACGCATTTAACCAATGACTATAGTAGGTATCACCGCGATCGCGATCGCCTTTTGCCTGGGCATTTTTAATTTCTTGACTAAAAATTTCTACCCACTCTGAGCAACTTAAAAAACCTTGTTTGATCAGTAAATTACCGATCGCAAAAGCTTCGGCTTCCCAGGAATCTTTAAAAATGGGTTGGCCATCATCTTTTAATAAAGGGGGAATCGGTTCTTGGGTTAAATCTTCCAGAATCGGATCAAGAGTAGTCATAATTTTAAAAAGAGCTTGATTAGTTGATTTTGTAGGGGCGTAAGGCTTACGCCCAATCACTTATATTATTAACAATTAAGCCAATTTAATATAGGGTTCAAATACATCGGCATAGACCACAGTGCGTTTATCTACAAAGTCTTCACCCCAAATATCAGCCCCTTCAAAGCGCACACTATACAGAGGCGTATAAAACTTTTGTAAACCACGACAAGCAATATCGGGATAGGGGCCATAATAAACGCCCTTAAACTCAATTTGTCCTTTCTCGTTGCGTTTTTCTTCTGCTAATCCATAGTAAGTAATAATCGTTCCCACTTTGCCACGAAAGTAGGGATATTCCCGCGTATGACCTGTAGATAATTGATTAATACATTGCACGCGATCGCCAACTTTAAATTTAGGTTTAGCACCAATGGCTTCAATCGAACCGACCTGAGCGGGATCATATTTTGCTGATTCATATAACCCTTTGGTATCGGGACGACCTACACCAGGTACTGCTTCTGTAAAGGCTTGGTCTCGAATAGTTTTAGCTCGTTTTTGGGCAGGAATAGTCGTAATTTTGCGCGATGTTAATTCAGTTAAAGAAACCCCTAATTTATCCCCATATATTGTAATTAAAAGGCATAAGGTTTCTAACCACAAAGCGTCGTAGGTACGATTCATGTAGTCACGGGGATTCATGGTTTCTCGACCCCAACGGGCCGCATCTAAGCCCCAAAAAGGAACCGGTTGACCGGGCTTTAATCCTTTTTCAAAAATGGTGCTGAGGGTAGCAAAGATCGCGCCCAATTGACCTTCCCATTCTTCTAACCAGGCTTGATCGTCGGGTTGATCTTTAAAGGGAATTTTGCCGTAGCCTGTCCAGCCTGCGTTGTAATGTGGCCCTTCCATAGTGAATTACTCCTAAATTAAAAGTCTGATAAATGAGAGTTAATAGTCATTAAATGGGTGAGTCTAAAAATTGAACAGGTTTAATAATTTGAGTGTAGAGATATTGCTGAAGGATCAACAAATCAGAATCACCAGTAATCAAATACATAGAATTTCCAACCCTGGCTAAATCTAAAAATTTATTATCATCCTGATCGTCACAGAGATTGACTTGGAACTCAATTTCAAAAAATAGACTCTTGCGGTGAATCATTGCTAGAAAATCGGCCCGATCCTCTAAGGAAATGTACCTATCAAATTTTTTCTTCTGAAGACGAGTCACCAGTTCTTCATAGGTGGATTCACTCTGAATTAATTGAAAATGGGTAATCACTTTAGTGACAGCTTGATTAGGAGTGCCTAATGGATTTAAAACTGAACTAATCAAAACATTAGTGTCAACTACAATGGTTTTAAGATTCATCGGCTAAAAGTTCATTAAGAATTTCTTCCGTCAAGCCATTTTCTTGTGCTTTTTTACCGATACGTGCCATTAGACCGAGTAAATCATCTTCCGATGACTCAATGGTTAAATTGACAACCTGATCAGGCTGAAAGCCTAAATCGCTAATCAATTTAGGGAGTTCACCTACAGTAATATTACTCAGAGTCTGTTTCATTGTATTACTATTCAAGGTTATTTAATAAAATTGACTAGGTATCAGCAACAAAAGAGTTTGATTGAAATCTAATCCATGACGCGATTAGCTCAGACAATCTTTTGCTTATTTTAGCACCTTCTCAAAAAATGAGTTAGCTATACAAAATTTCTGCTCCTAACATAGCATTGCGTGTGACCCGTTTTCGTAATTCATTTTCAGTTAAATTTGCCCAGGCTTTCGGCATTTCTGGAATGACAAAGAAACGTACCTCTGAGTTAGAATCCCAAACTCGCAATTCATCAATTTTAGCAGTGTAATCTTTAAATTGTTTGAGGCGATCTCGCAGAGATCCGCTACGCGGTGCGCCTTTCCCTTTGTGGGCATCTTCGGCAAATTCTACTAACACGCCAAAAGGATCAGACACGCTACGGGCGCGATATTGTTGGGATTTATACCACATCGGCTGAGTACCTAATAAGGCTTGAGGATAGCAGGAACACACCGTACAGGTGACAAGATTATGAACAAAGAGCGGTTTGCCCTTTTCTTGCTGTTCTCCGTTGGCAAAAATACGGATATATTCGCCTTCGGGGCCAATAGTTAAACCAAAGGTAATTTGATCACTTAAATAGGGTTTTCCAGTGTCGGGATTAATAGTATTAAACAAAAAATCTCGAATTAAAATAGCTGCTTGAAAAGGTTTCTCCTCTGGGGGAGCTAATAATTTGGCTTTCCATTCGGGATTTTTCCAAGCATGGGCAACAACGGCGGCTCCGAAGTGAGGGCCAACTACTTTTTCATAGTAGTTAACAAAACCTTGTACGCCTTCTTCATTGATGATTTTTTTCTCAATGAGTAATTGTTTAATAGCCAAAACTCGCTCTTTTAAAGGGGGAAGAACGGCTTCTGTATCACCATCAGGCGTTTTAAAGGTCGTGTCTGCAATCGGAGAACCGCCGTGCATGGCCCTTGAGTCGTCAGGAGTTACTCCCTCTTTACCAGGAGTTGCGGCACTGACATCTTCTAAAAGTCCTTGACCAGCTACCGTTGCGGCTCCTGCGGACAGACCAGCTAATCCGACATTTTGCAGGAATTTACGACGGGAAGCATTGGTTTTTTCTTCTGTATTTTGGGGGTTGGGGGAATTTTTTTCCTGAGTCATAATTGATAGTGGATAATTGATAGTGAATAGTGGATAATTGATAATTAATGAAAATTCAAAAATGCAGGCTTTGAAGATCAATTTGGGAAAATTTTTAGTAGGGGCGAATTGCGTTCGCCCATTGAGTGATGAAAAGAAAACCAAATTGCGATCGCCCATTGAGTGATGAAAAGAAAACCAAATTGCGATCGCCCGTTGGTCAACTAAAAGAAATAAGAGGTTTTCAATTGCCAAATCCAGATCGGGGCATTACTGTTATTATTTTCGGGATGAATAACAACTAAAAAGCCTGGTTGCAGCGAAATGTTATTGTTAACATTGTATTTATAAGCGGCCTCAATATGCCAAGCTGTGTCACCTTCTGGCCGTAATCCAGGGCTGGTTTGGGCAATGACTCGATAGGGATTTCCGACCATCAACGAACCGATATTTCCTTCCCCAAATAGATCAATTAAGGACAGACCAAAATTCCATTCAAAAATGGTGGCACTATCTCCCCGATTGACGTTAAAACTTGGGTTTGGTTGTTCCGCATGGGCAAAGGCAAAACCCACATCTCCCGTAAAGGCCAATTCCGGCATAGCTCGCCAGCCAAACCCAAAGGTGGTGTGATCGGCAGAGGTGGCGATGGAAGCAGGGGCAGGGCCTGGATTACCAAAGGCCCCAGGCGGGATAAAATTAGTGCCAAAGGGCTGATCGGCATACAAACTGCCCGTTTGACCCGATACGGCAACCCCTGGCCCCGCAGGATTATAGGAACGGACATAAACCAAGGTCATACCCAGGTTATCGGTCGGAAAGTAGCTTAACTGAGCGATCGCAGCATTACCGCCATTAAAAAAGCCTGTTTGGGGATCACCGCTATTAAAATCACCGTAGAAGCCTGCGCCTAAAGATAATTGATCACTAAATTTGTAGTTAGCTGCAACCCCTGGACGAGCTAAGGTTTGATAATAAATGGGGTCAAAACGACCAAAACGACTAATGGAAACCGTATAGGGGGCAAAAATGGCAAAAGGTTGAGTGGAAGTTAATAATTCCCCTGAAACTTCTCCGCCAACGGCATCAATAAAAACGGAAAGATTCTCAAAGGGACGGAATTTATAAATTAAATCGGCGATCGCCAAACTATTATTGTAGGGTGGGGCATCGAAGGACAAACGACTCATATAGGTTCCTGTCACATTCGGTGTAAAACCAGTGATCGAAGAACTAAAGGGCGTTAAATTACTTGTCCACAAATCCACCGATAAACTATCAGTTCCACTAAAACTGGTAGTTAAAGATAATAAACTCGAATATTGCAAGGTTGCTTGACGTTGTAATGGGGCCGCCGGTCGTAGGGTTTTAATGCCTTGATCGGTAATAATGTTACTCGTTGCCGCTTCTGCTCCCGTTGCTCCTGCCACATACATCGTGGTCGCGCCAAATAATTTAGTCGTCGTAGAAAATTGATGATCTTCGAGATAGGAAACCCGACTTTCCAGGTTATCAACCCTTGTTCCCATCGCTGCTAATTCTGCTTCAAAGTCTTGGGCTAATCGTTTTAATTTATCTAAATCTTCCCGTAATACTGCCACATTTTCCTGAAGTAATCGCTCCATTGTATTCATACAGGCATTTAGCCCCGCCGCAAATTCCCAACGGGACAGGGCGCGATTCCCCCGAAAAGTGCGATCAGGATAACCCACAATACAGCCGTAGCGTTCCACTAAACTTTTAAGAGCTTCATAGGCCCAAGCAGTGGGTTCTACATCCCGTAATTCGTTGACATTAGTAACTTGAGATAGGTTATTATTATTGATCTGAAATTTTTTAGGTTGTCTCGTTTTTTGGATTTGTTGTAAAAGTTCCTGACGGTCGAGATCAAGCCATTGATTAGTCGGATTATTGGATTGTGATAGGGTCAAATCTGATGGTGCTATTTCCGAAACTCCGGGAGAAAGCTCATCGGCGATCGCCCCAAAGGCGATCAGAGCCAGACTTCCTAAAGTCAAGGGAACGGTTTTACAAAAGTTTAAAAATAAATTTTTCATTAACTCCTCACACTGCATTGCTTCAAGTTTAAACTCAAAATCGATGGAAGAATCAAATCTGTTTTTGAACGATGACTCAATTCCTCCGCCGTTCAAACCTCGCTAGTCAGATGATTATTCGACGTTCATCTGAAAATCAATAATCTTTCCTTTGCCATTGGTATCGCAGGAGCCGGAAACTTTTTTCTTGGAAACTTCCCAGTTATAGCTCAAACCTGATTTTTCAATATCCTTGAGAGTCATTTCCCCTCCATCAATAGATTGCTTTAGAGTAGCTCCTAGTTCAACCTTAATATCTGCCATCGAAACTCCTTTTCCAGTACGATTGGCAACTTCATTTTTGCAGTTTCGTCCCCATGATTCGATACGAGCATTAATTTTTGCATCATCATCGGCGGAGGCTTTCGGAATAACAGAAGCGATCGCCGTCAGGATTAATAAACTGGTTGCCAGAGAAATACTCAGTAAGCGATTCATAAACCACCTTCCTCTTCATTCGTTAAGTCAAATGTTTATACACTCTGACAATAACTAGTTTGGACATGGTGTGCTATCCCCTTTGCGTCATTGGCGACAGTGATCGTCGCATTTTGGATGGTAAAATAATGAAGACTTTATAAAGATTAGCACCCTTTATTTGCGAACTGTTTTTTGTTCTATTCAATAGGAAAAAACTAATAATCTAAGTTTTCTAAAATTTGCTACCGCTAAGAAATGAATTCTTTTTTTCAACTAAACAACCAGATAGAACCCCTCTTTGAGACTTCTAACTATGAAGAGGCACAAGCTATTTTAAGCAATTTAATTGGCCCCCATCAAAGCACCTTATTAGATTCCCAAAAACCGTTTTTTTGTCGTTATTATCATACTAGTCTTCATCAGTCTTCTCTCATCTACCTGCAATGGCAAGGAAAACAAAAATTAACCAGAGATCAACCGGACGATCTTTATGTTTTCTATTTACCCTTGGAAGGAGAAATTGAAGAAAGAATTGATCACTTAGACAAATTTTATTCTTCCCCTAAAATTGCTCATTTATTTACACCTCAACAAACCCTAATTGGTCAGATTGATTCGAGGGGACAAGGTATCTCAGTTTGTATTAATCGTCATATTTTAGAGAAAGAGTTAAGTAAATTACTCAATGCACCAATTAACCGATTAGTGACTTTCTTCCCTGAAGTTGATTTAACCCAGAATTTTGGTCATAGCCTCAAAGAATTAATCTTATTTACTTGGCAAGCTACGACTAGCAACTCTCTTTTTTTGCCACAATTAGAGCAAATTTTATTGACAAGTTTATTACAAAATCAGCACCATAATTATACATCCTGGCTTAATACGACCGAGGGAGATCTTGCCGCTCGCCAGATACGACTAGCCCAGGAGTTTATAAGGGCTAATTTAGAAAGATCGATTAGTTTAGGCGATATTGCTTCAGCGATCGGAGTGAGTGGGCGGTCTTTACAACGCGCCTTTGCGAAGTATTCTGATTGTTCTCCTATTCAATTTCTACGACAAGTACGACTGGACGCTTTACATGAGGAACTAAAGAAAGGAACGCCGCTGTTAGGCATTACTGATTTAATGATCAAATACCAGTTTAGTCATTTTGGCCGATGCAGTCAAAGCTATCAGCAACGTTTTGGGGAACTCCCCTCAGAAACAGTTAAACGTTCCTTTTTCCGGGGAGAAATCAGGGCAAATTCTCAGATTTGTCCATAACCCTGTAACAGTTTCGTGACTTTGAGACGAGTATCGGGCTTTTCGCTACGGCTGAACAACAGATGACTATTACTGGGAATCGCGGGTAACGTCGCTTTCAATTTGACCATTAATTGATCATCACACTGTTGGCCTAGGGGTGAATCCTCTACCCACACCAGGCGATCGCCAAACCTAAAGGGTAAAGTCATCCTCTCCCCCATAAAAATAAACGGGCATCGCTAATTAACTGCCTTTGAGGGCTTTCTGAAAATTTTTACGATAATTGGGGTTGACGATCAATAACACGGGCCATAGGAGAGACAGCGTCAACCGGTTGGGTAAACCATGACTAAAATTGGTACGTCGGTAGCCGATCCAAAATCGCCACAACCCAACGGTAGTGTTCTGAATCTGTGGATAAGATACCTCACCATGAATAGACTAACTGCCCTCCAGAAATACGATCTACAGGTCTAGAACATTACCAGGACGGGGTTTCAGACCCAGTTTTTTCGATGACCATTGCTGACCCCGGCCTCCGCTTCCATCGTTTTTATGGCAATGGCCACTTACTTTTCTTGAACACTCCCTATAGACCGCTTTCCCTGCCTTGCGCTATAACAGAACTCATTCCTAATGTTATAGTTTTGCATTATAGTCTTGCATTGTTTCATCTATGCCTTAGGGTAGAGACTTTGCACCCAAGGAGAGAAAACCGTTCTAGTCACATTCGGTAATCTAACACTAACTCCCCTTTACCAATTAGGAGGGTATCCCCGATGATTGAGAAAGACTAGACCAAAAACTCGTTAGCGAAGAAACCAAAATTGGGTTTTCAACGGCTGAACCTTTTTTCTGAACACCGAGTCTAAACTGTCATCACCCATAAAAGAACAAAGTCATTATGACTTCGATTTAGGAGCAAACTCGATTTTTAATTGTTGTAACTGTCACAGCCTACTATCTATCTGGGAAAGATAATGGTAGGGAAAGACCCTAATCGTTGATTGTAAGGAGTCAATGCCGCAATGCCCACCGCTAACCTCAACCCCTCTAATAAACCCCCTACTTACTCGGCGGATATGGTGCGGACTTATCTGCATGAAATTGGTCGGGTTCCTTTATTAACCCACGAACAAGAAATCATTTTTGGTAAACAAGTACAGCGCATGATGACACTGCTAGAGAAGAAAGAAGCTCTAGCACAATCCCTTGGACGGGAACCCCATTGGGAAGAATGGTTAGAGAATACCGGTCTAACGGCGGAAGAATTGAAACGCATTCTTCACCAGGGCAACCGGGCCAAGCAGAAAATGATTGAAGCCAATTTACGGTTGGTCGTGGCGATCGCCAAAAAATATCAAAAACGCAATATGGAATTTCTGGATCTTATTCAGGAAGGCAGTCTTGGCTTGGAACGGGGGGTCGAAAAATTTGATCCCACGAAAGGCTATAAATTCTCGACCTATGCCTATTGGTGGATTCGTCAGGCGATTACGCGGGCGATCGCCCAACAGGCCCGCACCATTCGTTTACCGATCCACATTACGGAAAAGCTCAACAAAATCAAAAAAACCCAACGGGAATTAGCCCAACAACTGGGACGGAGTGCGACCCCTAGCGAGATTGCCGAGGCATTGGAACTCGAGCCGGCCCAAATTCGGGAATATCTCAGCATGGCCCGTCAACCCATTTCCCTTGATGTCAAAGTTGGGGATAACCAGGATACAGAGCTTTCTGAACTGCTGGAAGATAGTGGGGCTTCTCCTGACCATGTGATTACCAATGAATTAATGCGTCAGGATCTGCAAAATATGATTGCTGAGTTAACCCCTCAACAACAGGCCGTCTTAAAACTCCGCTTTGGTCTGGAGGATGGTAAAGAACTGTCCCTGGCCAAAATTGGTCAACGCTTGAATATTAGTCGGGAACGGGTACGCCAACTCGAACATCAAGCCTTAGCCCAGTTGCGTCGTCGTCGTGCCAATGTGGAAGCTTATCTATTGGCCAGCTAATTCCGATAGATTTTGTGCTTGGTTAGTATTCTCAATTACGCATTTACGCTTTCTGGAGGGGGAAAACCCCTCTTTTTTGGGCCTAACATTGCCTGGGGTGTAATGGAGCGTAATACCATTTTTCAAAACCTTTGTCATAGATCAGCTAAGTCAAAGCCTTACAGGGAGAGGCTCGAGTATGTCATCTATTTTGAAATTTGGTATAATACCATTTTTCAAAAGTCTTGTCATAGATCAGCTAGGTCAAAGCCTTACAGTGAGCGGATCGAGTATGTCATCTATTTTGAAATTTGGTATAATCTTCCGGTTGTTGGAAGAGGGAAACCAGTCAGTCAAGCTAAAATTAAGCAGTGGAAAATTCCCTTAACCTCCTTAGTCAATGCCATGCCGCCGGAAATCCTTGAAGAGATTCTGATCCCTGCCACCACCAGCCAAATTCCTCCGTTAACCCTCTTTACCTATCCCACCCGTCTGGCCTCGGCTTGGCAACCAGAGATGTTGGAGCTTCATTGCCCCGCCTATTCCTTGCCCCAACCGGCCATTACCATCCCGATTTATGCCGGCTCAACTGCAACGTTAGGGATTCAACGGGGAAGTCGTCTGCGTCAATGGTACAAAAAATGGAAAGAACCGTTAGATTTAGGGGACAAATATCTCCTTGATACTCGTTACGAAACGGATAAAAATATTGCTCATATTCTCAAAAATGTTTCTCCGGCTCTGATGGCGGTTCAGCATCTCGCGCCTCATATTCCCAAGGTAACGGTCATTTTGCGTCAACGCACTCCGGAATTAGCCAAAACAGCCTATGAATACCTGGGAGCCGAGGTATTCTGCACAGATCGAGAAGTGAAAGGACGCATTATCCAAGGTCGCACGGGCAAAGATGGAGCCTATGAAAATTATTATCAGGATTGGTATGGCAATTTGACGTTTCCGGGTTTAACTCAGGATACCCCGTCCCGGATTTTTATTGCGCGTAAGGGTTCCCGTACTATTCAGAATGAAGCGGATCTGGAACCGCTCCTCCAACGTTATGGATTTCATAAGTTTTATTATGAGGATATTCCCCTAGCCCAACAGTGGTCACTGACGAAGAATGCCCAGGTGGTGGTCGCCGCCCATGGGGCCGCCATGGCCAGTTTAATGTTAAATCGTCGGCAGGTCAAAGTCATTGAGTTATTTCATCCAGGTTATGTCACCCATGCTTTTCGCCATATGACGATCGC
>JACCDQ010902451.1_pt1 | contig 10354 bp, 4 predicted proteins | sample 7446031 | NCBI WGS metagenome assembly JACCDQ01 (sample SAMN15323442, study PRJNA562643) | freshwater metagenome | isolation source: river surface water | place: USA:Blue River Watershed | collected 2017-08-17
AATTTTTATTTTTTTAAAATAAAAATGATAATTGCATTGAAAATTGACTAGTACAAGTTATATGTCTACCTGATAATAATCTTAAATAAAATTTAACATAATTAGGATTAGTCTGAGAAAAACTTTTATTTTTATAACCAATACTAAAATTAGATGAACTAATATTTATTCTATAATATGAACTATCACTAGGTTTAAAATGTTTAGATTGAGATAATGGGATAGCAAATATAATATTATTACTTTTAATATTATTTGCATTACCAATACCAATAACATTTAAATCATTTGCATTATTCATAATATTTGAACATACTAATACATAATCATCAGCAAAAATATTATCAAAAATTAATGGTTGAGAAATTGATATGATTTCTGTTAAATCATAATAACTTTTTTGTTCTAACCCTAATATATAATGTAATGAACCTGATGAATTTCCAAAACTTTCACCAAAAGAAATAATACTATTTATATTACCTTCAACCCAAATAACTGTATTCCAATCCATATTAATTGGCGAATTAATTGGTGAATATTGTATATTATTATCTGTATAATTCCAAGTTATTCCATCAGGTGAACTCATAATTCTATTCTCAATTCCACTAGAAGCGACAGCAATAAATTTATTTATTCCTGTCCAACAAATAGATGTCCAATTATTATCATTTGGAGTTAATTGTTCTATCCAAGTTATTCCATCGATTGATGTCATTACTCTATTACCATTGCCAGATGAAGCAACAGCTACAAATTTTTTTTGATTTGTTAATCCTCCCCAACATACTGATTTCCAATTATTATTATTTGGTGTTGCTCTAATTGTCCAATCTATTCCATTTGTTGATGTCATTACTCTATTTAAAGTACCAGATGATGATACCGCTACAAATAAATTTAATTCTTGACTCCAACAAATAGATTCCCAATCATTATCTCTAGGTGTAATTCCAATTTCCCAATTAATTCCATCAATAGATGTCATCACTCTATTATCAAAACCAGATATTGCAACTGCTACAAATTTTTTCTGACCAATTGGCCCACCCCAACATACTGATTTCCAATTATTATCTTCTGGATTATATGCTATAACCCATTTACTTCCATCATTAGATATCATAATTCTATTCCCATTACCAGATGATGCGACAGCTACAAATAAATTTAATTCTGGACTCCAACAAACAGATTCCCAATCATTATCAATTACAAATTTAATAATATTCCATTTATATTCATCATTAGATATACCTATATTTTTACCAATTCCAAATATATATGTATCTGTTGAATATATAAAATTCCAATTATATGATGTTGATATATATGATAATTGCCAATTAATTCCATCATCATGTGAACAAACGACATAATTAATTTCTGAATCTAATATTGCCATAAATTCATTAGTTACAGGAGTCCATATTATAGATTTTAAATTAACATTTATATCTAAATTTGGAATTATCCAATTTATACCATCAACTGATGTTATAATTTGATTAAAATATCCATCTGAAGAAACAGCTACAAATTTTTCATTATTAGTAGTGCCTCCCCAACATATTGAATTTAAATTTATAGAAACGGGAGATACTTGATTAATCCAATTAATACCATCTACAGATGTCATAATCTGAATATTAGGACTCATTACTAAAGATACAGCTACAAATTTTTTTTCACCTTCTCTTCCACCCCAACATACAGATTGCCACATAGATGTATTTGGTACAGATTGTGAACTCCAATTAATACCATCATTTGATATCATAACTCTATTATATCCTGTTGATGCAATTGCAACAAATAAATTTAATTCTTTTGAATAACATATTGAATTCCATTCATTATTTTCGGGGGATTGATATGTCGTCCAATTAATTCCATCAGATGATGTGATAATTTGATCAGTTAATGTATCATTTGCAATAGCAACAAATAATCCAGAACCATAAGTAATACTACTCCAAGAATTTATAGGTGATAATTGATAACTCCAATTATAACCATCATTTGATAATAATATTCTATTTGTTTTACCTAAATTAGATATAGCAATATAAATATCTAATTTGTTTATTTTTGTATGTGTCATAGAAGTTAAATTAATATCAATTGGAGAATCTATATTAATCCAATTAGTTAATGAATTAACACTTTTCATTATTCTATTATTAATACCAGATTTTGCAACAGCAATAATTATATCATTATTATTAATTGATGCATAAGCTGCAGATCTCCAATCATTATTATTAATTGATGATGTTTTATACCAATTTAATCCATTTGTACTATACATAATTCTTTCTTTAGTAATATTACTAAAATCAAATCCAATGCCAAATTTATCACCTGTTATATTTTTAATTGATATATTTTGTAATATATTATCATATGAAACTATAAAATTAGCAGCAGGTGTAAAATTATCTTTATATTCATTTAATTGATCTTCAATTAGATTTAATACTTCACCAATATTTTCATATTGATTAATTCCAAGACCAATATTTAAACTAATTGTGGTATCATGAGGTTTATATTTATTAGGAATAATTTGTTTTTTAGAATTATATAATACCATTTTACAATTAACATCATTATAATTTGGGAAAGGGCCAGCATTTTCTAAATTTGGGGTTGACCCTGATGAATTAATTACATCTAAATAATTATATGCTGTTATACTTTGAGTAGATGTTCCTGATATTTCAGTAATATCATAATAAGTACCATTTCCAAATCCAATTATAGGACCAATAGATTCTTTATGATTAAAATCAATAGTACATATATTAGAAGCTGTAATAGTATATGCTGTAGTAAATGATTCTCTTTCTATTTTATAATTAGTTACTACATTTTCAATAGATGATTCGGTAATATCAAATATTAAATCATTTCCTGTATAAGGTAAAATAAGATTTGGATTATTTGGATTTCTTGGATTATTTAATGCATTTTTAATGGCTAATGTTAATTGATAATCTGTTTTAAGTGCTGTATTATATTCAACCAAAATTAAATGAGTAATATTTTTATAAATAACTAAACAACTATTATTTGTATTTCCAAATAAATTAATTTCAGCATTTAAATCCATATTTAATAATTCTATATATTGGGGCGCTTTAAAAAATAAATTAGTAGGAAATGTTAAATCAATATCATTATTTAAATTATAAACATTACTTTTATTAGCATTTGTTAATAAAACATTTTGACGAATCATTATGAATCAACAAAATAATTTTTATAATATAATATATATTTTATTATATATATTTTATTGTACTACTATAAACATATTAATCTTTCTTTAATAAATCAATAATAATTATATTTTATAATAATGACAATTATTAATCAAATTACTAGTTTTAAAATTTCTGGATTTAGTTATACAGGTTCTGATACTCAATTAAATTATACTTCTGGTATTGCAGCAGGAATTGCACAACCATCTAAAGCATTAGTTTTAAATGCTGCTAGTAATATTACTTCTGGTATTAATTCTATTTCATTAAATAATTTAACAACTAATACATTAACTATTAGAGGAACTACAATTACTAATAATACATTGGCTGCATTAGCTGCATTAGATGGTATTGCTATTGGTTCAGCAACTGCTGGTAAAGTATTAATTGTAGATAATTCTAGAAATATTATTAATATTAATTCTTTATCAGCAACTACTTTTATTGGTACTATAGGTACTAATTCACAACCAAATATAACATCATTAGGAACATTAACCAATTTAACTAGTAATGGAATTGTTAATATTGTTCAACATAATGGTTCAACTACAGGTTTAATGTTAAATAATGTATTAGTAACATCAACGGCAAGTGAATTAAATAAATTATCTGGAGTATTAACTACTACAGCAGAATTAAATAAATTAAATGGTATGTTAACTACCACCAATGAATTAAATAAATTATCTGGTATGTTAACTAATACTAATGAATTAAATAAATTAAATGGTATGTTAACTACTACTAATGAATTAAATAAATTAAATAGTATTACTGATGGTACAGTATCTGCAAATAAAGTATTGGTTGCAGACTCATCTAGAAATATAATAAATTTAGGTAATCTAACAACTACCAATAATATTAATGTTGGAAATAGATTATTATTAAATATACAATTAGGATTTTCTCATAAATATACTACAGGCGGATCTTCAGAAATTATATCTTATAGTGATGGTATCGATAATAATTATTTTGGTACATCAACAAATAATGATTTTAGTCTCGCTATTAATTCTATTCGTTATTTAAATATAAAAAAAACTACAGGTAGAATAGGAATTAATACTTTAAATCCTTCTAGACAATTAGAAATTAATGCATCTGATGGAAATTGTTTAAGATTAATATATAATAATAATGATGGGTCAGGTAATACATATGCAGATTTTAATATTAATTCATCTGGCATTTTAAGTATTTCTTTATTAGGTATATCACCATCATTTATTTTATCGGGGGGTAATGTTAATATTAGCAATTCAACTGCTTCTACTAGTTCAACAACAGGTGCTTTAATTTTAGCAGGAGGTATGGGAATTTCCGGTGTATTAAATTCTTCAAATAATATATCTACATCTGGTGTTATTATGATAAATAAAACATCATCTCCAAATGCAGTTGCTGATTTTATAGGTTCAAATAATTATATGATAAATACATATAATAGAGTTTTAAAATGTTCTAGTGTAAATGTGTCTCCAGTTCAATTTGATATATTATGTCATAATGGTATTAGTAGTATTAGTACTAATAATGTTATTATAGGGACATCTACAAATAATGATTTATCAATTATGACTAATAATTCAAATAGATTAAATATTTTAGCAAATGGATATATTGGAATTGGAACAATATCACCTACGTATAATTTAGATTTAGTTGGTAATTTAAGAGTATCAGATACTATTTTATTTTCTAATAATACTAATTCAACTTCAACTATATCAGGTGCTTTAGTAATTACTGGTGGTATTGGTGTTGGGGGGTCTTTATTTCTTGGAGGTTCTTTAAATGTAAGTGGTAATATTATTGGAACTTTACAAACAGCAAGTCAACCTAATATTACTTCTACTGGAAATTTAACAATACCAAATTCTATTACAATTTCTAATTCATCAACTCCTATTACATTTACTAATACATCTTCAAATAGTACTTTTAATTGCACTATTCAAAATACTGGTGGTTCAATTGATTTAGGTAGTAGTACAAATCATGAAGTTTATATTAAAACTAATAACATTAGACAAATTAAAATAAATAATGGATTAGATATATTAACTCATAATGGTACTACTACTGGGTTATCATTAAATGGTGTATTAGTTACAGCATCTGCTAATGAATTAAATATATTAAAAGGTTTAACAATAACTGCTACTAAATTAAATTATTTAGATGTTACTTTAGGTATTGCTGATTTAAATAAAGTTCTTACTGTTGATAGTAATAAAGATATATCAGGATTAAATCATATTCAAAATACAAAAAATACTATAACATCTACTAATAATAATATGTTAACTTTAAAAAATACATCTAATAGTGGATTACAAAATATTTATTTTGATGGTTCAACATCAACTAATAAATGGGAATTAGGTACTAGAAATACTGATGTTGTTGATTTAAAAATGGGATTTTATATTTCTAATAATACAGATTATAGATTTATAATTAATAGTGTTGGAAATGTAGGTATTGGATTATTAACACCTTCTTCTAAATTAGAAGTTGCTGGAGATATTAATATATCTAATGGAAGTGCTTATAAAATTAATGGTAGTGATATTTCTACACCATTAAGTGGAATTACAGCCGGTACAGCCGGTGCTTCTAAATTTTTAATGTTAGATTCTAATAGAAATTTAATTAATATTAATAATTTAACAGTTTCTAATTTATATGGATTAATAGCTACTGCATCTCAACCTAATATTACTTCTCTTGGAACTTTAAGTGGTTTGACATCTAGCAGTACTGTTTTTATTACAGATACCACAACTTCAACAACTTCAACAACAGGTGCTTTAGTAATTACTGGCGGATTAGGAATATCAGGAACTTTAACATCATCAAATTCAATTAAAACAACATTACAAGGTAATGGATTTATACATTCTAATGGTACAGTTATATTAACTTCTTATGTTAATGATGCAACTGTTGCAGGTATTGCATATTTAGGAACAACATCGGCAAGTCATTTAGGATTACAAACAAATAGTTTAGAAAGAATTAGAATTACTAATAGTGGAGATATAGGTATTAATACAACATCACCTGCATATAAATTTGATGTTAATGGAACATTTAGATCTAATGGTATTTCAATTTTTAGTAATAATACAGCAACAACATCAACAACATCAGGTGCATTAGTAATTACTGGTGGTGTTGGTATTGGTGGTTCATTAAGAATTGGAGGTGCATTAATAGCTACTGGAAATATAACAGGAAATTATTTAACATCGAATACCGGATTAACTGCAAGTGGAGATTCTACTTTTACTAGTTCTACTATTTCAACATCATCAACAACAGGAGCTTTAGTAATAACTGGAGGTGTTGGAATTGGTGGAGCATTAAATGTTTCTGGTAATATTACTGGGACGTTATCAACTGCAGCACAAACAAATATAACTTCATTAGGTACTTTAACTGGATTAACTTCTAGTGGTTCTGTATCAATAACGAATCCCACTGCTTCAACAACAACTTCTAGTGGTGCTTTAATTGTTTCTGGTGGAGTTGGTATTGGAAATAGATTATGTGTTAATACTTCTATACATATAGGTACTCCAGATACTAATAGAATATTTTCTGCTTTAAATGCAAGTACAACATCAGGAACAGAAACTTATTTTACAATTGGACAAAGTAATTCAAATAGAAATCAAATAGAATTTAAATTTTATTATTCTTCTAATAGTTCAAATAGTAATTATGGTTCTTTTGGTATTCATACAATAGGACAAATGTTTATTCTGTCTGGCAATGGTAATATTGGAATATATAATACTACCCCTTCATATACATTAGATATAACGGGTACTTTAAGAAGTACAGGAAATATCTATGCCACATCTGGAAGTACATCAACATCAACTACATCAGGAGCTTTAATTGTTACAGGAGGGGCTGGTATTAGTGGTAATGTAAATATTGGTGGGACTTTAACAGTAAATGGTGTGCAAATTTCAGGAAGTGGTGGTACTGGAGATCCTAATGGATATTTAGTAGTTACACCTGGTGTTGCTTCGGCTAATAAAGCATTAGTATTAAATTCATCAAGTAATATAACAAATATTAATAGTATATCTGCTAATTCTATCACTGGAATAATAACAACTATATCACAACCATATATTACATCATTGGGTACTTTAACAGGATTAACTACTAGTGGTGATGTAAGAATTACAAATTACACAGCTTCTACAGGCTATACTAGCGGTGCATTAGTAGTAAATGGTGGTGTTGGAATTGGCGGCAATTTATATACCAATGCTACAATATATACATGGGGGATTAGTGCTCAAAGTGGTATATCAACAAATACTACATTTTATAGTGATTATAATGATTCCGCTATGGCAGTATATATGGGTGGTTTAGTAAATGGACAATATTGGGGAATAGGTGGAAATGATAATGAATCATTAAGAATAGGAAGAGTTAGTAATACTGGTGGTACTTGGCAAGGTTCATATCTTGATTTATGGGTAAAAAGATTAAATGTATTTAATTCTGGTTATGGATTTAGTCATAGACAAGGATTAAATAGTTGTGAAATGATGACTTGGAATGATGGTACAAATACAGGTATTGGTTCATATTCAAATAATGAATTTAGATTATATGCACAAGATACTTGGAGAATGCGATTAGATACTAGTGGAGGTGTTTATCGTTCTACCAATTCAAGTACTTTTAATACCACTTCAGATATACGATTAAAAAAAGATATAATATCAGCTAATATAAATTTATGTTATGAAAATATAAAAAAATTAGAATTAGTAAATTATAAATGGAAAGACAATGATTTTCAAATATCAGTTGCTAAATCATTAGATAAATCATTATTGGGGTGGATAGCACAAGATGTAGAAAAAATATTACCCGATGCTATTATAAAAACAAAAAATTCAGGATATGATGATTGTCATTCATTAAATTTAGATTTATTATATAGTAATTTATTTGGTTGTACACAAAAAATAATTAAAGATAAAGAAATTTTAGAAAATAAAATTATAGAATTAGAAAATGAAAATAATAAATTAAATAATAAATTAGAAGAGATATTATCTAGATTAGATATATTAGAGTCATATGTTGAATAAATTATAAAAAATTTAATATTTAATATTTATTTTTTTTTTATAAATTTATATTTAACATTAATATAAACTCATAGTAAATTAAAAAGAAATTTATATAATATAATAATGTTTGTAAGTGGTGGCAAACGTCGTGCTTCTCGCAAAAGTAAAAAAGGTAGTATGTCTAAAAAACGTTACGGCAAAGGCGTAACTGGTGGTAAAAAAGCTAAAAAATCTGCTAAAAAATCTGCCAAAAAATCTAAAAAATCTAAAAAAAAATCTAAACGTCGTCGTTAAAGAATATAAAAATGTAAATTATTTATTATTAAGATAAAATAATTTCATTATAATTTATATTTTTTTTTATTATATTACTATCTCTTTCTTTATATGCTGTCATTCTATTATATAATTGATTTTTTAATACACTTTTATTATCCACAATATCTATAATAATTCTTTTTATATGATTATGATTTTTATTTAATCTAAAAATTCTGCCTATAATTTGTTTTGCCTTTGAACGTCGAGGTGTTGATAATATAACAGCGTTCATTTTATCAATAGATACACCAGTTGAACTATAACTATATGTTGTAAATATTACATTACTAAAATTTTTTGCAGTTTGTATATCTTCATCAGTGGAACCTCCATATAATACTAAATTATTGTTAATATTTAATTCAGGTATTGATAAATTATCACTTAAATTTTCATTATATAATTCTTCTAACATACAATTAAATTCATTATATAAATATTCTAAATGATTTCTTCTTTCTGAAAATATAAAAATATTTAATTTTAATTTAAATAAAATTAATAATTCATCTAATATTAATTTATTTCTATATTCATCATTTATTAAATCTTCAATTATTTGAGGGACACATATCATATTAGTAGTTGGATTAATATGGATTTTTGTATATTCATCAGGAGCATTATATTTTATTAAATGAACATCTGCTTCAAATTTAATATCACTATGAATAAAATTTGGTAATTCATGTGCATCTAATACTTTACCAATATTTGCATGTGATATTAAATCACATTTATCATTTCTTTCATTTGGTGTTGCTGATAATCCTAACATATATGATGATTGAAATCTATTATAAATAACTTTAAAAGAATCTGTACAATAAGTATGACTTTCATCTAATATTATAAATCCAAATTCTTTAAAAAATTCTTCATATGTAAATGAATATTTTATTTTTTTATTATTATTATCTTTTAATATGAATTCATCATTTACTAAACTATTTATAATACCAACTATTATATCACCATATATTTTTTTTTTACCATAATATTGACCTATATTAACATCAGGAAAATATTGATTTAATAATTCTAACCATTGTTTTAATAAATAAGTATTTGGAACAATTATTAATGTTTTTTTATTTAATTTTCCAATTAAATCCATTGCTATAAAACTTTTACCAAATCCAGCTAAAACTTTTAATGTTAATCCACATTTACCATCAATTAAATTTTGTGTAGTATAAATATTAGACATTATATATTTAATTATATTAGTTTGATTTTCATTAGATTTGCCAATATAATTCATATTAATATCATTTGTATTAATAATAGTATTTTTAATTTTATCAATTATATTTAATTTTAATAATTTAAATCCTAAAAATCTTGGAAATATAATATAATTATCAATTATATTATAAATTTTTTTTGTAATATAATATGTTCCAATTGGTGATTTATAACGAATAAGAAATTTATTTTGTATTTTTTTTACACCTTCTCTTTTATATTTAATTAATAATTCATTTATATTTATTTCTAATCCCCTTTTAGTTAATAATCCTTCAATTTTATTCATAATTTTAAGTTAATTTAAATAAAATATATTCTCTTATATATAATATAGAATTATTATTTAATATGATATCAATTAAACGTTATTTTATAACTAAAATC
>JACCDQ010534298.1_pt1 | contig 10353 bp, 9 predicted proteins | sample 7446031 | NCBI WGS metagenome assembly JACCDQ01 (sample SAMN15323442, study PRJNA562643) | freshwater metagenome | isolation source: river surface water | place: USA:Blue River Watershed | collected 2017-08-17
GAGGTGGCCACACAAGCCTTCAACCCCCAGGGCAAGGCGGTTGCCAAGATATTGGACGAGGCTGAACAGAAAATCTTCAACATCGGCGAAGAAGGCAACCGAATGAAGCAGGGGTTCCAGTCCATGGATTCCCTGGTGGTGGACCTGCTGGACCGGGTTCAGGAAATGGCAGACAACCCGAACGACATCACGGGTGTGCCCACCGGTTTTATCGATTTGGATCGGATGACGGCGGGCCTGCAGGCGGGTGATTTGGTGGTGCTGGCGGCGCGTCCATCCATGGGTAAAACAGCCTTTGCCATCAACATTGCGGAGCACGTGGCCTTGAACGAGGGTCTGCCGGTGGCGGTGTTCTCCATGGAAATGGGTGCAGCACAGCTGGCCGTGCGTATTGTGGGCTCCATCGGGCGTATCAACCAAGGGCATTTGCGCACCGGCAAGTTGACCGATGACGAATGGCCTCGCCTGACCGAAGCCATTGAGCGCTTGCGCACGGTGTCGTTGCACATTGACGAAACCCCGGGCCTGACCCCCAGCGAATTGCGAGCCAATGCCCGCCGCCTGGCGCGCCAATGCGGAAAGCTGGGGCTGATTGTGGTGGATTACCTGCAGTTGATGAGCGGGAGCAGTTCGGAAGGCGAAAACCGCGCCACCGAATTGGGCGAAATTTCTCGCGGCCTGAAAATGCTGGCCAAAGAACTGCAATGCCCGGTGATTGCCCTGTCTCAGTTGAACCGGTCGGTGGAACAACGCACCGACAAGCGCCCAATGATGTCTGACCTGCGTGAATCCGGCGCCATCGAGCAAGATGCCGACATCATCATGTTCATTTACCGCGACGAGTACTACAGCAAAGAAGCATGCAAAGAGCCCGGCGTGGCGGAAATCATCATTGGCAAACAACGCAACGGCCCCACCGGTACCGTTAAGCTGGCCTTCCTTAACATGCTGACCCGGTTTGAGAGCCTGGCGGGCTATTCGGACGACTTTTGAATGCAGTCAGGCGCGCACCGCCGCCTGTATGGCTGAAATATCTATCTTGCCCATCGGCATCATGGCGTCGAAGGCTCGTTTGGCCACGTCACCCCCTTGAGCCAAGGCCTCTACCAGCACGCGCGGGGTGATTTGCCAGCTGATGCCCCATTTGTCTTGGCACCAACCGCATTGGCTGGCGTGCCCACCGCTGTTGACGATTGCGTTCCAGTACCGATCGGTTTCGTCTTGATCTTCGGTAGAAATTTGGAAAGAGAACGCTTCGCTGTGCTTGAAACGCGGGCCGCCGTTAACGCCTATGCAGGGAATGCCCGCAACCACGAACTCCACGGTCAACACATCGCCGGCCTTGCCATCGGGGTAATCGGACGGGGCTTTGTGGATCGCAACCATGCTGCTTTGAGGAAACAGGCCAGTATAAAAACGCGCGGCAGCTTCCGCGTCACGGTCAAACCACAGGCAGATGGTGTTTTTGTGCATATTGCTTACAGCGCGTCGCTGGCAAAGTCTGCCAGTCGCGAGCGTTCGCCACGCGCCAGAGTGATGTGTCCGCTGTGGGGCCAGCCCTTGAAACGGTCCACAGCAAAGGTCAAGCCCGACGAACCTTCGGTGAGGTAAGGCGTGTCGATTTGCGCCAAGTTGCCCATGCAGATGATTTTGGTGCCCGGACCAGCGCGGGTGATCAGGGTCTTCATCTGTTTGGGCGTGAGGTTTTGCGCCTCGTCGATGATGACGTACTTGTTCATGAAGGTGCGCCCGCGCATGAAGTTCATGCTCTTGACCTTGATGCGGCTGCGGATCAGTTCGTTGGTGGCTGCACGGCCCCACTCGCCCGAATTGCCGCCATCGCCCTTGGCCAAAAATTCCAGGTTGTCGTCCAGGGCGCCCATCCAGGGGCCCATTTTCTCTTCCTCGGTGCCGGGCAAAAAGCCGATGTCTTCGCCCACGCTCACGGTGGCACGGGTCATGATGATTTCGGTGTAACGGCGTTCGTCCAACACTTGGGTCAGGCCAGCAGCCAAGGCCATGAGGGTTTTGCCCGTGCCAGCGGTGCCGGCCAAGGTCACGAAGTCCACTTCGGGGTCCATCAGCAGATTGAGCGCGAAGTTTTGTTCGCGGTTGCGGCTGGTCACGCCCCACACCGCATTTTTGAGGTGCGTGTAGTCCTTCAGCGTTTTCAAAACAGCCTGTTTGCCACGGATTTCGGTGACCCGCGCGTACAACGATGGCTCGCCTGGTGCTTCAAAGTACACAAACTGGTTGATGACCAGATGCTCCATCACCGCGCCTGTGATGCGGTAGAAGGTGTGCCCGCTTTGTTGCCAGCTCTCTATGGTTTTGCTCTGGCGGGTCCAGAAGTCAGCAGGCAAGGCCAGCATGCCGGCGTAGAGCAATTCGTCGTCGGCCAGGGCTTTGTCGTTTTGGTAGTCTTCTGCCGCCAAGCCGAGCGCCCGCGCCTTGACGCGCATGTTGATGTCTTTGGACACCAGCACCACTTCGCGGTTGCTGTGTTTTTCGCGCAGGGCTTGCACCACACCCAAAATTTGGTTGTCGGCCTTGCCTTGTGGCAGGCTGGTGGGCAGCGTGTAGCTCAGGGGCTCAGTTTGAAAAAACAGCAGCCCAGCGGCCTCTTGGTTGCCCATGGCCGCCAGGGGCAACCCTTGGGCCATGTCGGCACCCGTTTGGCCCGCCAAGGTGTCGAGTGACCGGCTGGCCTGACGTGCGTTACGTGCCACCTCGGTCATGCCTTTTTTGTTGCTGTCCAATTCCTCCAGCACAATCATCGGCAGGTAGATGTCGTGTTCCTCGAACCGGAACAGGCTCATGGGGTCGTGCATCAACACGTTGGTGTCCAGCACAAACAAGCGCTTGGCACCGTTGGATTTGCGCGTTTTGGCCTTGGACTTGGCAGGGGCTTTGGTGGGTGCTGGCCCAGCGTTTTGCTGGTTGGGGACTGCCAAGGGCGCTGAATGGCGCGCGGGCTTTCGGGCCGGCGGAGGGGCTTTTTGTACTGCCGCCTCAACTGGCGCCGCCGCTGCCACAGCGGGCGTTTGGGCTACAACTTCTGGCGCTGCTTTGGTTTGAACCCAAGACTGGGGTGACAGGCGAGCGGCTTTTTTGGCGGGTGCGGGTGGCAGTGGCATGAACCCATTATGCACGAGCTGTGTGACAGCAAAAGGGCTCTTTGAGGCGCGCGAATCAAGGCCGCGCGCATTCGAATTTCACATTCGACGGTGGGGTCAAGCCGCCTTTTTGAGCACCTTCACCGCTTTGAGGACTTCGTCCACATGACCGGGTACTTTGAGGCCACGCCATTCTTGTTTGAGCTGGCCATCAGGTCCAATCAAGAAAGTGCTGCGTTCAATGCCTTTGACCTTTTTGCCGTACATGATCTTGTTTTTGACCACCCCAAACATGTGGCACATTTTCTCTTCGGTGTCAGCGATCAGTTCAAAAGGCAATTCAAGCTTGGTCTTGAATTCGTCGTGCGATTTCATGTTGTCGCGAGACACACCAAACACCATCGCTCCTGCTTTGACAAAGTCTTGGTATTTGTCGCGGAACTGCATGGCTTCGGTGGTGCAGCCCGGCGTGTTGTCTTTGGGGTAGAAGTACAGTATGACCGTTTGTCCTACGTGGGACCGATTGCTGACCTTGACACCGCTGGTTGCATTGGCTTCAAATTCTGGAATGGGTTTGTTGACGACGACTGCCATAAGAAATTGCCCTGCTAGAGTAGTGTTTGTACCGGTGCTGACGGAGGCGTGTAAAAACCTCAACCGGCAGCGGTGGCCGGGCGAGTGTCTCCGAGAGCAATCTCGTATTTTACCGCGAAGTTAGTCGGCTGGCGACCCGTTGTCTGATTCCACGATGAAGGCGGCCGTTACCCTGCGCCCTTCGCCTGCCAAAATGTTGTAAGTTCGGCAGGCTGCGGCTGTGTCCATGGTCTCTATGCCGATGTTGCGCTCTATCAAGGGGCGTATCCACTCAGGCTTGGGGAAGCGAAGCTGTTTGCCGCTGCCAAAAATCACCAGCTCAGGGTGGGTGTCGGCCAAACCGGCAAAGTGCGCAGCAGACAAATCCTCAAATTTGCAACAAGGCCAAACCTCCCACTTGCCGGCTGTTTGTAAGACCAGGCTGGTTTCGTGTCTGACGCCGTTGATGGCCACCCAGCCCGGTCCGTGGGCGGTGACTGAGAGTGTGTCCAGGCGGTCAGGTTGCAATTTCATAGGGTGAGGGCGGTCGTTTGTGCCCCGGTTTGCGGCTGCGTTGCCCAAGTTTGTTCGGGTTTGTGCAGCAACAGGTGCCAGCAAAGGCGTATTGGCACTGGAAAGTGTGGTGAAATTATAGGTTTCACTCAAACGGTTTGCATATGTCTGCGCCATCCATTACCAAGTCAGCCAAATTGGCCAATGTCTGTTACGACATCCGGGGTCCCGTGCTGGACAAGGCGCGAGCGATGGAGGAAGAAGGCCAGAAGATCATCAAGCTCAATATCGGCAACTTGGCTGTGTTTGGGCTGGAGCCGCCTGACGAAATTTTGCAGGACATGATCCGCAACCTGCCGCAGGCGGCGGGCTACACCGACAGCAAGGGCCTGTTCGCTCCCCGCAAATCCATTGTTCATTACACCCAGGAGAAAAAAATCCACGGCGTGACGGTGGACGACGTGTATTTGGGCAACGGCGCCAGCGAGCTGATCACCATGTCCATGAACGCTTTGCTGAACGCGGGCGACGAGATTTTGGTGCCCGCACCCGATTACCCGCTGTGGACGGCTTCCGTTTCGCTTTCGGGCGGCACGCCGGTGCATTACATGTGCGATGAACAAGCGGGCTGGACGCCTGACTTGGCCGACATGGCGCGCAAAATCACACCCAACACCAAGGGCATCGTCATCATCAACCCAAACAACCCCACGGGCGCTTTGTACCCGGACGAGGTGTTGCTGGCGGTGGTGGACTTGGCGCGCAAGCATGGCTTGATCATTTTTGCCGATGAGATTTACGACAAGGTGCTGTACGACGGCAACACCCACACGTCGATCGCATCGCTGGCAGATGACGTGCTTTTTGTGACGTTCAATGGTTTGAGCAAGAACTACCGCAGCTGTGGTTACCGCGCGGGGTGGATGATCGTCTCGGGCGACAAGCGCCGTGCCAAAGACTATATAGAAGGCCTGAACATGCTGGCTTCGATGCGTCTGTGCGCCAACACGCCGGGTCAATTGGCCATTCAAACTGCGTTGGGTGGTTACCAAAGCATCAACGATTTGGTGGCGCCCAGCGGCCGCCTGTGCCGCCAGCGTGACTTGGCTCACAAGCTGCTGACCGAAATTCCGGGTGTAACGTGCGTGAAGCCCAAGGCCGCGTTGTACATGTTTCCGCGCCTGGACCCGGAGATGTACCCGGTCAAAGACGACCAGCAGCTGGCTTATGAGTTGTTGGCAGAAGAAAAAGTTTTGATCGTGCAAGGGTCGGGCTTCAATTTTCCGACGCCAGATCACTTCAGGTTGGTGTTTTTACCGCACGAAGACGATTTGGCCGAAGCAGTGGGTCGCATTGCCCGCTTTTTGGCCAACTTCCGCAAGCGCCATGGCACCTGAGCCCCTCGTGTTCCCTCAGAAAACAGATCAGTAAAGCAAAATGAAACCAATCCAAGTCGGCCTGATAGGCGTTGGGACCGTAGGTGGCGGCACGTTCAATGTGTTGAAACGCAACCAAGAAGAAATCCGCCGCAGGGCGGGGCGCGGCATTGAGGTCACCATGGTGGCCAACCGAAATGTGGAGCGCGCACGCAGCGTTGTAGGGCCGGACGTGCCTGTGGTGGCCGATGCCATGCAAATCATCAACAATCCGAACATTGAGATTGTGGTGGAGTGCATAGGTGGCTACAGCGTGGCCAAGGATTTTGTGCTGGCAGCGATAGCTGCAGGCAAACACGTGGTAACCGCCAACAAGGCACTGCTGGCCGTACACGGCACCGAGATTTTTGCAGCAGCGCAAGCCAAGGGTGTGATGGTGGCGTTCGAAGCGGCCGTGGCCGGGGGTATTCCCATCATCAAGGCGCTGCGAGAGGGCCTGACCGCCAACCAGATTCAGTGGGTGGCAGGCATCATCAACGGCACCACCAACTTTATTTTGTCTGAGATGCGCGACAAAGGTTTGGACTTTGACGTGGTGCTCAAAGAAGCCCAACGCCTGGGTTACGCCGAAGCCGACCCTACCTTTGATATTGAAGGTGTTGACGCGGCCCACAAAGCCACGTTGATGAGCGCGATTGCCTATGGCATTCCGGTGCAGTTTGACAAAGCCTATGTGGAAGGCATCACCAAGCTGGGTGCTGCTGACATACGCTACGCCGAGCAACTGGGCTACCGCATCAAACTGCTGGGCATTGCCAAGCGTGCAGCCAAAGGGATTGAGCTGCGTGTGCACCCCAGCTTGGTGCCTGCAAAACGCCTGATTGCCAACGTTGAGGGCGCCATGAATGCGGTGATGGTGCATGGGGATGCGGTGGGCACCACGCTGTACTACGGCAAAGGCGCTGGCAGCGAGCCCACGGCTTCGGCGGTGATTGCCGACTTGGTGGACATCACACGCCTGCACACCGCCGACCCGCAAAACCGGGTGCCGCATTTGGCTTTCCAGCCCGGTTCGCTGAGTGATTTGCCTGTGCTGCCAATGAGCGAGGTGGTGACCAGCTATTACTTGCGCCTGCGGGTGGCCGACCAAGCTGGCGTGCTTGCCAAAGTCACTGGAATTTTGGGCTCGGCTGCAATCAGCATTGACGCTGTGCTGCAACGCGAAGCTGGCGAAGGCGAGAGCCAGACCGATGTGATCATTTTGACGCATGACACCCGCGAAGGGGCAATGAACGAAGCGATCGCGCAAATGCAGTCTTTGCCGACGGTGCTGGCACCCATAACCCGCATTCGCAAAGAGGAATTGGCCTGATGTTGTACCTGTCTACACGCGGGCATCCGGACCGCAAGCGTTTCTGTGAAATTTTGCTTGAAGGCTTGGCGCCCGATGGCGGCTTGTACCTGCCTGAGCACTACCCACAGGTGGACGACGCCACCCTGACCCGTTGGCGCGAGGTGTACCACCAACAGGGTTACGCCGATTTGGCTTTCGAAATCCTGTCGCTTTACATTGACGATGTTCCCGCGGCCGATTTGCGTGCTTTGTGCGCCAAAACCTACACGGCTGCGGTGTTTGGCACCGGAGAAATCGTTCCGCTGCGCCATTTGGAAAATGGGTTGTGGATTGAAGCCTTGTCCAACGGCCCCACGCTGGCTTTTAAAGACATGGCCATGCAGTTGCTGGGCAATTTGTTTGAGTACGAATTGGCACGCCGTGGCGAAGAGCTGAACATACTCGGAGCCACCAGTGGCGACACGGGCAGTGCGGCTGAGTATGCGATGCGGGGCAAAAAAGGTGTGCGCGTGTTCATGACCAGCCCCCAAGGGCGCATGAGTCCGTTTCAGCAGGCGCAGATGTTCAGCTTGCTCGATGAAAACATCCACAACATTGCGATCGATGGCGTTTTTGACGATTGCCAGGACATTGTCAAGGCGGTTTCCAACGATCTGGACTTCAAACGCAAGTACAAAATCGGCACGGTCAACTCCATCAATTGGGCGCGTTTGCTGGCGCAGGTGGTGTACTACTTTGCCGGGTACATCCAGGCTACCGAACGCAACGACCAAAAGGTCAGTTTCACGGTTCCCAGCGGCAATTTTGGCAATATTTGTGCGGGTCATGTGGCGCGCATGATGGGTTTGCCCATTCACCAGCTGGTGGCCGCCACCAACGAAAACGATGTGCTGGACGAGTTTTTCCGCACCGGGGTCTACCGCGTGCGGGGCAGTTCCGACACCTTTGAGACCTCCAGCCCATCGATGGACATTTCCAAGGCCAGCAATTTTGAGCGCTTTGTGTTCGATTTGTTGGGACGGGACGCGGCGCAGACCAAAGCTTTGTTTGGTGACGCCCTGAACCGCGAAGGCCGGTTTGACCTGAGCCATAACCCGCACTTTGCTTTGGCAGCCAGCCGTTATGGTTTTGTGAGCGGCAAGAGCACTCACGCCGACCGCCTGGCCACCATTCAAGACACCTGGCAGCGGTTCGGGCAGATGATTGACACCCACACCGCCGACGGTGTGAAGGTGGCCCGCGAGCACCTGACCCCCGGTGTGCAGATGGTGGTTTTGGAGACGGCATTGCCTATCAAGTTTGCAGCCACCATAGTGGAAGCCTTGGGGCGAGAACCCAACCGCCCCGCCAAATTTGAGGGCATTGAGAACTTGCCCAAAAGGGTGTTGCCCATGCCTGCCGATGTGGTTGCGGTCAAGGCCTATATCGAATCCCGGTGTGGCCCTTTGGCCGCGGCCTGACTTGGTGAAAATGGCTTTGGGCTCACAACAAGGGGTTGAACCCATGCGGCCAGGCTTGATGGCTTTGGAAGAAGCGTTGGCTCAACTACTGAGCCGCGTTGAGGCTTTGGTGCTTGACCCGCAAGCCGTGCCCACGCTGGCGGCGCAGGGCAGGGTGTTGGCTGCAGACATTTTGGCGGGCCTGAACGTGCCCGGCCATGACAACAGTTCGATGGACGGTTACGCGGTTCGGGTGGCCGACGTGTTGGCCCTGGCCGATGGGGTTCCTATGCGGGTGTCTCAAAGGATAGCCGCAGGCCACGCCGGAGCTGCCTTGGAGCCGGGAACAGCCGCACGCATTTTTACCGGTGCACCTGTTCCGCAAGGGGCGGACGCGGTGGTAATGCAAGAGGACGTGCAGGCACAGACCGATTCAGCTGGATTGACGAATATCACCTTCAAAACGGCGCCTGCGGTTGGCCAGTGGATACGCCGCCTGGGTGAGGATGTGACGCTTGGCAACACCGTGTTGCGAGCGGGTGACCGACTTGGGCCGGCGGAGTTGGGGCTGGCTGCGAGTTTGGGGTGTGCTGATTTGTGGGTGCACCGCCGTGTCAAGGTGGCGCTGTTCTCGACGGGTGATGAATTGGTCATGCCAGGTGCGTTGCCGCCCGAGCAGATGCCGCCGGGCGCTATTTACAACTCGAATCGCTATTTCCTCAAGGCTTTGCTTGAGCGTTTGGGTTGTGAAGTCAGCGACTTGGGTATCGTGCCAGATCAACGCAGCGCCACGTTGGCCGCCCTTGAAAATGCAGCCCAAACCCACGACTTGATATTGACCAGCGGTGGTGTGTCGGTTGGCGAGGAAGACCACATCAAACCCGCGGTGCAACAACTGGGTGCACTGGATCTGTGGCAAATTGGAATGAAACCGGGCAAACCGTTTGCTTATGGTTGGGTAGGAAACGGGGTGGGTGGCCGGTGTCATTTTGTGGGCTTGCCGGGCAATCCCGTGTCCAGCTATGTCACCTTTTTGCTGTTGGTGGTGCCCATGCTGCGTCGTTTGCAGGGTATGCGCAACCAGCTGGACTGGGCGGCCTTGGGCCAGACTGCGGTTGCTCACTTTGACTGGCCCAAAGGTGACAAACGGCGGGAATTTTTGCGGGTTCGTCGCAATGCCAGCGGCGGTTTGGACCTTTTTCCCAACCAAAGTTCAGGCGTGTTGACTTCCATGGTCTGGGCCGATGGACTGTTGGACAATCCCCCGGGGCAAAGCATAGTCATGGGTGATACCGTGCGATATTTGCCTTTCAGCGCCTTGCTGGACGATTGAGCTGGAGCCCGCATGCAAATTCAACTTCGATTGTTTGCCTCTATCCGCGAAGCGGTGGGGCAGGGCACCTTGACGCTGGAAACAAATGCCACCACGGTGGGCGGTTTGCGCGATGAGCTGCTTGCGCGGGGCGCGCCCTGGGAGGGGGTCTTGGCCCGCGGGCGGGTGGTTCGCGCTTCACTTGACCAAGCCATGGTGAACGAACAGGCCCAGTTGATGCCGGGTTGTGAGGTGGGGTTTTTTCCACCGGTGACCGGGGGGTGATGCCCATGATGCCGAGTGTTTCCATTCAAACCGAAGATTTTGACTTGAACGCTGAAGTGGCGTTGCTTCGGTCGGGGCAGCCGGGTGTGGGGGCGGTGTGCGCATTCGTGGGAACGGTGCGCGACCGCAACGACGGACTGCCGGTTCAATCAATGGAGCTGGAGCACTACCCGGGCATGACCGAAAAAGCCATAGAAGGCATTATTGCCCAATCGTTTGAACGCTTCGACATCTTGGGCGCTCGGGTGATTCACCGCGTGGGTGTTTTGCAGCCGCTCGATCAAATTGTGTTGGTGGCGGTGATTTCTGCTCACCGGGGTGAGAGCTTCAAGGCCTGCGAGTTTTTGATGGACTACCTGAAAACCCATGCGCCTTTCTGGAAAAA
>JACCDQ011162938.1_pt1 | contig 10352 bp, 11 predicted proteins | sample 7446031 | NCBI WGS metagenome assembly JACCDQ01 (sample SAMN15323442, study PRJNA562643) | freshwater metagenome | isolation source: river surface water | place: USA:Blue River Watershed | collected 2017-08-17
CATATTTGTAAACTAAAAATATTACATTTGTGTCATAAATAAACATCCATAAAAATGAAAGAGATATTTGCAGAACGGTTTAAGTCAGCTCGTTTAATGAAAGGATTTTCATTACAGGATTTGGCTGACGCTTTGGATAATCAATTATCTCGTCAGGCATTACATCGTTACGAGAAAGGGGAAGTAATGCCCGATAATAACAAAATCAACTTATTGTGTAAGGCATTAGATGTAAAGCCCGATTACTTTTTCAGAAGTAACAAAGTGGAGTTAAGCGAAATTGAATATCGCAAATTGAGTAAAATGCCACAAAAAGAGGCTTCTATTATCAAGGAAAAAACCAAAGAGTATCTTTCACGCTATTTAGAGCTAGAAGAAATTTTAGGATTAGGAGTTGAATTTGAAAATCCACTCAAAAATATTGGTGTTGTTACTTCTTACAAACAAGTAAATCAAGCCGCAAATCAGTTAAGAGAATATTGGAGCTTAGGTAACGGAGCAATTTTTAATGTTGTTGAACTTTTAGAAGATAAAAATATTAAGGTTGTAAAGCTAGATGTTGATGAAGATTTTGACGGTTTGCAAACTTTTGTAAACGGCACTATTCCTGTGGTTGCATATAACATCAAGAAAACCAATAAACCCGACCGAATTAGGCTTACGCTTTTACACGAATTAGCACACTTGCTTTTGACTTTTGGCGATATTACTTCAAAGCAAAAAGAAACTTTATGCTTTCAGTTTGCAGGTGCCATGTTATTACCCGAAAAAACTTTAAAAGCAGAGTTGGGCGATTATAGAAATAAACTTTCAATAAATGAGTTAGGTAATATCAAAAAACAATACGGTATCTCTATGCAAGCAATTGTTATGAGAGCCAAAGACTGTGGTATTATCAACGAGCATTATACCAAACAATTCTTTTTCATGATTAAGCAAATGAATTGGAAGATAGATGAACCTGTTGAATACAGTGGTGCAGAAGAATCAAATCGTTTTGAGCAACTTCTTTTCAGGGCATTAATTGAAGACCAAATTTCAATGTCTAAAGCAGCTTCATTGAATAATCAAACGTTGGCCGATTTTAGAAAGGAACATCAAATGGCATTTTAATTTCATCATTCCCTGTGCTACCCTATGAAAGTAAAAATTGCCGTTACAGATGCCAATATTTTTATTGATTTGTACGATTTAGGATTGACAAAATCTTTCTTCAATCTTGAAATAGAAATACATACAACTTCCGCAGTTTTATTTGAATTGTACCCAGAACAGCAGGAAATTCTTCAAGCCTATCAGTCCGTTGGTAGGCTGGAAGTTCATAATCTACAAGAACAAGACTTCATTGAAATTTACTACGGAAATTACCCCAAATCCTTATCAGAAGCCGACAAATCTGTTTTGCACGTTGCCAATAAAATCAATGCTTGCGTATTAAGTAGTGATAAAACCCTTCGGAACTATGCAAAAAACAAAGCTATTGAGTACCACGGTATGATTTGGATTTTTGACAAATTTGTTGAAACGGCAACTTTAACACCAAAAGAAGCAAAGACAAAATTGAACCAACTTGTGGCTTCTAATTTTCTTTTTCGCAACAATCAAAAACTGATTGAAGAAATTGAAAAACGATTAAAAATTTGGAAATAGCTGTCAACAATTTCGACACAGACATAGGAAAACTCCTATAATAAAATAAATAAGCATTACTCAAATCAACTTTAGATATTACTTCGACTAATGCGTTTTGGGTATGAAGAAATTGCACTGGGGGGAAGGTCATTAACCTCAAAAAGATACAAGCTGTAAAAGTGGTAAAAGAGCAAGCGACTAACGAAAAGAAACGTAAAGAATGAATACACTAGATGCTGCAAATAGCTCAATAGAAACGCATTTCGAGCAAGTTCATGCCATTATTCACCTGCACCGCTCACGTGCGTTGAAGGTAGTCAATAATGAAAGTTTGATTATTTGTTGGAACGTAGGGCAGTATGTATCTCAAAAGCTAAGACAAAGCCAATGGGGAGGGAAAGTAGTCACGCAACTTTCTGAGTATTTACGTACCCAAGACCCAAGCCTAAAAGGATATAGCAGACGTAACATTTACAATATGGTTTCTTTTTTTGAAACCTATTCTTCGCCTCAATTTGTAGCGCTGCTGCATACCTTTCATGCACAAAATGAATTTGTGCAGACAAATTCTGCACAATTAGAAAATTATGATAATCAGATATTTACAATTATTGAAACAAATAATGAACAAGTAAATACGTCTAACTTAATGGCAAAGTTGCTACTGGGTATTAACTGGAGTATGCACGTTGAGATTTTGAATAGTTGTAAACAGTTAGAACAAAATATTTTCTACATCGTTTACGCACAAAAAGAAAGGCTAAACTATAAAGAACTCCAAAGAGCCATCAAAACAAATGCATATACTCATATTCTAAAAACAGAAAACAACCAGTCGAAAGGCATGGAAACAGCCTATCCACAATCAAATTATTTGTTTAAAGATGTGGCTTATCTCGACTTTTTAGGCTTACCGCAAAAACACAGCGAGAAGCGTTTGCAAAATGATATTCTGGCAAACATGAAAGACTTTATCCTAGAATTGGGGAAAGATTTTCTTTTTATTGGTCAAGAATATCCGCTACAAGTCGGAGGAAAAACCTTTAAAATTGATTTGCTTTTTTTCCACAGAGCCTTACAATGTTTGGTGGCAGTCGAACTAAAAACAACGGAGTTTGAACCTGCCTTTATGGGTCAGTTAGAGTTTTATTTAGAGGCATTAGACAACGATGTAAAACGAAGTAACGAAAATCCTTCTATCGGAATTTTACTTTGCAAAGAAACAAATCGGGAAATCGTTCGCTATGCACTTAACAGAAGTTTAAGCCCAACCATGATAGCAAAATACGAGCGAGAACTGATTCCTAAAGAGGTATTACAAAAATCATTAAACGAGTTTTTAAATTTTATCGAAGAATAAGATGTCTGAAAGTGCAATTCAAAAGCGTAGGGATTTGCTTACGTCTTTCAAGTCTATTGAAGACAAAAACCGAGCTATGAAAAGCGTATTTCATAGCTCGGTTTTTGTTTATTGATAAATCGCTTTTTTTGCGGATAACAAGGTATTTTTCATCAAAGACACAATGGTCATTGGGCCAACACCTTTAGGCACAGGCGTAATAAAAGAACATTTAGGAGCGACTTCCTCGAATTTTACATCTCCTTTTAAGGCAAAGCCTGATTTTTTGGTGGTATCTACTACACGAGTAAGACCCACATCAATTACTACAGCCCCTTCTTTTATGTATTCGGCTGTAATAAATTCGGGGCGACCCAAAGCGGCAATCAAAATATCGGCCGAAGCACATACTGCTGCTAGGTTTTGGGTTTTCGAGTGGGTAAGCGTTACCGTGCAATTGCCCACTTTGTGGTTGCGTTGCATCAAAATAGACATAGGCAAGCCCACAATTTGGCTACGACCTACCACTACGCAATGTTTGCCCGAAGTTTCGATATTATAGCGTTCCAACAAATCTAATACTCCTTGTGGCGTTGCCGAAATATAGGCTGGTAAGCCTTTTGCCATGCGTCCGATATTGATTGGATGAAAGCCATCTACGTCTTTGCTGGGGTCGATGGTTTCCATTACTTTATCTGGATTGATGTGGTCGGGCAATGGCAATTGCACAATCAAGCCATCCATATCGTCGTTTTGGTTGATTTTACGTACTTCTTCTAGCAGTTCGTCTTCGGTAATGCTCGGTTCAAAACGCAATAAAGTCGATTTGAAGCCCAATTCTTCGCAAGATTTCACCTTGTTGGCAACATACGTTTCGGAAGCACCATTGTTACCTACCAAAATAGCTACCAAGTGAGGCGTTTTTTCTCCTGCGGCTTTCATAGCGGTTACTTCCGCCCCTATTTCTTTTTTGATTTCGTCTGCTACGGCTTTCCCGTCTATAATTTGCATGGATGATACAGTTTGATTTTTATACTGCAAAATTAGAAAATATTTGGATGCGTTCTGCTATCAGCAGTCTTTTCCCGATGATTTATGCGTTTTTCGGACGAAAAGCCTTCATAACAGCTTCATTGCATACCAAAAATGGGCCTTCGATGAGGTCGATACAATAGGGTACGGCTGGGAAAACGGCATCTAAACATTGCCGAATGGCCTTGGGCTTGCCCGGTAAATTAATAATCAACGACTGCCCACGAATGCCTGCGGTTTGTCGTGACAAAATGGCGGTAGGTACATATTTGAGGCTTTCGGCCCGCATCAATTCTCCAAAACCAGGTAATATTTTTTCACAAACGGCTTCGGTGGCTTCGGGGGTTACATCTCGTTTGGCGGGGCCTGTGCCGCCTGTAGTGACAATTAAGCAGCATTGTTCTTCGTCGGCCATCCAACGAAGCGTGTCGGCAATCAAATCCTGCTCGTCGGGAATGACTTTATACACCGTTTCAAATGCCGATACCAAATATTCTTTCAATGTTTCGACCACCGCTTTGCCCGGAATGTCTTCATAAATACCCGCACTGGCACGGTCGGATACATTGATTACGCCTATTTTAATTTTTTCCATCATTACCTTTACTTATTTGCTTGCGAAATTAGCCAAATTTATAAAATAATGAATAGGCTTTTGTAATTTTGACCAAGCATACAACCCATAGCTTTCCTGCGACAAGTTGTCTTTTACGAACAAAAACCAACCCTTACAACCATGCTTTATTTGCAATCCAAACTACCCGATGGGATAGAAAAAGTCATGACATTTGTCATTTTCGGACTTATTTTACTAGGGCTTTATGTAGCCATGAAGGTTTTTAATAAAAATAAAAAATAAACATTTGCCTTACTTGATTTGGGTAATTCCTTGCTTATCAGTGGTACTACAAGGAATTGCACCAAACCAGTTTATTGCCTTTTGATGCCATCCCAACAGGCAAAAAATGCCTGCTCAATGTCAGAACTGGTAAGCTGAAAATCGCCAGACAGTTGTAGTTTCACCAACGAACTAACGCTACCCAAGAGCATCGAAATCATGATTTTAGGCGGAATGTCACGCACTGCTTGCATAAATACGGCTTTGCGTAAAAAGTCGTAAATGGGCTGGTCGAGTCGCTGTAGGTCTTGTCTTGGAATAGCCTGAATAAAGGGCGAATTAGAAAACTGTTCTAAAAAATAAAACTCTTTGGGGTTTTGGGTAAAATACCTAAAGTTTTGTAAATAAAAACTTCTGATGCGTTCACGGTAATGTTTATTGGCATCGTCTTGCTTGAGCAATGTTTCGGTTGTTTTTTCTTTCAACCGCACATACAAAGCACAAATCAGGTCGTCTTTACTTTTAAAATAATGGTAAATTGTGCCAGCGGCAACATTTGCTTGCTTGGCAACCTCAGACATCGGAGAGCTATGAAAGCCATGTTTGGAAACTAACTCAAGGGTTGCGGCAAAAATTGCTTCTTTTTTGTCAAAATCTTTTTGTGTGGCCATATTAATGTGGTTCTGTTGGGCATTGCCTCGGAAGGCAAAAACTAAGTAAGTTTCTTTTCTAAAGGTTTGCGTATAAAGTCTGTATCAGAAGTGAAAACAAAGAGTAAATCGCTGATTTATAGATATTTAAAGTAATTAATTGTTCAGGATATTAGAACGAAATGCACAGGCATCAACTTAAATAAATACAATTTTTTTATCATTCTACTGAAAAATAGGTTATTTTAGCAATATTCATTCGGGCATCGCACCAAGTGCCCTTGTTTTTTTGTTATCAACACAAGTAAACTACAGCAGATTATGACTAAATATGTTACCTTCGTTGCCTTGTTTTTGTTGTTAAGTTATGGAGGATTCGGCCAAAAAATGCTTACGGGGAAGGTCCTCGATGCCGAAACCAATCTTCCTATTCAAGGAGCAACTGTCACCTTACAAGGCAGTGTGAATCGGGCTACGACAACCGACATACAAGGAAAATTCAATTTTAGAACCGATGCCAATGTGTCGGCAATTGTTGTGACGCTAGACGAATACGTTCCCCTGAAAGTCAAGCTTTTACCTAATACACAAAACCTTATTTTGCTCATTACACCTACCAACGAAGATGCCAACGAAGCACGTTCGGTAGGATTTGTAGAAAAAACTTTGCCAAAATCGCTAGTAAATTCTGAAAAAACAACTATTTTTTATGGAAAAAAGTAAATAAATAGCATACTAGCCTTGATTTCGGAATAGAAATATTGTAAAAACATGAATATTCGCAACCCCAGAACTGGGAAATTTGATTATGTCTTGCAGTCCATTGATACCAACGGGATTCGGTCGAAAACCATCTCTTTGCGTGCAGCCCAACCCAACTGGCTCGACAAAGGGATTGATTTTAGGGCCAAAACCTTGCATCATTGGAAGGAATTATTAGAAGATTATTACGCCGATTTGCTCGAAGCCCTTATCGACGATACGGGAAGAAAAGCCGAATCGGAACAAGAAATTAGCTATGTATTTCGAGCAATAGAACATTGGAGTATCATTGCACAACATTTTTTGCGTGAACCCGAAGTAATGGCTACGTCTATTGAAGGTTTACAACTCGAAAACCACTACGAATCGTTTCCTTTGGTGGGTGTTATCAGTGGTTGGTGTTTTCCGTTGGCTCATTTGATGAAAGAAATTATTCCTGCCTTATTGGCTGGAAGCACCGTTATTGCCAAACCGAGTTGTACCACGCCTCGTTTTCTCAAAGTTATCAATCATACCATTTATCGTACCAAGGGACTCAAAGAGGTGCTTGCTGTGGTAGAAGGCGACGACGAACTACTCGAACCTTTGTGCAAAGCCGTAGATTTTGTTTGCTACAACGGCACCGACTCCGAAGCCAAAACCATAGCCGATATTACCCATCGTTTTTACAAAAAAGCGAGCATTCAGCATGGCAAAAAAAATACGGTTATCGTAACCGAATCGGCCGATTTAGAGGCAGCAACGACAGCCATTTTGCAAAGTGGCTTCTGGAATGCCGGACAGTCGTCGTCGTCGGTTGAGCGTGTGTATGTGCATCGCAATGTGTATCATTTGTTTTTGTCGAGATTAGTCGGCAAAACCAACCTGATTAAACTGGCATATCCTACCACAGAATCGGGGCAAATTGGACCAATTATTGCCGAATCGCAAATCAATCGTATCAACGACCAACTATGGGATGCCCTAGAAAAAGGAGCCAGATTGCTGACTGGCATTGGGCAATGCGAAAAATGGGAAGGTGGCTATTATTGTCGCCCAACCATCATGGTCAATGTAACTCCTGAAATGAAAATTATGCAAGAAGAAACCCTTGCACCTATCTTGCCCATCATGTTATATCAGGACGCTGACGAGCTACAAGGATTGGTCAACGGGCAAAAGGCTTGTCGTTCGGGAGCTATTTTTGCTCGACAGGCACAAGATGCTATTGTACTGGGCAAAACGCTTGGCATTGCTGTGCTTTCGGTGAATGATATTGCCTTAGAAGAGTTTTTGGAAGTAGCCAAACATACGCTTACCAGTAAAAATGCCTTAGATTTTGAAAGCTATTTTTCTGACTACCGAAAATTTTTCAACCGTAAAACCTTCATTATCAATCAACAAAATCCTTTGATTTGGTAATTGTTTGTTTTTTGCTTATGCGTAAATGAAGGTATTGCACGGTTTTTCAAGATAAGACGTAAGGTTGATAACTCATCAAAGATGGAATGGGAAAGTAGGGTACATTTCTTTGCTTTTTTGCAAAACAAACACATTTTCCCTATTCATCATATAGAGTAGAGCAAAACAATTTGTACCTTTATTGTCCCTCAAAATAAGCTTTGAGCTTATCGTTAGATGAGAGTAAGCTTCAGCCTTAATCTAAGCTGTAGGGCAAAAACTCTTCAACATTGGTGCCATAGCGGTGCAAATCTCTGATGATGGTAGAACTGATAGGAGCGAGGTGAGGCGAAGTGATGAGAAATATGGTTTCTAGGTCTTGCACTAAATACCTGTTCACTTGTGAAATGGAGTTTTCATATTCAAAATCGGTAGTGTTGCGTAAGCCCCTCAACAAGAAATTGGCGTTCATTTCACGGGCAATATTGGCGGTAAGCCCATTGTATGCTACTACTTTTACAGGCTTGCCTTCAAAGGTTTGCTCTATCCATTGCGTCATTTTGTCGATAGGAAAATACCGTGCTTTGTTTGCGTTGTGACCGATGCCTATAATCACTTCGTCAAATAGCAGTAAGGCTCTTTGCACAATATCTTCGTGACCTTTAGTAAACGGGTCGAATGACCCAGGGAAAAAAGCAATTTTTTTTGTAGCTGCCATGTTTGTGGGTATTGAATACGTGTGTGTTGTTGTTTGAACTGACCTGTTTTAGTCGAGGCCGATGTACTGATAGGCGGCAAAATCTTCAAAACGACAGGTGTCTAAAGTGCTTTCGCCCAAGGCTAAGTAGGTAACATAATCGGCTAAAAGCAACCACAATTCGTCGCCATGCTTGATTTGTCCATATACTTTCAGCGGCACTTCGGCGGCATCTAGCTGCAATTGCTGATACACAAATAGGGTAAAATAAAGCACATCTTGGATGTCTTTATACCCAAATCGGTTACAAAAAAGCACTTGTTCTTCGGTATGATAAGCCAGCCATACGCTTTCTTGTTGTACCACCAAAATGAGTTTATATGCCTGCTGGCAGGCTTGTTGCATGACACGCTGGGCTAAGTGTTTGATGTGCAAATCAACCAAAGGGTAGTTGGTCATCAACCAGTCTATTAAACTTTTTTCGGTGCTAAATACGTGCACCAAACCAAATGCCGTATCAGGTACATGGCATACTTCTTCTTCCGAAGGAATTTTTTGTCCTTTGGCTAATTGCAAATACCGATGTACATATTCTTTTCTGAAAAAATCAATAGGAATGTGTGTAAATGACTGATTATCAATCAATAAATGAATGGATTCCCATTTGATAGACTTCAAAAAATCATGGGCTTGGTGAATAATCGCAAGGTTGTCGCAGATACTCGTTTCTCCTCCCAAGATGGGCCATGCGTATTCTTCTAGCCATATAATTTGGCTAATGCGTATGTCTTTCACCCAAAATACTAAGTTTTTAGATGAAATTTGTATATATAATTGATAATAAGCCAGTTTGTCATGCTCGAAACTGGCATAATGCAACTTCCGTAGGGGTTGTATATTGGCTATGGTTGCTTCCAAATGTCGAACTGGGTTGAACAAAGTAAAATCCATCATCTCTTCGCTGTATTGACTGCCTCTCATTCATGGCCTTGCATCGGCTATGTTTTACCTTTGATGTTAATATAAAGTTTGGGGTAAAATGGACGCAAAAATACAATTCTATCTCAAAATATGTGAAGAAATCTAGGATTTGCAATAAATTATCCCTAAAATTTAGAAGAACGTAGAAAGAATTATATTTTGAAAGGAATATGCTTGGCTAAATAACCAGACACTCGCCTGAGTTCGTCGATGCTGTGGCATAAACCTATCACTCGGTGTACTTGTGCTGGAGCGAGGGCATTGATTTCTTCAAATGACATCCAAGCAATTTCTTGGATAATCTGGTTTTTCATTTCGGGGTCTTCGCCTTTGGCCACTGTTCCACCTGTAATATTTACCTCAAAAAACAACTCAATGGCATGAAGTGGAGGTTCTAAAAATTCATTGACAAACATCAATTCGCCTACGCTTACGTGGGTGCGTGTTTCTTCTAAAAACTCTCGTTGTAGGGCTTCTACGGTAGATTCGCCGAAGGTGAGCCCGCCACCTGGCGGACACCAAAAGGGTTGACCCGGCACAACGCCAGCGTGATTAATCATCAAAAGCTTGTCGTCTTGTATGCAAATACCACAGACACGCAAACGGAGGCGTTCTGAATATAATTTTAATACTTGTTGCTGTGCCAAATCCATCATTTTGCTTCTGTAAATGCTAATTGAAGCGTCAAAATTACGCTAAAATGCGAAACCTGCCCTATTTTTGTGCGATTTATTCAGGGGCTATCACAAAAGTAAGTCGAGCAACTGTCTTGTGATTATGGGTATTTTATTGATTTTTAGGGAATTATTTTACAGAAAAATACAAAAATAAGATTCATCGTTATGTTGTTATACCATATTGTAGCTGCTTCTGACTGGGAAGTATATGCTTCTCAAGATTTTTACGAAACCCCAAGTTTGCATACCGAAGGCTTTATTCATTTGTCAACAGCCGCACAAGTGCCAGGAACGTTGCAGCGTTTTTTTGCTGGAAGAACTGATTTGCTGTTGTTGCATATAGAAACCGACAAGCTCAATGCCG
>JACCDQ010634577.1_pt1 | contig 10351 bp, 11 predicted proteins | sample 7446031 | NCBI WGS metagenome assembly JACCDQ01 (sample SAMN15323442, study PRJNA562643) | freshwater metagenome | isolation source: river surface water | place: USA:Blue River Watershed | collected 2017-08-17
ACGAGCAGCAATGTGCGGGTGCGGGGGTTGGGCAGAGTCATTCCTTTCCGGCGGTGCTCGTTCAGCTTGGGTGCCGGGCACGGCCGAGCCAAGCCTGCTTTGGAAAATTTCTCGTCACGAACCGCGGCTTCATTCCCGCCAGAAGCTCACGGCCCACGCCCCGTCGGCGCGATGCTCCATCGAGGAGGCGAAGCCTTCGCTCTTCAGCAGCTCAATAAGCGGCGCCGGCATGAACGGCGCGAGGATTGTCACCCCCTGCCCCGCTCCGAGCGCGTCCACCCGCGAGCGGATGGCCGCGAAGGGCTCCTCCCCGCGCGACAGCAGCGGCCGGACATCAAAGGTTTTGAAGCTGGTTGGTTTCATACGGCGATTTCATTCCGGTCGCAGCCTACACCCGCACACGGTGCGACGCCTTGATGCAAGTCATGCTTCGGCCGGATGCTCACGGCCTCCAAACAAAACCGGCCTCGGGATCATAGGCGAGCACATGCTGGCGGCGCTCCACGGCATTCCAGGTCTGGCTCCAGCGGCGGGGCGAGCCGCCGGGCGCCGGTGCCTGCGTCCAGAGTTCAACCGTCGCGCGGTGCACTCCCGGGCCGAGCCGGACCCGCAGTTCGCCCGCCGAGACACCGTCAGCCGACAGCCCTTTCGGCCGGATCAGATGTTCCTCGCTGCGACCATCGACCACCAGTCGCACCACCACCGACTCCCGCGTGCGCTTGCCGGGCATTGCCGCCCGCATGTGCACCGGACGCGTGTCATCGGCCGACATGACCCCGGCCGTCTCGACCCAGTCGCCGTAGGCACGGAACATGAAGACAAACTCCGGAGCCGGTGGAGCGGGATTGCGGAACGGCGCGACACTCAGGCCGAGCATCAGAGCCAGTCCGGTTGCTACGAGCGCCAAGGCCGCGACCCAACCGCTGCGCCGCAGCACAGGCACGGCCGGTTGTTCACCGGCCGCCAGCAGGCGCGCCGCGGTGGCCCCCAGCCGCTGCGGCCGGAGCGGATCAAAGTCCACATGCGCCACGCGGCGCGGATCGGCCCGGTTGGGCCGGAGCGCGGGTTCACGCGTGCCGGCGAGGCGGGCCGGCATCCAGACATTGCCCTCGCGTCCGAAGGCCTCGCCCGAGCCGCAGCCCACGGTCAGCACCGCGGCGGCACCCTTGGTCACGAGCCGCTCGATGAGCTTCGGCTCGACCCAACCTGCGCAAGGCACGGGGCGGACCGTGTAACCCGGCAGCCGCCGCGCCCAACCCACGTGGTCGAAAAGTTCCCAGCCGCCGTCGCCCTGCGCGCAGACAAAGGCGATCGCGGGCCGCGCCCCGCGGGCGTGTTCCGTCGCAACCAGTTCCTCGAGTTCACGACCGACGCGGCGCGCATCAAACCACGCCAGACCGATGCCCTGCGTGTCGCAGGCGCCGGCACAGATGCCGCAGCCGATGCAGCGGTCGGGGTCCACCTGCGCCTGCGAGGGAAAGGGTTTTCCGTCCGTGCGCGGCACCATCGTGATGGCGCCGAAGGGACAGTCGTGCGAGCAGAGCGTGCACGCGAAGCAGCGCGAGACGTCCACCGTCGCCTGGAACGCCGGACGGGGCCGCCGCCGCGCGAGCCACCAGGGCACGGTCACGAGCACGAGCCCGGCCAGCCCCGCCGAGAGCCAGAGGCCCGGACCACTGAGGCGCGCGGTCAGTTGCAACGGCCACAAAAACCACCAGTCCATCGTGAATGCGGCTGGCTTTGCGGCGAGGTGGGCCGGCTCGGCATTCGTCGCGGGCAGAATGAGCGCCGCGGCGATCACCGCCACCGTGAGTCCGGCGATGAGCCGCCGGTCCGGCAGCAAGGTTGCCCGGCTCAGCCGCGCGAGATGGAACGCCAGCCCGCCCGTGATCGCCAGCGGCAGCACCATGTGCAGGAAGAAAACCACGAAAAACAGCAGCGAGGGCACGGTGTCGTCGCGGTTGAACAGCGGCAGCATCGGCTCGCCAAAGACCGGCAGCACATCCACCGCCTTCATGGTGCCCGTCGCGACCAGCTGGGCGCGCTGGTCCCACACGAGCCAGTAACCGGTCCACCCAATGAGCCAGATGAGACCGAGCATCGCCAGGCCGCTGGCCCAGGCCAGCCAGCGCGCATCGGCGAATTTCCGCGCGAACAGCGTGCGTGCCGCGTGCAGCAGCACCAGCAGCACGGTGAGGTCCGAGGAATAGCGGTGGACGCTGCGCACGATGCCGCCGGCCGAGCGCGGACCCAGTTCCGCCAGCGACGACCACGCCGACTGCACGCTGGCTGAATACCAGATGAGCAGCAGCACGCCCGACAACGTGGCGAGGAGCAGCATGGCGTTGGCCGCCGGACCGAGCTGCGCCAACGGATTGAGCGCCCGCGACCAGGCTCGCTCGATCAGCGTGTCGAGCCGCGTGAGCAGGGCGTCGCCCGCGGCAAAAACCCGCGCGGCGCGGACCGGCGGCGGCGGCGGGACGGCACCCGGCGCAGGACCAGCACCCAGATTGTCCGCCAGCGCCTCGCAGTCCGGTTCAGGATGCGGGTGCGCGCTCATTCGCGGAGCAGGTGCAGGAGGCCCCCGCGCAGCCAGGCGCGGTGGCGCGGGTCGAGCGTGAAGCGGAAGGCGATGCGGCTTTCGCGGTCGATCAGGAGGAAAAGGTTCGCGTGGTTGAGGACTCCGGTCTCGGGATCGCGACTGACGGAAAACTGCAGGCTCTTGAGCAGGTCGCGCATTTCGTCGGGCCGCTCGCCGTTGACGTAGCGGAACTCGGGAAACTCCAGCCCCTGCGCCCCAGCCATGGCGTCCATGATCTCGGCGGTTTCGTATTCGGGGTTGAGCGACAGCGCGACGACGCGCAACCCGGCGCGGTCGGCGGCGGGCAGTTCGCCCAGCACGGCGCGCAGCTCCTTGAAGATCTCCGGGCAGGCCGTCGAACACGCGGCATAGACCCCGGTCACGAGCACCACCTGCCCGCGCAGGTCGGCGAGGCGGAAGGGCGTGCCCTTCTGGTCCACGAGCGGCTTGTCGGGCACCGCAAGCTGCACGCGGATGCGTTCGCCGGGAAACGGCGGGAGCACAGCCCCGTCGGCACGATCGCTCTGCGCATACACGACCAGCCCGGCCACCGCGGCCGCAACCACGCCCAGGCCGGCCGCCGCCGCCCGCAGGTGGCGGAGCCAGAGCGCCGGCGAGCGCAGCTGCGCCACCGTATCGCGCCAAAGCACTCCGGCCACGAGCACGACCATGACGGGCTCGAGCAGCATGATGCTGACGGCGGCCCACGACATGCCGCCCGTGCGTGGGTCGCCCTGATAGCACCATTGCTGGAAATCCCGCACGAAGCCGCCCAGCGCACCCTCTCCGGTCGGACCGAAAATGGTCAGCAGCAGGAACGCCTCGTAGCCGGTCAGCGCCGCGCCCAAAAACACCAGCAGGCCCGGTCCGGTGAAGAAGCGGGAGCCGGCGGAGGCGGCGGCCGGCGGGGCGTCAGGGGCGTGGGCGGGGATGAGCATGACAGTTTGGTTGTAGAGCGGCTTGATGGTTCACCGCACGGGCCACACGTCCGCCAGCGCCTTCCAATTGGCGAAGTAGTAAACGGCGAAGCAGGCCAGGAACACCAGGGTCAGCACAATCGTGCCCTTGGTCGCCGTGTGATTGTCGGCCAGCGAACCGGCCTGGGCGCCGGCAAGCGCGGGCGGCGTGCCCCAGTCGGCCATCGGACGGCCGTGGTTCTTCTCGCCGAAGAGGAGCGTGCCAACGCAGAGCAACACGAACGCCAGCAAACCCACAAAGGCCAGCACGCCGCCGAGTCCGAGCACGCCGAGCCAGAGGTGGGCGGCCGGGCCATAGACGCCCTGCGCGTCGATGTCCCAGCTGCGCCGGGACACGCCCATCGAGCCGGCGAAGGACATGCCGAACGACAGCATGACGATGCCGAGACCGAACAGCCACGGCTGGATCCGGGCGAGGCCGCGCCAGATGAAGTCACGCTGGAAGAACAGCGGAATCACGTAGTAGGCCAGCGCCATGAACGCCAGGGTGGTGCCGCCGACCACGGTGACATGGAAGTGGCCGGGGATGCGCAGCGTGTTGTGCGCGATGATGTTGATCTGCTGTGTGCCGAGCGTGACGCCGGTGATGCCGCCGAGGAAGCCGAAGATGATCACCGAGAGCACGGTGCCCGACAGCGCCGGGTTGCGCCACGGCAGGGCGACGACCCAGCCGAAGAGGCCGCGCGTGTAGCCCTTCTCGCGCATGGCGATCTCGACGCCGGCCGGCACGGTGAAGCCGTGGACCATGGACGCGAGCACCGCGAGATACATCGCGTAGGAGGTGTTCCAGATTTTCCAGGCCGAGCCGACGGCCGGATCCACGAGCAGGTGGTGGGCCGACGCGATGTTGATGAAGAGGATGTAGAGCGCGAACGCCGTGCGGCAGACCGCCTCGTTGACCGGGCGTGCGCCGACGATGACGTGCGAGAGCAGATACCAGACCGCGACCATGGCGCAGACGTTGACCTGCTGCGACTGGTGACCGAGGCCCCACCAGATGATGCGATACCAGATCGGGTCGGGCTGGCCGATCCAGCCCATCGAGTAGGCAAAGGTCGGGATCATGACGATGGCGCCGTGCAGGAGCGTGACCACCGCGATGATCGCCGCGGCCAGCGCGCCGAAGGTCACGATGGGCATCGAGCCCTCGTAGGCGCGGTCACGCTTGGCGACGTAGAGCGTGGCAAAGAAATTGAACACGCCGACCAGCGTGCCCACGGCGACGAGGATGATGCCGAGGTAGAACGCCGGGTGCGCGAGCAGCGGCAGGTAGGACGTCATCATGACGTCGGCCTTTCCCGCGAGGATGACCCAGTCCACCATGACGGCGCCGACGAACTGGAGCGCGAACGCCGCCCAAGCCACCTTGCGCGAGAAGAGCCGCGCGTTGAGCGGCGTGGTGCACGCGAAGTAGAGGATGGCGACCTCGAAGAACAGGATCCAGAAGATGAGCATGTTGATCCCGTGGAAGGTCAGCACGCGGTAGAACCAATCGGCGGGCAGCAGGTGCACGGTCTGCCAGCGCGTGAGCGCGAGCAGCAGCGCGGCGATGCCGCCGAGCAGGAGAAAGACAACGCCGACAACGGCGTGCAGCTTGATGAAGCGCTGGGCGTCGAGGCAGACGCCGAGGCCGGTGGTGGCGCAGACGCGCTTCGGCGTGTCGGGCGCGGCCAGCGAGTGCGGGCCGACGGGCAAGGTGGCGGAGACGGAGGTCATGGGAGGCGGAGGGTCGCGGGGTTATTCGACGAAGATCTTGCCGGTCATCGCGTGGTGCCCGATGCCGCAGAATTCGTTGCAGACGATGGTGAACTCGCCCTTCGAGGTGGGCGTGAGCGTGAGCACGTGGTCGTAGCCGGGCACGGCCTGGAAGTTCATGTTGAGCGGCTGGAGCGAGAAGCCGTGCTGGAGATCGAGCGCGGAGAGGTGGATGCGGTAGGTCTCGCCCTGCCGCAGGCGCAGCGCGGGATACCACTGCCACATGCGGCCGACGAGATAGGCGTCGCCGCCCGCGGGCGGCTCCACCAGCGGCAGTTCGGCCGCGAAGGCGTTGGGCGTGGGGTTCGTAAAGGTGCCAACGCGGTTGGCCGCGACGAACTGCTCGGTGCGCGCGAGGAAGGCGGCGGGCTCGACCGCGTAGGCCTCGCCGGAGCTGTTCTGTTTCCCGCGAAAATGCCAGTAGGGCATCATCAGCGACATCACGAAGCACCAGAGCAGGGCGACACCGAGCCAGAGTTTTTCATGGCCGGCGGGGGCGTGGAACCAGGGGGAGGTGAGAGGGCGGAGGCTCATGGCGGCGGCGGTTCAGGGGAGCTGCGCGGGCTTGATGAGCAGGAGCTCGATCCAGCCCCACGCGGTGTAGGACAGGAAGGGCACGAGGACGCCGAGGGCCAGGAGCAGCCACGGGTTGTCGAGCACCTTCTGCCAGGGGTGTTTTTCTGATTCGTTTTTCATGGTGAGAGGGAAGAGGGACGGGCACGCCATGCCGCGAGACCGCGGAGCATCACGGCGAGAAAAAGAAGGCCGCCGGCCACCGCCACGAGGCCGCCGAGGCCCATGACGCCAAGGCCGAGGTATTCGCCGAGCGAGCGCACGTGCTGCTCGACGCCATACTGCTTGCGCCCGAGGCCGAAGGCGCCGGCCAATGCGAAGCCCAAGCCGAACACGGCCTGCCCCGCGCCGAAGAGCACGAGCTGCCAGCGGATGAGCCGCGGCGACGGGCCGGCGGCGCGCGGCGCGGACTCGCGGCTGAAGTCGTAGGCCGGCGTCATGAGCGCGAGCGTGACCGCGCCGATGGCGCAGTGGTAATGACCCGGCACGAGCGTGCTGGAGCCGCGGATGAAGGCGCCGAGCACGAACCCGAGCACGGTGAGCAGCGCACTGCCGGCGAGGCCGACGAGGCGCCAGCGTCCCTCGGCCGGGCGGTCCGCCCAGTGCAGCACCACCTGCCGGACACCCAGTCCGAGCACGATCAGCACCACGGGAAAAATCGTCCAACGCATCAGCTGCGTCGCGATCTCGGAATAGGCAGGGCGCGACGTGCCGCCCCAAGCGAGAACCGGCATCACCGCCTGCGGCAGCACCAGCGCGGCGAACAACCAGCGAACGGCAGCGGGCGTCAGCACGCTTTGGCCGGACCAGCGGCGCAGCAGGAACAGCCACAGCCCGATCATGAGGGCGACATTGCCGACCTGCATGACGTGCCCCCCACCCCACGCCACCAATTCGTAATAGCCGATGGCCGGCAGCCCCGGCAGCGTCGAGCGCCATGCCGCAGCAAAGGTCGCGAGCGCGATCAGGTGCGCCGCGGCCGAGGCGCGCAGCGCGACGAGCGCGTCATCGGGCAGCGCGGCCGACGGCCCCGCCGGCACCGCGAGCGCGCCCGCGAAATACAATCCGCTGCCGGCAAACCACGCCACGAGCCCGGCGAGGAACACCGGGTGATCCACGACGGGCACGTAGTTGGCGAGGACCGGCTGCGCCCCGGGCATGACCGCGCCCGCGAGCAGGCCGGCGATGCCGAGCGCGGCCAGCACGACCGAAGCGACCGTGAGTCCGCGCGGCACGCACGCGCCGACCGCCCAGGCAAGATACGCCAGCGTGCCCGCCTGAAACCAGATGACGATCGCGAGATCCACATGCACGACGAGGGCGCGCTTGAAGAACAGCGGATCGGTGAACAGCCAGCCGAGGAACGGCAGGCGTCCCACGACCAGCAGCAGCGAGAGCAGCCCCGCGAGCACGAGACTGCCGACGCCAAAGGCGAACCACCCGCGCGCCGCGGCGGGAAACCGCACGCCCGCAATCGCCACCGCCGGAGGCGGGGCAAAGGTCGGGGACGCGAGGGGAACGGCGGCCGGGGAGGACATCGCGAAGGTTGTAGCAGGCCGCGCAGCGCGCGGCCTTGACGCGCATCAAGACTTGGGCGCGACGATGAGTTTGCCCTTCATCAGCGCGGCGTGGCCGGGGAAGGTGCAGACAAAGGGATAGTCGCCGGGCGTGGCGGGCGCGGTGAACTCCACCGTGTCGCTCTCGTTTGGCCCGAGCAGCTTGGTGTGCGCGAGAACCTTCGTCGCATCGGCCGGTTGGTATTCCGGCGCGCGGGCGGCGGCGGCCTGCGCGAGGGCAAGCACCTCGTTGTCGGCCATCGGCACGAGCAGGACCCAGTTGTGCCCCATGGCCTGCTTGGGCATGCGGCCGACGTTCTTGAACGTCACACGCACCTTCTCGCCGGCCACGGCGCGGATCTCGGTCACGCTGAATTTCATGGAATCATCCGCGGTGAGGCTGACGGTCTTCACGCCATCGGCCGCCGGGGTTTGGGCCGCGGCCGGCGCGGCGCCGGCGGCAGGAGCTTCGGATTTGCCGCAGGCGGAGAGCAGAAGCGCACCGGCGGCGAGAAACGGGAGGACCAGGGAGGATTGGACTTTCATCGCCCCCATCCTACCGGACCGGCGGGACCGGTGCCTTGACGCGGGTCAAGCCGGCGGCGACCCGGCGCAGATGCACTGGCAGACGCCGTCGAGCAGCTGGATCTCCCGGTGCGCAACCCGGCGCATGCGCTCGCACAACTCGCCGACCTGCGCCACGCGCTCCGCCGCCCCGAGCGCGGGATCGGCCGCCTGCGCCCAGATGAGCGCCTCGAGCAGGGCCTGCTCCAGCGTCGCAAAATACGGCCGCAGCGGATTGCAATGGCATCCGCTCGACTGCACGGCCGGCGCTGCGAGTGTGTCCGCCAGCGGTTTCGGCGCCAGCACGTCGTCGAGCGTGTGATCGAAGAGGTGGACGAGGATGTCGGGCGTGGCCAGGGCCGTGGCAGGTTTTTCGAGGCGCAGCAACGCCTCCCACCGCGCCCGGATCTCGGGGCGGCGTTGGTCCAGAATCTGCGGCAAGGCCGCGCTCATGACACTCAGCGGGCGGCGGTGATGACCGCCTGCGCCGTCTCGTCCAGCCCGCCGCGCAGGCCCGTGCGCTGGTGCACGGCCTCACCCTCGCCGTTGAGCACGGTGATGAGGTTGGAGTGAGCGAACTGGCCGTCGGCCTCCTGCTTGAACTTCACGCCGAGGAGCGCGGCGAGCTCGCGCACCGCGTCGTCGTCGCCGTGGAGCAGGGTCCACTGCGCATCGAGGTGGCGGTCGTCGCGGTATTTCTTCAGCGCGGCGGGAGTGTCGCGCACGGTGTCGAACGACACGAGCACGAGCGCGGCGCGGTCGCGGATGTCGGCCGGGAGTTTCGCGCGGATGGCCTGCATGTCGGTCAGCAGCAGCGGGCAGGCGTAGCCGCAGGAGGCGAAGAACATCGTCAGCACCACCGGCCGGCCGCGCAACGAGCCGAGCGTGAAGGGCCGGCCGCTGTCGTCGGTGAAGGCGACGTCGAGCTGGTAGAGCGAGTCGCTGCTGAAGCTCTGGGTTTCAGTCTTGGACTTTTCGATTTCCGCACAGCAGGCATCCGGCTTTTTGACGACGGGCTCCCCGACCGCGCAGCAGGCGGCGGACTTGGGTGCCTCCTTGGGCGCGCAGCAGGCGGCGGGTTTGTCGGCGGCGGCGATACTGGCCGCGAGGAGGAGGGTGATCAGGGGAATCGTGGTTTTCATGGGAGGGAAGTCGCGCAGCGGAAGCCGAGCGAGGTGGTGGTATTGTTGGCCTTGAGAGAGGAACGGAGGGCGGAGCGCATGAAGGCGGCGTAGTCGCTCGTCTCTTTCGCGCCGGCGGCGCCCGCGCCGCAGAAGAGGTCGCGCTCAAGACCGGTGTCGGCGCGCGACTCGCCGGTGACCATGGCGGTGTTGAAGTCGTCCACCCATTCCCACACGAGGCCGTGCAGGCCGCGCACGCCGTGCAGCGTGGGCCGAGCGGTGGCGACGGACGGAATCACGTCCGGCACGGGCCGGGCGAGCCAGGCGTAGAGGTCGCGGTTGAAATCGGGCTCGTTCTTGCCGGCGGCGGTGGTGTAGCCGGCAGCGGCGGCGAGTTCCCACTCGGCGGTGGTGGGCAGGCGCTTGCCGGACCAGCGGGCGTAGGCCCGCGCCGCGAACCACGACACGCGCACGACGGGCGCGTCGAGCGGTGCGCGCGGGCCGGGCTCGAGGTCGCCGGTCCAGTGCTCGAGATAGGAGGCGTCGGCGAACAACCGGCTCACGGCGGAGCGGCGCCATTTCGGGTTGGCCGTCACAAAGGCGAGGAAGTCGGCGTTGGTGACGGGCGCGGTGTCGAGCCGGAAGGCGGCGACGGACACCTGCTCGGGGTCCTTGGTCGAGCGTTGGAGCGGCACATAGACCCCCGCCGGGATGGTCTGCATCCCGACGGGGGCGGTTGCGTCTGTGCTTTCACACCGGCCCGCCATCGCGCTGGCAAGGGCCAGGACGAGGAGAAAGCGGCGGGCAGTGGGAGTCATGGGAGGGGTTGGTTGTAGCGGCGCCCAGGAGCGCCGCTGCCGTTTTAGTGTGTTTCGTTCTTCACGCGGCGGACGTCGTCCACGGTGGTGGCGGCGGCTTCATTGCCCCAGCTGTTGGTGACGTAGGTCATGACGTCGGCGACCTGCTCGTCGGTGAGCGGTTGCGGCGGCATGGCGCTGTTGTAGTTCACGCCGTTGACGGTGACCGGGCCGGTGAGGCCCTTGAGCACGACGCGGATCGCACGGTCGCGGTCGGCCTTGAGGTAGTCGGAGCCGGCGAGCGGCGGGAAAACGGCGGGCAGGCCCTTGCCGTCGGCGAGGTGGCAGGCGAAACAGACCGAGAGGTACACCTTCTTGCCGCGCTCGATCTGGATCTCCTTGGTCAGGCCGGCGATGGCGGGATTGG
>JACCDQ010653551.1_pt1 | contig 10350 bp, 6 predicted proteins | sample 7446031 | NCBI WGS metagenome assembly JACCDQ01 (sample SAMN15323442, study PRJNA562643) | freshwater metagenome | isolation source: river surface water | place: USA:Blue River Watershed | collected 2017-08-17
CACTGTAATCTAAAAAAAAATGAAAGCATGCAAAAGTAATTTTACGATGTTAATTACTGCATTACTACTTTTTACAAGCTCGCAGCTTTTTGCTCAAGCAATAAAAGGTAAAGTAACAGACAGTAATCAATCTGCCTTGGTAGGGGTAAATATCCTTCTTAAAGGAACTACCAAAGGAACTGTTACCGACGTTTCAGGTAACTATAGTATTAATGTACCCAAGGGTGGTATTTTAATTTTCCGTTCGTTAGGCTTTGCTACTAAAGAAGTAGAAGTAGGTGACCGTTCAGTTGTTGATGTAGAATTGGAAGTGAAAGCTGAAAGCCTTGATGAGGTAATAGTTACTGCCTTGGGTGTTCAGAAGGACAAAAAAGCATTGGGTTATGCCGTAACTGAGTTAAAAGGTAGCGAATTTACACAAGCTCGTGAATTGAATCTTGGTAATGCTCTTTCAGGTAAAATTGCTGGGGTAAACGCTACAAGTACTGCTACTGGCCCTGGTGGTTCAAGCCGTGTTATTATTCGTGGTAACGGTTCTTTGGGTGGTAACAACCAACCTTTGTATGTAATCAACGGTGTACCTATCGACAATACTAACGTAAACTCTGCTGGGATGTGGGGTGGTTTTGATACTGGTGATGGTTTGAACTCAATCAACCCTGATGATATCGAATCTATTACTGTATTGAAAGGTGGTGCTTCTGCGGCTCTTTACGGTTTCCGTGCTGGTAGTGGTGTAATTTTGATTACAACAAAGAGTGGTAAAGCTCAAAAAGGTTTAGGCGTAGATTTCAATTCTACTTATACTGCTGAAGTACCTTTGAAATTATCAGATTATCAATACCAATATGGTGCTGGTACTCGTGGTGCAAAACCAACAACTGCTGACGAAGCACTTGCTGCTGGAAGAATGTCTTGGGGTGCTAAGTTAGATGGTTCCTCAGTAATTCAAGCTGATGGCGTTTCTCGTCCTTACGTAGCTCAAAAAGATAATATTAAGAATTTCTACAATGTTGGTAGTACATTTTCTAATACTTTAGCTGTTTCGGGTGGTAACAAAGATTTGAACTTCCGTTTCTCGATGTCAAATGCTGATTCGAAAAGTGTTGTGCCTAATTCAACTTTCGGTCGTAAATCATTTAACTTAAGTACAAATGGAAGACTTTCTAATAAAGTTGTATTTGAAAGTGTAGTGCAGTATAACGTTGAAAAAGGTGAAAACCGTTCTTTCTTATCAGATACTCCTAAAAATCCTAACGTAGCAGCTCAGTTGTTAGCTACAAGTATTGATATTCGTACTTTAGCTCCAGGTGTTGATAGCCGTGGCTACGAATCTCTTTGGAATGATAATGTGTATGCGCAAAACCCATATTTTGCAACTACTAAAGTGAAAAATACTGATGATCGTAATCGTTTCATGGGTTCATTTAACTTGCGTTATAACATCAATGACAATTTATATGTAAAAGGTCGTCTGGGTACAGATTATAACCAGTTGAAATTCTGGCAAATAGAGCCAACAGGTATTGCTTATAGTACTCGTGGTAGCTTGAGCCAAAGTGAGCGTAAGATTATTGAAAACAATGCTGAATTGATTATCGGTTATGCGAAGGAATTGGGTGATATTTCAGTAAATGCTTTTGTAGGAGGTAACCAAATGTCTAAAGTGAATGAAAGCACTGGTATTAGCGGTGGACAATTTAATGTTCCATTCAACTATTTCCCAAGTAACTTAATTTCAAGTAACTGGAACTATGATTATTCTAAAATTGCTGTAAACTCAGTATATGGATCAGCGGATTTATCTTACAAAAACTTATTGTTCTTGACATTAACAGGTCGCCAAGACTGGTTCTCTACATTGAACCCATCTAACAATAGTATTTTCTATCCAGCGGTAAGTACAGGTTTTGTTTTCTCTGATGCTATAGCCTCTCGTCCAAATTGGTTGACTTACGGTAAAATTCGTGCTTCTTATGCAACTGTTGGTGGTGGTTATCCAGGTGCTTATGCGTTGAACTTACCATATACTTTACAGTCAAATCCATATTTCTCATATCCATTGATGAATATCGGAACGAACACAATTCCTAACTCTTTGTTGAAACCAAATACAACTACAACAACAGAATTAGGTTTTGACTTGAGAACATTGGATAATAGATTAGGTATTGATCTTACATTGTATAATCGTATCACTAAGGATGATGCTGTCAGAGCTTCAGTTTCATCTGCAAGTGGTTACCAAGATGTATTGTTGAACGTAGGTCGTGTAGAAAATAAAGGTATAGAAGTTTTATTAACAGGCAATCCTGTCAAAACTTCAAAATTCAAATGGGATGTTAGTTACAATATTGCATACAATGACAATAAGGTAGTAACAATTGCTCCAGGTCTGAAAACCCTTTCAATGGATGAATCAAGAACTCGTAATGCTTATGTCTATCACTTTGAAGGACAAGCGTTTGGTATGATTGCTGGTTACAAAGCTAAGAGAGATGCTAACGGAAATATTGTTTACAACAAAGCTACTGGATTACCAGTTCAAGGTGAATTTACTCAGTTAGGTAGAGGTGTGCCTCCAGTAACAATGGGTTGAACTAACACATTTAGCTACAAAAACTTCAATATGAGTTTCTTGATTGATGCTAAATTCGGTGCTTCATTGTACTCTGCAACGAATGCTTTTGCAACAAGATTTGGCTTGGCTCAAAGAACTGTTGAAAATGGGGTAAGAGAAACTGGTGTAACAGTAAAAGGTGTTGATGAAAATGGTGAGGCATTTACTAAGACGATTTCTGCTCAAGATTACTTTACTGGAATCTCAACTACTATCACAGATGAGTTTGTTTATAATGCTAATTATGCAAAGTTGAGACAATTGACATTTGGTTATAATGTACCTAAATCAGTATTAGGTAAATCGCCAATTCAATCATTGAGTATCTCTTTTGTAGCTCGTAACTTGTTGATGTTGTTCAACAACGTGCCAAATGTTGACCCAGAATCTACTTACAACAACGGTAACGCTCAAGGTTTAGAAATGTTCGGTGTGCCAACTACTCGTAGTTTCGGCTTGAACTTAATGGCTAAATTCTAGTTTTTTTACTCAAAACTTTTGAAATAATGATTAGATATATAAAACAAAAAAGAGGATTAATGCTAACTGGTTTGCTTACTGCAGCCTCATTGTTAGTAACATCGTGTGATAGTGGTTTCGAAGAAATGAATAAGAACCCTAACGCTCTTACTGATCCAGTTTTAGAAAACATGTTTACTTATAACATCGTTAAAACTGCTGGTACTGGATACGAAAACCACCGTGCTAACTTGATTTACTGTGGTGCAATGATTCAACACTTTGCTTCATTGAACACTTACTGGTCGGGTGATAAATATTTATCGAATGTTGAATACTATAGTGCTTATTTTGATACTGGTTACCAAAACCAAGTGAAAGAAATCGAGCAAATTGTAGCTTTGACAAAAGATAACACTGCTCTGAGTAATAAGTACAATATCGCTAGAATCTGGAGAGCTTATATCTATAGCCGTATGACAGATCTTTACGGAGATATTCCTTACTCTGAGGCTGGCAAAGGTTTTTTATCCAACTTGTATTCTCCAAAATATGACAAGCAATCAGATATTTATGCTGATTTATTGAAAGAATTGGAAGCAGCTGGTAGCGCTTTAGATGCTTCAAAAGCAACTTATGGTACTGCTGACCCTGTTTACGGTGGCGATGTAGCAAAATGGAAACGTTTTGCTAACTCATTGATGCTTCGTTTGGGAATGCGTTTGACTAAAGTTGATGCAGCTTCTGCACAAACTTGGGTTAAGAAAGCTATTGCTGCAGGTGTGATGCAAAGTAATGATGATGTTGCTAAAATCAACCACCAAGATACCAACGATAACAATCGTAACTTAGATGGTAATACCTTGAAAACTCAAGAGTATGATGCAGCTAACTTAAAAGGTAAAGCTAATAGTAAATTGAGTCGTACTTTTGTTTCTTTCTTGAAAGATAATAATGACCCACGTTTACCATACATCGCTACTTTATGGCAAGGAAATGCGGATGCTAATCAGCAAGCAACGAGTACATTGCCAGCAGTACAAAAAGGTTTACCAAATGGTTATGATGTTACTAGCATCAAAACGTTGATTCCAACTTGGACTGATAACTCTTTAGCAGAGTATTCTGAAGCAAACTTAAACTATGTTGCAAGTCCAGCAGCTCCGACAGTATTCCAAACTTACGCAGAAGTTGAATATTTATTGGCAGAAGCTGCAGTTCGTGGTTGGGGTGATGGCCAAGCAGCTACACATTATAACAAAGGTGTTACCGCTGCAATGAAAATGTTTAGCTTGTATGGTGCAACTATTTCGGATGCTGCTGTTACAGCTTACTTATTGGCACATCCTTATACTGCTACTACTGTGAATGCTCAGATGGAACAAATCCATACACAATATTGGGCTGTTAATTTCTTGAACTCTTACGAAGCGTATGCAAACTGGAGACGTACTGGCTACCCTGTGTTGACTCCTACTAATTATGTAGGTAACGAAACAGGCGGTGTTATCCCTCGTCGCTTAAAATACCCTCAGTCTGAAGCAAGTAAAAATGCTGTTCAATACAATGCAGCAATTGCTCAGCAAGGAGCTGATTTGTTTACAACACGTGTGTGGTGGGATAAGCAATAGTATTATTTGGCTTTAGTCTTGGGCTATGTCCAAATATACAATTTGAAACATTCAAGTTTTATTCGAAATGCCTCTGTTTACGGAGGCATTTTGAATAATATAGAAGTCCAAAATTTTGTATCTTATTTGCTTAAAGTTGTATATTGATTTTTATCTTATTAACTGATATTTATCCCGCTTGAGAATCGTATGAAATTGATTTTTTCATTGCTATTACAAATAGTCCTTGGGTTGATTACAATCTCTGTAAATGCCCAATTCAGGCTTGTTCCTTCTTCTGAGTCTGGTATAACTTTTGTAAACCAGTTGACCGAAACCGAAAAGCACAATGTATTATCGTATGAATATTTTTATAATGGGGGTGGGGTTGCTGTAGGCGATTTGAATAACGATGGCCTACTCGATTTGTACTTTACTGGCAATATGGTACAAGACCAGGTGTACCAAAATCTTGGAAATCTAAAGTTTAAAAATGTTACTCAACAAGCAGGAATCAGCAAAGGAGGTTGGAAAACTGGCGTAAGTTTCGTCGATATTAATCAAGACGGTTGGCTTGATATTTATGTATGCTACTCGGGCGATGGTGATGCCAATGCTCGTCGAAATAAACTTTATGTCAATCAAAAAAACTTCAAATTTTTAGAAAAAGCAGCTAATTACGGCCTTGCTTTACCCACAAATTCTACACAAGCAGCATTTTTTGACTACGACAAAGACGGTGATTTAGATTGCTTTTTACTCAACCATAGCATCAAAGATTATAAGCGCTTTGATGCCTCGGTGCTAAAAGCCCAGCGTGATGAAACCGCTGGCGACCGTTTGCTAAAAAATGAAAACGGGAAGTTTGTAGATGTAAGTGTACAAGCTAATATCAAAGGTAATCCTTTGGGTTTTGGTTTGGGTATTGCCATTGCCGATATTAATCTCGACGGTTGGCCTGATATTTATGTTTCTAACGATTATATAGAACAAGATTACTTGTATATCAACAATGGCGATGGAACTTTTACCGATAAATTAGAAGAATCCGTCGGGCATTTAAGCCAGTTTTCGATGGGAAATGAAGTGGTAGACATGAACAACGACGGCTTCCCAGATATTTTTACCCTTGATATGCTACCAGAAGACAACCGCCGTCAAAAGCTGTTGTATGGTCCCGAAAATTATGAGAATTATAAAAGCATGATTCGCAATGGTTTTTATCATCAAATTATGCGAAATATGCTGCAACTCAACAATGGTGATGGCACTTTTAGTGAAATTGCTCAGTTAGCGGGTATTTCTAATACCGATTGGAGTTGGTCGCCTTTGGTGGCTGATTTTGATAATGATGGATATAAGGATTTGTTTGTTACGAATGGATACCTCCGTGACTATACCAACATGGACTTTATGAAGTTTTATGCAGACAAAGAACTCAAGGCGGCTCAGGGAAATCCGACGGCGATGATGGATATTTTAAAAGAGATGCCATCTACCGCTACAAAAAACTATATTTTTAGAAATAACGGAAAACTCCAGTTTGAGAATAAAACGATAGATTGGCATTGCGACCAACTTTTGTTGTCTAGTGGGGCTGTCTATGCTGATTTAGACAATGATGGAGACCTCGAAATTATTACTAACAACGTTAATAAAGAAGTTACAATTTATCAAAATGAGCAAAAATCTCTACATTATCTGACAGTTCAGCTTGGCGATATGGCCAAAAGTAATACTTATGGGGCAAAGGTTTGGATATATCATCAAGGAAAAATGCAATACCGTGAGCATTATCCAACCCGTGGTTTTCAATCTTGTATGTTGATGCCCCTGCACTTTGGAGTAGGTGGAAATACATCGATTGATAGCGTTAAGGTAGTTTTTGCTAATCAGACAACTCAAGTGTTTCGATTAGTAAGGGCTGATCAGGTTTTAAATGTAAATATTGAGAAAAGTACAAAAAACAATATTTCTCAAGTTGTCAAAAATCTTTTTGTTCCTATTGAAAACGATATAATTCCTTACGGAAATGTTGAAGACGATTATAATGATTTTAAACGACAATTATTATTACCCAATATGTTATCGTATGTTGGACCAAAAGTAGCCAAAGGTGATGTCAATGGCGATGGCTTGGAAGATATTTATATTGGTGGCTCAAAAGGACAGTCGGGGGCTATTGTACTTCAACAATCAGATGGTTCATGGTTGGGTACAGAGCAAGCAAGTATCGAATCGGATATTATGTGTACCGATACTGATGCACTATTTTTTGATGCGGATAAAGATGGCGACCTCGATTTGTATGTAGTAAGTGGTGGTTATGCTTATTTATCAGACGATTTATTACTTCAAGATAGATTGTACTTCAACGATGGGAAAGGACATTTTACCAAAACTGAAGACAACTTAGTAACAGGAGATTTGAATAGCGATGCCTGTGTAACAGCTTTGGATTTTGACCATGATGGTGATTTAGATTTATTTATTGGTGGAAGGGGAGTTCCTGGGTCCTATCCACTCTCAGTAACAAGTCGATTATTACAAAATGATGGGAAAGGTATTTTTACTGATGTTACAAAAACATTGGCATCCGCTTTTGAAAAGTTGGGTATGATTACTACTGCCAAAAGCTTTGACATCAATAAAGATGGCTGGGATGACCTGATTATGGCTGGTGATTGGCAACCTATAAGTATTTGGATAAACAATAAAGGTACTTTTGTGCAAAACAAGCATGCTGTTATAGGTGATGAATTGAAAGGTTGGTGGAATACAATGGAATTAGCCGATTTGGATAATGACGGTGATTTGGATGTAGTTTTGGGAAATTATGGCATCAACAATCAGTTGAAACCTTCTCATAAAGAACCTGTATCATTAGTGTATGGCGATTTTGACCAAAATGAGGCCGTTGACCCATTTTTGTGTTATTATGTTCAAGGAAAATCGTATCCACTGGTAAGTCGTGATGAAGCCCTCAATCAAATGTTTGCTTTGAGACGAAAATTTACTAATTATGCTTCTTATGCCGATGCCGAATTGAAGGATATGCTAACACCCGAACAGCTTAAATTGGCTGATACACTAATAGCCAATACTTTCCAATCAATCTTATTAGAAAATAAAGGTAATGGTACATTTCAGCCCATTGCATTACCTGTTGAGGCTCAATTTGCACCAGTTTATGCAATTGATTTGATAGATATTAATAAAGATGGATTAAAAGATTTGATTTTGGGAGGCAATCAGTTTCATACTCGTATTAAAATAGGAAAAATGGATGCTAATTATGGTATGCTTTTCCTTAATAAAGGTCGTTGTCAATTTGATTATTTGCCACAGTATCAATCAGGTTTTCAGGTAAAAGGTGAGGTTCGGGATATTATTACTACTAAGAACAAAAATGGTCAACAAGTACACTTTTTTAGAAATAATGACACTGTTTCGAGTTATCAATTATTGGATAAGTGAAAGAACAAGTGAGTTGTGAATAAGTAATTGAATGCATTGTGAGTTAGTGTCAGCTAAGTCTCAATATCTTGAGTTCTCCAAAGCTTATCTTTTTCCAAAACTCACTTCCTCCAAATTCACTAAAGAGGTCATTGAAAGTTTAAAGATTATCTCTCAAGTCTATCAACAACAGATTGATGCTTTCCAAGAGCAACTCTTCGACTTGAATGATGATGAATTTAACCAACTCAAAGACAAACTCATGGAAATCAAAGGCATTGGAGAAAAAGCCGCAACAGGTATTATCATTCAGACCGGCGGGCGACCCCGCAATGGACTTAAAAATTTCCATTCAGCTAAAGCCCTTGCAGCTTTTCTGGGACTCGTGCCAACAACAAAACAGTCTGGAACTTCCCTAAAAAGTAGAGGAAGTTTAGTCAATACAGCTTGTAAACAACTTAGAACTATACTCTTTTGTGCGGCTCAATCAGCAGCCAGATTTAACTTAGATTGCAAAGAACTTTATACGAGACTTATTGCAAAAGGTAAAACTAAAAAAGCTGCTAAAATGGCTGTTGCTCATAAATTAATTAGACAAGCTTTCGCAATCATTAAAACAATACTGTATTTCAAAATGATTTTCAGGCAAATAAAATTGCTCTCGCAAAATAATATTTGCCCTTTTTATTGTTTTTTAATACAGTTCATCACTCAATAAGATATAAATACTGGTAAAAAATGAAAACACAAAGATGGATATATGCACTAATATGCTTGGGGGTATTAGTAAAACATAGCTTGTATGCTAAAGAAACCCCTTCATTGACCGACACAAAGGCTTATGTAAAAGCCTTAAAGCAATTGACCGACGTGATGGTAAGCGATGTTACTGGTCCATGTGCTGCTGCACGTTATTATGCCTATGCCAATTTAGCACCTTATGAAATTTTATCACAAAATGCTACTAATACCAAATTGGTGAAGCTCAAAGGAAAGTTGAATGCCTATCCAAATTTTGATGATTTAAAATCGAAAACATCCATTGCTGAAGATTTTGCCGCTATTTATGCATTGTTGAGAATGGGCGAAGATTTATTGCCATCGGGCTATACCCTCGAAAACCCTCGAAAAGAATTAGTAAAACAGATGGAACAGTCTGGTAGAATATCTCCCCAAATACTGCAAGCCTCTGTTGCTTATGCCGATTCTGTGGTGAAACGTTTGGTAAAATATGCAGCCAAAGACGGCTATGTAAAAACAAGTGGTTATTTACGTTACACACCTATCAATAAAGAAGGTTTCTGGCAGCCAACACCTCCAGCATATACTGAAGCCTACGAACCGCACTGGCGAACCCTTCGTCCTTTTGTATTGGATAGTGCCGCTCAGTTTAAACCAGAAACTGCTATTCCTTACAGTAAAGACCCCAATAGTGCATTCTTTAAGCTTGCTAAAGAAGTTTATGATGCTACTCAACATCTTACAAAAGAACAAATTCACATTGCTAATTTCTGGGATTGCAACCCATTTTTCTTAAATCAAAAAGGGCATGTGAGTTTTGGTACAAAAAAAATATCTCCTGGCGGACACTGGATGGGTATTACAGGCATAGCCTGTTTACAGAAAAAAGTAAATTTAGCCGAAGCAGTACGCTGGCATGCTATGGTAGGCATTACGATGGCAGATGCTTTTATTTCGTGTTGGGATGAAAAGTATAGAAGTAATAGAATCAGACCCGAAACCGTCATTAATCAACAAATTGACCCTAATTGGCGAGGATTACTACAAACCCCACCTTTTCCAGAATATACCAGTGGACACAGTGTGATTTCTTCGGCAGTAGCTACGCTTCTTACTCACTTAGTAGGCGATAATTTTGCTTATACAGATGTTGTAGAAGTTGAATTTGGTATTCCCAAACGTTCGTTCAAATCGTTTAAACAAGCTGCCGCAGAAGCTGCCATTTCTCGCTTTTACGGAGGTATTCATTTCAAAGACTCTATCGACTACGGATCTAAACAAGGCTCAAAAGTTGGTAACTTTGTGATTAAAAAACTAATATCTCTGTAAAAATATTTAAATTTACTTCTTTCCGACAAGCCGCTAACGAAGCTGCTGTCTCACGTTTTTATGGTGGCATTCATTATATGGACGCCATCGAAAACGGACAAACACAAGGTGGAAAATTAGGGAAATTTGTAGTGA
>JACCDQ011180864.1_pt1 | contig 10350 bp, 2 predicted proteins | sample 7446031 | NCBI WGS metagenome assembly JACCDQ01 (sample SAMN15323442, study PRJNA562643) | freshwater metagenome | isolation source: river surface water | place: USA:Blue River Watershed | collected 2017-08-17
AAAACCCAAAAATTCATTGATGAAGTATACATCATTGAAGGTGTAGATTTATCCATCTTTTGGTTAACACACCCTTTCCACCATCCCAGCGGTTTCCTCAATTTCTAAAAAAATAATTATGTAATTTGGGCTTTAATAAATCAACCCAAAAAACCCTCACCCCACTCTCATCTCCCCCCATTTCTGAGTGATATGTTTCACCTGACTTTGGGGACTGAGGTAGCTGATGCTGAAGTTTTGGTCGTTGTTGATTAAAAGGCCGTTGCCGTATATGTCGGTGATGATGCTGTCGCTCATGTCGATGCTGCCACTTAAACCTTGCTTGGATAATAGCGATTGTATGATGCTCCTGCGGGTGTCTTCGTTGATGCTGCGGTAAGTGTAGCTGATGCTGAATAGCTTGTTGTCGTGGAAGTGTAACTCAAATTGTACTTTGTGACTGTTGACGCTGATGGTGTATAACAGTACACTGATATTGCTCTCGGTGTGACCAAAGGCTGACATGGGCTGACCAAGTAAGCGTTTGATGAAGTCGATGTTGGAGCCAAATCCAAAGTACTGCGAAAAGGTGATCTCTTTTTCGCTATGGATGGCTTGTCGCTCGAAACTCTTGTTCCACTGATAAGCAAACTGATCAAAGCGTCTGTAGCGCGCCACAAACTCGTTGTGGTCTTCAGACTTTGGCTTTACCAGTCGGATTTTACCAAACCAATGGTTGATAAAATCGGTGATCTGATTGTTAATTCTTCCCATGGTATAAGTTGATTTTTTTTAGCGTAGTAGTGTCACCGTTCCTCTAAAGCTGAATAAATCGTTGTTGAAATATTCGCCGTTCACAGTGTAAATATAAACGTCCTGCTCGCAGGCTTCGCCTCTGTATTTGCCGTCCCAGGTGCCCAATAGGTCGTGGGTTTCGTAAACCATTTCGCCCCATCTGTTAAAGACTCTAAAGGTGTAGTTGCGGTCCATGACATTGTAAAGCGATGGCATAAAGCCTTCGTTTTTGGCGTTGTTGTTTGGCGAGAAGGCGTTTGGTACATAGACGTGTCCCTGACCGATGGTGCCGATATAGGATGGTTTTATCAGGGTATCTACACAGCCATAAGAATTGGTTCCTATGAGGCGTATGTCGAAGCGTCCAATGCTATTGATGTAGAACGAAGGGTCGCGGAGTTTAGAAGATTGTAAAACATTGCCTAAACTATCAAATACATCCCAGCTGTTGAAGACGCTGTTGCTGTTGTTCTGCATATTGAAAATGGCATTTGGCAGAGGCAGGAATCTTTTGGTGGTGGTGAAATTAAGTATAGGTTTAGGGTAAGTGGTAATCAGGTATTGCTTGGTAAGGGTGCTGGTACCGCCAGTTCCGCTTGCTACCAGGGTAACATCCCAGGTGCCTGGTAAATTAAAGATATGCGTTGGTTCTTTGTCGTATGAGTCTGGAGTGCCATCACCAAATATCCAACGATAAGTGGTAACATTGGTGGTAGAGTTTTTAAAGTTAACTCGCAATGGAACGCAACCTTCTAAAGTATCTGGAGTAACGCCAACAACTGGTTTCGGATCTTCTATAAAGATGTATTTAGTAATAATGCTTTCGCAGCCATTATTGGCAACTTTAAGTGTAACTGGTATTAGTCCTGCAACTGTGTAAGTATGCGAAGGGTCTTTGATGTTTTTGTTAGAGGCTGGGTAAGATCCGTCACCGAAGTCCCAGTCGTAACTAAGATTATCGACATTCACTGTCAGAATACTTGGTTTAGCGGTAAAGTTCACCAGGGCATTTGGCAGTTTAGGGAAGGCTGGTAAGAAAGAGAAATCTGCTACTGGTCGTTCAAGAACTTTGTAGAAGGTAGTACCGTCGCTGCTATCCACACAACCATCTTTATCGTAGCCATAGAGCATGATTTTGTAGTTGCCAAATTTGCTGAAGGCGTGAGAAGGATTGACATCGTTGCTGATAGCGCCATCGCCAAAGTTCCATAGGTAACGCTGAGCGTTAGAAGATTGGTTGATGAAAGAAACTGACGCGTTTTCGCAGGCTGTAAGAGGTGTTTTATCAAACTGTATATGCAGTTTTGGTTTTACTTTAACGACCTGATCGAGGGTATCAGAGCAGCCATAAATATTATCGACCATAATGCGCACGGCATAGAAGGTATCGTATTTAATGGCTGGTTCTAATTTCATGTTAAAGCTATTGAAGCCATTAACAGGAGTGCCATCTACTAACCACGAAGTGGCAGACTGGTATTTTGAAGTGCTTACAAACTGATGGGTGCCGTCGTTACATGGATCGTTGCGTGTAACACGGAAGTCGGCAATCGGACGAGGGTATACAAAAACTCGGGTGCTTGTGGTATCGCGACAATTGTGTTTCTGGCGGTACAAAGATATCTTAGGCTGGAAGGTAATATTGCCAATATTGTTAATGAAGAGGTGAGTAACGGTGTCTCCGTAGTCGGGACTGGTATTATCGCCGAAGTCCCATACAATAGACTGGAAGTTTGAAGAGCGATTGTGCAGCGTAACGCTGAGGTCGGTGCAGCCTAATTGTTTATCCAAACAATGCCATCGGTAGAAGGTGTAACCAGTGTTAGAGGTTTAGCGATGGTATCTTTACAAAGCGCTGCAGAAGTAGCGATTAGCTGAACATTGAAGGTCGTGTCTTTTCCGTTGCCGATATTGCTTTTGAAAAGGTGTTTAGGGTTGATGAGAGTAGAAGTGGTGTTATCTCCAAAATTCCACTGGTATTGATAACCACCGAGTGTGGTGTTAGAGAGGAAGACAGATTCGCGCAGGCAGCCAGAATCTTTACTGAAGTCGAAGTTAGCATCGGGGCGACCTAAAACCTGAATAGCCTGGTAGACCGTATCGCTATTGCAACCGTATTGCGATTGAACAGCGTGAGAGATGATGTAGATAGTATCGAAAAGTTTAAGACCTGGTAGTCGGATAGCTTGAACGGCGCTATTGCCGCTGTAGTTGGCAGATTCTGCCCAGAAATAGGTAGAGCCATTAGAAGACGAATCGGAGACAGTGAGTATGGCAGGAGCACATAATTTGGTGGCAGATACCGAGAACTTAGCGATAGGTTTAGGATGAATATTGATGGTATAGGTAGCGGTATCGCGGCAGTTGTATTGTGAGATCGCCTCGTAAGTAATGGTATAATAAGCTTCGTTTTGCGAGTTATTGATATAGGTAGTAGAGTCGTTTTCGAAACTGGATTGGTAGCCATTCCCAAAATTCCACGCATGTGTAAGTCCCGCGAGATCTTTAGAGTAAGAAGTATTAACAGTAGAAAGTTTAACTGGGGTACACAAAGAAGGTGTAGAAACAGAGAACTGAGCAACAGGGTTAGGGTGTACGGTAATAGATTTAGTGAGGGTATCAACGCAACCATGTTCGGTAGTACCGATAAGGGAAACAGAGTAAGAAGTATCACCAAGCAGAGAAGCGTGGTAAGCAGCATTAAAGTTTTGCGTGGTAGCAGAAGAGCCATTTCCAGAGTTCCATCTAAAAGACATTATCTGAATAGAACCGGTATCGTTAGGTAAAGATTGATTGTTGAAGTTAACATCAAGAACAGCGCATCCATCGTATTTATCAGGCGTAAACTGAAGCGCAGGCAGAGGATATATTTTGACAGGTAATACAAAAGAATCTGAGCAGGCGTTAACAGATCTGGTGGTAAGTTGCACGAAGTAGGTAGTATCTTTAGAGGCGTTAGCCTGGAAGATATGAGAAGGGTATGCAGCAGTATCTGAAGCGCCATCACCAAAAGACCATTGGTGAGATAGAGAATTGAAAGACTGGGCGTTGTTGGTTTTAGAGAGGTTATTAAGCGAGACAGAGAGCGGACCGCAGCCGGCGGAGTCGCTGAGAGAGAACAGCGCTGTTGGTCCGGGATATACCTTTACGACAGAACTTGTTGAATCTGCGCAACCCAGCCAGTTAGTAACTCTGAGGGAAATGAAATAAGAAGTATCCTGAGTACGGGCAGCGGCATAGACCACAGCAGGATTTTTAAGAGTAGAGTAGGTGCCATTACCGAGATTCCAGTGCGACTGATAAAGGGAGGTAGAGAGGTTGTTAAAAACAACAGAAAGAGGGCCGCAACCGGAATCTCTGTTAGCAATAATGGCCTTTGGATTTTTAGCAGTAAAATATAGTTGTTCAGCAGAGTCGCCCTGACAGCCAGACACGCTGGTAGCAATTAGTTTAAGGCGCACAATGGTAGAGTCGGTATTGATTAGAGAATCTGCTGGATTGGTAGCAGTAGAGATAAGCGTATTATTGGCATACCAGAAGAAATCTTTGCCGTAGATACTGGTATTGGTTACTTTAAAGGTAGCCGGCGCACAGGCATATTTTTGGTTGACGCTGAAACTCGCTTTAGCACCCGGACGAACAAGAATAGATTGCAGAGCTGTATCGCGGCAGCCAGTACCTGCAGAAGCAATAAGACGTATGCTATAAGTTCCAGGAGTAATATAGACATGTTTGATACTACCAGTATCTGTGGTAGTTGCAGAGGTATTATCGCCGAAGCTCCAAGAATAATTGGTAGCATTGAGGGATTGGTTTACAAATTTTGCAGAGTCAAAAGTACAAGCGATAGTATCGCCATTAAGAATAGCGACAGGGAGATTATAGACTGTAAAATTTTGTATAAAAGAGTCGGTACCGCAAGAGTCGCTGATATAGAGTTTAATGGTATAATTACCTGGAGTAGAATATATTTTAGAAGCAGGATTTTTGAGGTTGCTCGTTGTGCCATCTCCGAAGTTCCAGAGATAAGTAGGATTAGAGAAATAGGAAGTAGAGGTATTGTTAAAGGCAGCGTTAAGAGGCGCGCAATTGCTATTAATAGAAGAGAATCCAGCTTTAGGTTTGCCTGTAACTACAAATGTTTTTGACACGGAGACAGTGCTACATGAATTTGAAACACGCAGAGTAGCGGTATTATTACCTGGGTTGGTAAAGGTATAGTTAAGGACAGAGTCGGTGAAGGTTTTAGAAACACCACCGTCGATAATGGTCCATAAGCGGGATAGGCCTCTGCCTTTAGAGGTATCGACAAGGCGAACTGAAAGTGGAGCGCATCCACGATTTTTATCAAAAGTAAATCCAGCGATAGGATTATAATAAACACGGATGGTATTACGGAAGGTATCGTTACCGCAAGCTGTTCTGGCGATGAGCGTAACGACATAATCGCCTTCTTTTTTGTAATTGTGACTTTGGCTTGCTTTAGAATTCGTCCAGCCCACCGTTGTGCTGTCACCGAAGTCCCAGAAGTAATCTTTCACATCAGGCAGAAGGCAATAGCGATCGGTAGAGAGGTTTTGGAAGACATAATTAGCAGTAGGGATACAGGTAGGTATAACGGCCCAGAGTGCTTTATCTTTATCACTGATATCGATAGGGTTCCAGGTAGAGAACGAGCTACCGCAGACATTGGTAGCGGTAATTTTGATGATACCTGCACAGATACCTTTTCGGTAGGTATGGAAGAAGGTATCTTTAAAAGCGGTATAGGGTTTATTTTCGGCATCTCCATTGCCCCATTCAATGTAGAAATTGGTATTATTAGAGATGTTATAAGAATTGTTAATGATTCGGAGCGTGTGTGGAACGCAGCCGCGGTTGGAGCCAGAGGGCGGACCGATGATACCGGCGGTAGGTTGACGTTGGTTATAGACCATACCGTAGACCGTGTCGGTGCAGGATCCATTGGTAGTAATTATTTTGAGGGAGTATATTCCCAGGGTGGTGTAGAGGTGCGTTTTTTTGGTATTTGGCAGCAGGTCGCTGTTGGAGAAATCGGTGCTACCATCGCCCCATATAATGCGTAGGGATTTGAGTGTATCGGCAGATTCGAAATTGACACGGAAGGTATCCGGATCGGTAATAAACTGTAGGCAGTTCATCCACGAAGGCTGATGGGTATAATTAAAGTTTTGGTCGAGAATTGTTTTCGCGTTAGAGCTAACATTAATAGAGACAGAGCCAGAGTCGATACAGCCATTAGAGTCTTTAACGAAGAGTTTAACGAAGTTAGTACCAACTCTTTTGAGGTAGAGAGTTTGGGCAGATTTACCGATGATGGTATCAGTTACTTTCACATAGTTAACTTTCCACCAGTATTTAGCGGCACTACTGAGACTACCGGTAGAAGTATTAGTAGCGGAAACGATGGTAGGCAGACCGCAGGTATGAGAGAGGTTATAGGTAAAGACAGGCACAACATTGCAAGCCACGCTATTTTTAGGAAATAGCAGAAGAAGCAGTACAAGGTTAAGGAGAGCTTTACGATTCATTTTTCGCTGATAAGATGGAATTATAAAGCAGTATAGAGAGAGAAGAGAGCTTGCTTAGGGGTTGATATTAGGTTTTTTAAAAGGTTAATATTGATAAGTATAGGTTTGGTCATATAGTTGATTTGCTTGAATTAGGAGTAGTAGCAAGAGTACGGCCACAGTATAAACAACTGATAATCATGGGGTGTTTTGGTATTCTGCACTTTAATATTCTCATTTTGAGAAACATCTTATCATTTTGTTCAATTTGTGGATATGATGTGGATAGCAAATATAATGGCTTAGAATTATATAACAAATAAAAAATGGAATTTATGAATTGTTAGATTTTAAGTTGCAGGTAGTCAGGGCATATGATTTATAAGATTGATTTGATATAGAACATCAATTGAGCGATACACCGTATAACCGTCGGACCCGCGGTCCACGGATCAAAGGACCCGCGGTCCACGGTACAAAAGACCCCGCGGTCCACAGAATCTGTCGCACCTATGGTCTAAAGTATCAACCCGACCTCAGCGAGGCCGACAATAATTACAATTATCTCAGCAGCGTTACAGTGCCTCTGAAACTAAATTGTTCTTCGTTGTAGTAGATGCCAGTAATGGAGTAGACATAGACACCCTGTTCGCAGATATCGCCATTAGATTTACCATCCCATTGAGCGTTGAGGTCGTGCGTTTCGTAGACCATTTCTCCCCATCTGTTAAAGACTCTGAAGGTGTAATCGCGCTCCATGACATTGTAAAGAGAAGGCATAAATGCTCTGTTTTTGGCAAGACTATTAGGTGCAAAGGCATTAGGGATATAGACATAACCTTGGCCGATGGTGCCGATATAAGAAGGTTTATAAAGTGTATCGACGCAACCGTAAGCATTGGAGCTTATTAATCGAACATCGAAGTTACCAACCTGGTTGATTTTGAAAGTAGCATCGCGAAGTTTAGACGATTGTATAATGGCACCGGTACTATCAAATACATCCCAGTTATTAATAACACTGCTGCTATTGTTTTGCATGTTAAAGATGGCATTTGGCAGTGGTAAAAATCGTTTGTTGGTGCTAAAATCGAGAACAGGACTAGGATTGGCCGTGATGAGGTATTTTTTGGTTATGCTACCTGTACCACCTGAACCGCTTGCTACAAGGGTCACATCCCAGTTGCCTGGAATTTCAAAGGTATGTGTTGGTTCAGCTTCGTAGGAGTCGGGCGTACCATCGCCAAATACCCAGCGGTAAGAGCTGCCATGTTGCGTGGTATTATCAAATGATACACGTAAAGGTACACAACCTTCGGTGATATCAGGTGTAAAGTCGGCAACAGGTTTTGGATCTTCTATATAGATGAATTTAGAAACGATACTTTGGCAACCTTTATTGGTCACAATTAGTTTCACTTCTACGGTACCTGAATTGTTGTAGGAATGACTAGGATTTTTAGCAGTATTATTGTTAGATGGAGCGCCATCGCCGAAGTTCCAGTCGTAGTTTAAACTGTCTACATTGGTAGAGAAGATGGTAGGCTTAGCAGTAAAATTCACCAAAGCATTTGGCAGTTTAGGCTGAGTAGGGAGATAATCGAAATCTGCTACCGGGCGTTCCAGAATTTTAACGGAGCCATTACCTTTACTGCTGTCAACACAACCATCTTTGTCGTAGCCATAAAGGGTTACAACATAGTTACCATATAGTGCGTATGTATGATTTGGATTGATGTCATTACTGGTAAATCCATCACCAAATTTCCACATATAGCGTTTGGTATTAGTGGAAGTATTGGTAAAGTTTATAAGTGCATTTTCGCAAGCGATTAATGGTTGAGTATTAAACTGAACCAGTAATTTTGGTTTTACTTTCACCACTAAGTCCATGGTATCAGAGCAACCATAGATATTATCTGCTTTCAATCTTACAGGGTATATAGTGTCGAAGTAAAAGGAAGCTCCAAGTTTAAAGCTGAAACTATTAAGACCGGTTATAGAAGTGTTATCGACTAGCCATGTAAGTGCCGACTGGTATTTAGAACTACTAACAAACTGATGAGTTCCATCGTTACATGGGTCGGTTCGGGAGACACGGAAATCGGCTATTGGTTTGGGGTAGACGAGCACCGAATTGTAAGCGGTGTCTCTGCAATTATATTTTTGTCTATAGAGTTTAATTGTTGACTGGAAAGTACTATTTCCGGTATTGTTAAAGAAGGTATGCAACACAGTATCTCCATAAGCTGGAGTGGTGTTATCACCGAAGTCCCACCAAATGGCCGGAAAATTGGTAGAGCGATTTTGCAGCTTGACATTAAGGTCGGTACATCCAGAAGACTGACTAAGTGAAATACCATCATTCGCTGGAGAAACGAGGGTTACTTTTTTAGAGAAAGTATCTTTACATCCTGCAGAAGAGGTCGCGATTAATTGGATATTAAAAGTAGTATCCCGACCATTACCATTTGGATATTGATAGAGGTGTTTAGGGTGTACTGTTGTTGAGGAGTTATTATCTCCGAAGTTCCAGTTAAAGCGGGCGCTACCAAGGGAGTTATTGATTAAGAGCAGAGCTTCGCGCATACAACCTGAATCTTTGCTGTAATTGAATTCTGCCAGAGGCTGACTAATTACCAATACCGCTTTGTAGACCGTATCGCTCAGGCAACCCTTATCAGACTGAACGGCATGTGAGATGATATAAGTAGTGTCGAAGACTTTAATACCTGGAAGTCGCAAAGTTTCATTGATATTTTTTCCTACAGCATTATTTCCCTCACCCCAGTAATAGGTATAAGCATTGATGGAAGAATCTGAGACATTAAGTAAAGCTGGAGCGCATAATTTATTGCTGGAGATTCCGAAGCGTGCTATAGGTTTAGGGTGAACATTGAAGTTATAATAGGAAGTATCACGGCAATTGAATTTAGAGATGGCCTGATAGGTTATGGAAAATGGTTTATCGTTGTTACTGGAATTGGTATAGATGGTAGAATCTTCGATATTGTTGGATTTGTAACCGTTGCCAAAGTTCCATTCGTGACTCAATGGAAACAAGTCTTTTGAAACTGAAGTATTAATGGTTCTGAGATTCACAGGCGTACAAGTTGAGTTCATATCCAGATTGAACTGGGCAACAGGATTTGGGTGTACAGTAATGGTTTTTACCAATGTATCTAAACAGCCATGTTCAGAGCTTCCGATAAGCCTTGTCTGGTAGCTGGTATCGCCATAAAGTGAGGCATTGTAAACAGCTTTAAAATCGCGTGCAGTAGATGTAGTGCCATTGCCAGAATTCCAACTAAATGACATGATATTGATTGAACCTGTATCATTTGGAATCGACTGATTCGTGAAGTTAACACTAAGTAAGGCACAGCCATCTGTTTTATCAGGCGTGAATCTGATTGTTGGACGAGGGAATATTTTTAATGATTTATAGAGAGAATCGGTACATCCGTTAATTGTTGTAGTGCGCAGGAAAATACGGTAAGTGGTATCTTTTTTAGGGTCGGGATTAAAGGTATGTGAAGGAGAAGTGGAGGTATCTGTAGTGCCATCGCCGAAGTTCCAGAAATGTTTCAGAGAGTTGAAAGGTCTTGTATTATTGGTTTTAGAGACGTTAGTGAAACCAATTAGTTTCGGACCACAGGAGGCGGTATCACTGCGTGAGAAATTCGCTTGAGGTCGCGGAAAAACTTTAATGGTCGTGGTACTTGAGTCGGCGCAGCCCAGCCAGTTCTGGACTTTAAGTTTAACTAAATAGCTTGTATCACCAGAGAGTGCTGGGTTAAAAGTAACACTTGGATATTTAAGAGTAGAAACAGAACCATTGTTAAAGTCCCAGAAAGAGCGATAGGCAAAGGTAGAAGGGTTATTGAATGTCAGAGTAAAGGGACCGCAACCAGAGTCATTATTAGAGACGATAGCTTTTGGGTTTTTAGGAGTAAAGTAGATCTTCTCGATGGAGTCAGTACGGCAGGTTGAGAGACTGGTAGTAACAAGTTTTACGCGAACGATGGTAGAATCGGTATAGAGG
>JACCDQ011386646.1_pt1 | contig 10350 bp, 10 predicted proteins | sample 7446031 | NCBI WGS metagenome assembly JACCDQ01 (sample SAMN15323442, study PRJNA562643) | freshwater metagenome | isolation source: river surface water | place: USA:Blue River Watershed | collected 2017-08-17
CGCCTTGATGGCGTGATAGAGGAAAACGGAGTGAATGGCCTCGCGAACCGGTTCATTGCCGCGGAATGAGAACGAGACATTGCTCACGCCGCCGGAAATCAGCGCGTGGGGAAGCTCGCGTTTGATGAAGGCGCAGCTCTGGATGAAATCCACCGCGTAATTGTTGTGCTCCTCGATGCCGGTGGCGACGGCGAAGACGTTCGGATCGAAGATGATGTCCTCGGGCGGGAAGCCTATGCCGGTGAGCAGCTTGTAGGCGCGCTCGCAGATCTCGACCTTGCGCTCCTTGGTGTCGGCCTGGCCCTTCTCGTCGAAGGCCATGACGACCACCGCCGCGCCATAGTCCATGCACTTTTTCGCGTGCGCGAGGAACGCTTCCTCGCCTTCCTTCATGCTGATCGAGTTGACGATGGGCTTGCCCGAAACGCACTTGAGGCCCGCCTCGATCACCTCCCACTTCGAGCTGTCGATCATCACCGGCACGCGCGCGATGTCGGGCTCGGCGGCGAGCAGCTTGAGGTAGGTGGTCATCGCCTCGAGCGCGTCGAGCAGGCCCTCGTCCATGTTGACGTCGATCACCTGCGCGCCGTTCTCGACCTGCTGGCGCGCGACCTCGACCGCCTTGGCATAATCGCCCGCGAGGATCAGCTTCTTGAACGCGGCAGAGCCGGTAACGTTGGTGCGTTCGCCGACATTGACGAAGCGGGCAGAAGATTGAGCGTTCATGTCTAACTCCCCCCTTCCATTGCCGGAAGGGGTCGGGGGTGGGTACTCGGGTGGCCGATCAGGCCTGCATCACGAACGGTTCGAGGCCCGCAAGGCGCGTTACCGGCTCCGCGCTGGGTTGCGCGCGCGGGTTCAATCCGGTCACAGCCTTCGCCATCGCCGCGATGTGCGCCGGGGTCGAACCGCAACAGCCGCCCAGCACGTTGACGTGACCGTGGTCGGCCCATTCCTTGACCAGACCCGCGGTGGTTTCGGGCATCTCGTCATAGGCGCCCAGTTCGTTGGGCAGGCCCGCATTGGGATAGACCATGATCAGCGTGTCCGCGATATCCGACAAGGTGCGCACGTGCGGGCGCAACTGCGTCGCGCCGAACGAGCAGTTCAGCCCGATAGTCACCGGCTTGGCGTGCCGCACCGCGTACCAGAACGCCTCGACCGTGTGGCCCGACAGGTTGCGGCCCGACAGGTCGGTCAGCGTCATCGACAGCATGATCGGCACTTCGCGGCCCAGATCCTGCTCCAGCTGCTTGACCGCCATGATCCCGGCCTTGGCGTTCAGCGTATCGAACACCGTCTCGATCAGGATGAAGTCGGCCCCGCCCTCGACCAGCGCCGCGGCCTGCTCCTTGTAGACATCGACCAGCGTGTCCCAGTCGATCTCGCGGAAGCCCGGATCGTTGACGTCGGGCGACAGCGACAGCGTCTTGTTGGTCGGCCCGATCGCGCCCGCCACGAAGCGCGGGCGACCGTCCTTGGCCTGATATTCATCGGCCAGACGGCGCGCCAGCTTGGCGCTTTCGACGTTGATCTCGCGCACCAGATGTTCCGCGCCATAATCGGCCTGGCTGATGCGGTTGGCGGAAAAGGTGTTGGTCTCGGCAATGTCCGCGCCCGCTTCGAAATAGGCGCGGTGGATCGCTTCGGGCACTTCGGGCTTGGTCAGCGCGAGGATGTCGTTGTTGCCCTTCTGGTCCTTCGAAAGGCCCAGCGTCCCGGCATAGTCGGCCTCGGCCAGCTTCCAGTTCTGGATCTCGGTGCCGAACGCGCCATCGGTGATCAGGATGCGCTTCTTCGCCGCATCGATGAAGGCGGCGCGGGCGGGAGAGGGATTGAGCATCAGGCAGTCTTTCCGGGTACGGGGCGCAGGCCGAGCAGGTGGCACGTGGCATAGGACAGGTCGGCGCGGTTGAGCGTATAGAAATGGAAGTCGCGCACCCCGCCTGCGTATAGGCGACGGCACAGGTCGGCGGCCATGACCGCCGAAACGAGGCCGCGCGGTCCGGGGCGTTCGTCCAGCCCTTCGAACATCGCCTCCATCCACGCCGGGATCTCGGTGTTGACGCTCATCCGGCGGATCGCGGCGAAGTTGGTGACGGGCATGATGCCGGGCAGGATCGGCGCGGTGATGCCCGCTGCCGCCGCCTTGTCCATGAAACGGAACCACGCGTCGGTCGAAAAGAAGAACTGGCTGATCGCGCGCGTCGCACCCGCATCCAGCTTGCGCTTGAGGTTGTCGAGATCGGCTTCAAGGCTTGCCGCCTCGGGATGCCCCTCGGGATAGGCGGCAACCGAAATCTCGAAATCGTGGCGCTTCTTCAGTCCTTCGACCAGTTCGGCGGCGTTGCGGTAGCCTTCGGGGTGCGGCACGAAGCGCCCGCCGTCCGACGGCGGCGGATCGCCGCGCAACGCCACGATATGGCGCACGCCCGCTTCCCAGTACTGGTCGGCGATCTCGTCGATCTCTGCCTTGCTCGCCGCCACGCAGGTCAGGTGCGCGGCGGGAACGAGGTCGGTTTCATGCACGATGCGCGAAACGGTGGCGTGGGTGCGTTCGCGCGTGGTGCCGCCCGCGCCATAGGTCACCGAAACGAACTTGGGCGCCAGCGGCGCCAGCGTCACCACCGTTTCCCAAAGCTGCTGCGCCATGGCCTCGCTCTTGGGCGGAAAGAATTCGAAGGACACCGAAATGTCGCCGGGCAGGCCGCCGAAAAGCGGCTGGTCGAGGGGGGTATCGTTGGTCATCCTGTCCTCCGGAGCGACGTCGCTCCCGGTTCCGCACTGCGAACGCCGATCCAGATCTTGACGATCAGTTCGTGCCCGGCCAGCGCGCGCTCGGCCTGCAAGGCATAACCGGCGTCGGTGAAAAGCTTGGTCATCTGCGCGTCGGAAAAGCCGAGGCGCGCATGGGCGTGCCGCTCGCGCAGATCCTCGCGCGCGTGGGCGGCGAAATCCACGATGGCGAGCCGCCCCCCGGCCCGCGTGACGCGCGCGGCTTCGGCCAGAACCTGTGCGGGATCCTGCGCATAGTGCAGCACCTGGTGCAGCAGCACCGTGTCGAAAGTCGCGCCATCGAACGGCAGGTCGGTGAAATCGCCGCGCACCAGCTCGAAGCGCCCCGCTGGCAGGTCCTGCAGGCGCGCGCGCGCCAGCCGCAGCATTTCCGGGCTCTTGTCCAACCCCACCACCCGCGCCGCGCGCGGGGCGAACAGTTCGGCCATGCGCCCCGTGCCCGTGCCGATGTCGAGCACCTGGCCAAGCGTTTCGGCATCCAGCATCCCGGCCAGCGCCGCCTCGACCGGGCCGTCGGCAATGTGCAGGCTGCGCAGGCTGTCCCATTCCTCGGCGTGGGCCGCGAAATAGTCCTCGGCATGGGCCTGCCGGCTTTGCCGGATCGCGTCGAGGTGGCGGCGATCGGCCTCGCAATCGACCGCGAACGCGGTATCGTTGGCCTCGCCCGCCGCGAGCAGCAGGGCGAGCGCCGACTTCAGGCCCGGCGCGCCTTCGGCCACGGCGCTGCGCAGGAACACCCAGCCGCCTTCGCGGCGCCGCTCGGCAAGGCCGGCATCGCACAGGATCTTGACGTGGCGCGAAACGCGGGGCTGGCTTTGCCCAAGCACTTGCGCCAGTTCCCCCACGGCCAGTTCCATGCTGGCAAGCAGCCGCATGATCCGCAGGCGCGTGGGATCGGCAAGGGCGCGAAGGGAATCCAGCAGGGTCACGCGAAGGCCATATAAAGCATTCTTTATATGGGTCAACGGACTGCGGATTTATGTGGCCTCGTGCAGGGCGCAACGATAGAACCTTCGCGTTCGTCGGCGCGATGCCGACCAAGTCCATGATTTCGTTCGAGAGGGACCCGATGAAGAAGTTCGCACTCGCAGCCTTCGCCGCTGCCGCCGCGCTGTCGCTGGCTGCCTGCGGCAAGTCCGACGACGCCTCGCAGGAAGCGGCTGCCGACAACGTCGAGATGCCCGCCGACGATCTGCCCGCGGTCGAACCTTCCGCCGCTGCCCCTGCCCCGCAAAAGGAAGCGCCCGCGGCCGATGCCTCGCAGGCGGCCTTGAGCGCCGAGGATGCGGCCAAGAGCGCCGCCGACAGCGCGGTGTCCGCCGCCGAAGCCGCACGTGCCGCCGCCGCGGCCGCCGAAACCGGTGCCGAACAGCCCGCGCCGCAGCACTAAGCCCTTGATGCGCCTCGCCTTCCTGATCCTGCCACTGGCGCTGGCCGGGTGTTCGAAAGACACCGATCCCGGCCCCGGCGGGGTCACGGTGGGCGAGGCCAAGGCGCTCGACGCCGCTGCGGAAAGCCTGGAAAGCCGGCCGAAACCGCCGCTGGTCGAAGCGACCGTCCCCGCCGAATTGGCGAGCGTTCCCGCCGCCGAGGCGACGCCCTAGCCGAAGCTGACCCTAGTCGAAGCTGACCCTAGTCGAAGCTGACTTTGCCGCGCCCGGCCTTGACCGCGCCGCGCTTCTTCTTGCCTTCCAGCCGCGCCGTCTTGCCCACGCGGTTAAGCCTTGATTTCGCGCGCTTTTGCGGAAGGTTGCAGGCCTCGCGCAGCAGCTCGGCCAGCCGCTTGCGGCCGTCCTCGCGGTTCTGTTCCTGCGTGCGATAGCTGCGGGCGGTCAGCACGATCTCGCCCTTGGCGGTCATCTTCGAGCCCGCCAGCTCCTTCAATCGATGGAAGATTTCGGGCGGCAGCCGCAGCGCGAAGACGTCGAGCCGCAGTTGGGCGGCGGTGGCGACCTTGTTGACGTTCTGCCCGCCGGGACCGGCCGAGGCGATGAAGCTCTCCTCGACCAGATCCATGGCCCGCGCGACAATGGCATCGGGGCGGGCCTCGGCCAGGCTCACAGGGTAAAGCCAAGCTCTTGAAAATCGGCCGGCAGCGGTGCTTCGGCAATGACCGGCGGCTTGCCGTCGCGCGGCACCTCCAGACGCTGCGCATGAAGCAGCGTGCGCTGCGCGCCCGTACCGTCGCCGTAAATCGGATCACCGACCAGCGCGTGCCCCAATCCGGCGAGGGCGTGGACGCGGATCTGGTGGGTGCGGCCCGTCTCCGGGCGGAACTCGATCAAGGTAAACCCTTCGTTTTCCGCGAGAACCTTCCAGTGGGTGCGCGCGGGCTTGCCCTTCTTCGCCGCGATCATGCGCCAGCCGTCGGCGGCCGAACTGATCTTCGACAGCGCCAGGTCGATGGTGCCTTCAGCGGCACCTAACGTACCCTGAACGACACCTAGATAGACCTTGGTGACACTGCGCGCCTCGAAAGCGGCGTTGAACCGCTTCAACGCCTTGGGGTTGCGCGCCAGCAGCAGGCAGCCCGAGGTATCACGGTCGAGACGGTGGACGGGATGCGGCGGACGCTGGAACCCGAAGCGCAGGTCGTCGAGGTAGTCCTCCAGGCTCATGCCACCTGCGCGGGGCCGGTCGAGCGGCAATCCGGCGGGCTTGTCGATCACCAGCGCTTCGCCGTCTTCGAACAGGATGGGAAAATCGATCACGCGACGGCTCCGGCAATACGGCGCAGCGCTTCGGCCAGTTGGGCCTCGTCTGCGGCAAAGGAAATACGAAACCCGTCGCGCCCGCCAAAGGCCGAGGCGGGGACCACGGCGACGCCATGTTCGAGCAGGTGCATCGCCAGCGCATCGTCATCGCCGAAGCGGCTCATCAGCGGCGCAGCATCGACCATGCAATAGAACGCGCCATCCGGCACCGGCGTCGCAAGCCCCGGAATCGCGTTGATTGCGGCGACCACGTTGTCGCGCCGCGCGCGGAAACGCTCGCGCCAGTCGATCAGGAAATCCTGCGGTCCTTCGAACGCGGCGACGGCTGCGGCTTGCGAAATCGACGCCGGGTTGCCCGACGAATGCGATTGCAGCTTGGCCATGGCATTGATCAGCCAGAGCGGCCCGGCGGCGACGCCGATGCGGAAGCCCGTCATCGCGTGGCTTTTCGACACGCCGGACACGGTCAGCACGCGGGTCGCCAGGTCCGGGCACTCCACCGCCAACGTGGCGTGCGCGCCTTCGACATAGCGCAGCGGCGCATAGATATCGTCGCTCATCACCAGCACGCGGGGGTGGCGGCGCAGCACCTCGCCCAGCGCGCGGATGTCCTCGGCGGAATAGGTCGCGCCGGTCGGATTGCCCGGGCTGTTGAGCAGCAGCCAGCGCGTGGCGGGCGTGATCGCGGCTTCGAGCTGGTCGGCACTGATGTGGAAACCGGTGGCCGCAGTGGTGGGCAGGTCCACCACGCTCGCGCCTGCAAAGCGCACGATCTCCGGGTAGCTGACCCACCACGGGCTCGGCACCAGCACCTCGTCGCCGGGATCGAGCGTGGCGAGCAGCGCGTGGAAGATCGCCTGCTTGCCGCCCGCGCTGACGATGACCTGCGAAGGCGGCACCGCCAGCCCCAGATCGCGTTCGAAGTGCAGCGCTGCTGCCTTGCGCAAGGCGGGCGTACCGGCAACGGCGGTGTAGCGCGTATCGCCCGCATCGAGCGCACGCTTGGCCGCCTCGACCACGTGGGCAGGCGTGGCAAAGTCCGGTTCGCCCACCGAGAGCGAGATCACGTCCTTGCCGGCGAGGCGCAGTTCCATCGCGCGGTCGGTCATGGCGGTGGTGCGCGAAGGCGCGATGCGCGCGAGCGCGGCGGAAAGCTGATGCGTCATGGGTAGGTTACTCGCCGTGGAGCCGTGCGGGACAAGGGCCGCGCACCGCATTGCCGACGAAGAAACCGCCGGACAGATCATCGAGGGTGAGGTCCGCTTCCTTGGCCCGGCCCGCCTCGATCAGGCTGCGACGCAGCACGCCGGGCAGCAGGCCGGACGCGGCGCGCGGGGTGAGCAGGCGGCCGTCGCGCTCGACGAACAGGTTGGTGAAACTGCCTTCGGTGACGATGCCATCGTCGCGCACCAGCAGCGCCTCGGCAGCGCCGCAGCGCTTCGCCACCTTCAACGCTTCTTCATAGAAGCCGCGATCGGTGGACTTGTGGCGCAAGCGCCAGTCGCCGCTGGAAACGGGCAGTGGCAGCGCGATGCAGGCAACCGGCCCGGCAAAGGCAGGTGGCATCGGTGCGGCTTCCAGCGCGTGGGCGCCGCTGCGCGACACCAGCAGGCGCACCTTGGCCGGGGCATCGAGATCGAAGCAAAGCGCATGGATGGCGTTGCGCACCGCGTGGCGATCGAAGCTGAAGCCGAGATCGGCCGCGCTCGCCTTCATGCGTTCGAGATGGAGTTCGAGCAGGGCGATTCCGCTGGCCGGGTCGAAGGCCATGGTCTCGATCAGGTCGGCATTGCCGGCGGACAGACGCAAGAAATTCCCCTTCACCACGCATTCGCGCCATTCGCGCGAGAGAGCGGAATCAGCGACCACGCCTGATCCTACGCCCATGGTCGCACGACCACCTTGCGCATCCCGATGATCGGGCACGAGGCGGAGAGTCCGGATTGCCACATTGAACGCGGCATCGCCAGTGCTGTCCAAACGGCCCACCGCACCACAATAGAGCCCGCGGGCGTCGCGCTCCACCTCGTCGATCAGTTCCATCGCGCGGATCTTGGGCGCACCGGTGATCGAACCGCAGGGGAAGATCGCGCGCAGCAGGTCGGCCGCGCTGGTTTCGGGGCGCAATCGCGCGCGCACGGTCGTCACCATCTGGTGAACGGTGGGATAGGTCTCGACCGCGAAGGGCGCCTCGACCCGCACCGAGCCTGCCTGCGCCACGCGCGACAGGTCGTTGCGCATCAGGTCGACGATCATCAGGTTTTCGGCACGATCCTTCTGGCTGGCAGCAAGGCCGGCGCGCAAGGCCTCGTCCTCGGCCGCCGTGCCGCCGCGCCGTGCGGTGCCCTTCATCGGGCGCACCATAGCCTCGCCCTCGCGGACGGAAAAGAACAGCTCGGGCGAGAACGAGAGGTGCCAGTGCGCCCCGTCCCAGATCACCCCGCCATGGCCAGCGCGCGCATCGGCGCGGATCGAGCGGTAGATCGCCAGCGGATCGCCCGCCCAGGTGCCGCCGAGCGGAAAGGTGAGGTTCGCCTGATAGATATCGCCGCTGCGGATCGCCTGCTGGATGCGCGCGAAGGCCGCGCCATAGCTGCCCGGCGCCAATTGTGGATCGAGCGGGCCCAGCCGGCCGGGACCGCTGGCCTGCGTGGCAAGCCACGCTTCGACCTCGTCGCCGGTCAGCTCCTGCCAGCCATCGAACCGCGCGAACCACACCAGCGGCCCGCCCGCGCCGGTCTTCGCTTCGGCAAGCGGGGCGAGGCGGGGTTCGAGCGCCAGCCCGGCCTCATAGGCGAGAAAGCCCGCCCATTCTCCCGACGTCGCGGCGATGCGCGCCAGCGCGGCTTCGACCTCTTGCGGCCGGCGCGCGACGACGATTTCGCGCGCGTCGGTGTAGAGCCGCGAAGGGCGGGCGCCGGCTTTCCGGCCTCCCATCGGTCGGGCATCGTCAAGAAGGATGAAAGGTGCGCGCATGAGGGTGTCGCGCGCTTTAGCGGTTTGGCGCGGGGGATGCAAAAGGGGGCGTGCGAGGACGAGGCTCGCTCGCTCCCCTTTGAAAATGAAGGGCTTCGGTTGCGCCGATGCGGCGTGTTCTGCGTTTGCAAACGCTGCCCTGCGGCCTAGACCTTGGGCACAAGGCAGCGAAGGACAGGTTCCATGGGCGAGATCGTGATCGGGCTTGGCGCGGATGGGCAGCAGCAGGTGCTGCGGCTCGATCGGGCGAACCGGCACGGACTGGTGGCCGGCGCGACCGGCACCGGCAAGACGGTGACGCTGCAGGGCATCGCCGAACAATTCTCGCGCGCTGGCGTCCCGGTGTTCATGGCCGACGTCAAGGGCGATCTTTCGGGCATTGCGATGCCCGGGAGCCCCACGTTCAAGAACGCCGACAAGCTGGAGGCGCGCGCCAGGGACGTGGGCATCACCGATTATGCCTATGCCGACAATCCGGCGGTTTTCTGGGATCTGTACGGCGAAGCGGGGCACCCGATCCGCACCACCATCTCGGAAATGGGGCCAGTGCTGCTGGCGCGGCTGCTGGGGCTGAACGAGACGCAAGAGGGCGTACTCAACATCGCGTTCCGCTTTGCCGACGACAACGGGCTGCTGCTGATCGACCTGGCTGACCTGCAATCGGTGCTGGTCGCCTGCGCCGAGGCCGCGAGCGAACTCGCCACGAGATACGGCAACGTGTCCAAGGCGAGCGTCGGCACGATCCAGCGGCAGTTGCTGGCCTTCGAAAGCCAAGGCGCGGACCGCTTCTTTGGCGAGCCCGCCTTCGAGATCAACGACTTCCTGAAAGTGGACGATCAGGGGCGGGGGCTGGTCAACGTGCTCGCGGCGGAAAAGCTGATGCAGAGCCCCAAGCTCTACGCCACGTTCCTGCTGTGGCTGCTGTCCGAACTGTTCGAGGCGTTGCCCGAAGTGGGCGATCCCGAAAAACCGATCCTGGTGTTCTTCTTCGACGAGGCGCATCTGCTGTTCGACGATGCCCCGCAGGCCTTGTTCGACAAGGTGGAGCAGGTGGTGCGCCTGATCCGCTCCAAGGGCGTGGGCGTCTATTTCGTGACGCAGAACCCGATCGACGTTCCCGACGAGGTGGCGGGCCAGCTCGGCAACCGCGTGCAGCACGCGTTGCGCGCCTTTACTCCGCGCGACCAGAAGGCGATCCGCGCGGCGGCGGAGACGTTCCGCATCAACCCCGATCTCGACGTCGAAAAGGTGATCACCGAGCTGAAGGTGGGCGAAGCGCTGGTCTCGACGCTCGACGTCGATGGCGCGCCGGGGGTGGTGCAGCGCACGCTGGTGGCGCCGCCGCGCTCGCGGCTGGGACCGGTCAGCCCCAAGGAACGCGCGGTGATCCAGTCGATCAGCCCGTTCGAAGGCAAGTACGATACGGCGGTGAACCGGCAATCGGCAGCCGAGGTGCTGGCGCAAAAGGCCAGCGATGCCGCTGCGGCCGCGCAGCAGGTGGAGGAGCAGGGCGAAGCCGCGCAGCGCGGCGCCGCGCGCCAGTCACCCAGCCTGTGGGGCAAGGCGGGCAAGGCTGCCGTGGGCGCGGTGGCCAGTTCGGCAGGCGCGGTGATCGCGGCGGAGATCATGGGCAAGAAATCGCGCGCCTCGCCGGTCGCCTCGGGGCTGTCGGCCGTCGTCGGCACGGTGGCGACGCAGATCGGTGGCGCGGCCTTCGGACGTTTCGCGCGCGGGCTGCTGGGCGGCCTGCTACGCTAGGGGAAGCCTTAGTTCGGCGGCGAGGCCGACGACCGTGCTGCCATCACCCTTGCCTCGATCGCGGCGGTTGATCAGGGCGAGGCTGCCCCCGTGCTGTTCGGCAATC
>JACCDQ010287713.1_pt1 | contig 10349 bp, 9 predicted proteins | sample 7446031 | NCBI WGS metagenome assembly JACCDQ01 (sample SAMN15323442, study PRJNA562643) | freshwater metagenome | isolation source: river surface water | place: USA:Blue River Watershed | collected 2017-08-17
ACCATCAGTGTCCAACAAGGGGCGACCTGCACCTTGTTCAAAGCAGCAGCATTTTCTAATTTAATTTTGGAACTACGCAGCAAATCGATGGCTTGATCGGACGGAATGGCCAGCAACACTTGGTCAAAGCCACTGAACACCGATTGCGCGCCTTCGGGCTCTTCACTGTGCAATTGCCACAGCTCAGGGTGCAAAGTGTCGCGTTCAATTTTGAACACCTTGGATTCAAAGTGAATGGTGTCGTTTTGCACCAAGGGCTGGGCCCAAGCTTTGACCAAGGCATTCATGCCAGGAGAGGCCACCCAATGCTTGTCTTCCGTGTTGCGCGCGGCTTCCACCACGCGGCCCATGGCATCGAGCACGCGCACAGCGTTGGCGCTCCAGGGTTTGCAAATGTTGGGGGTGGTGGCGAGGGCCTGCGCAAATCGCGCGTCGCGCACCGTGAAATATTGGGCACCATGGTCAAAGGTGCCAAAGCTGGAAGATCTTGTGGACATGCGGCCACTGGCGCCGCGGCTTTTCTCAAAAACCGTGACGCGATGCCCCGCTTGCATCAGGGTTCGGGCGCAAGCGATGCCCGCCATGCCGGCACCGATGATGGCGAAATTTTGAATGGGTTTTGTCATGGTGTTTGTTTTGGTCATGGAGCTACTCTACACGCGATGATAGGGTTGGAGCAATGCCTGTTTGGTTCTGTCTTGACTTAATTGGGATAACCACCAACTCAAAGCATGGCCCGTGCGCTTGCCTTGCGGATTGCGCCAGGCATATTCCACATGGCTGATGCGTTGCACGCGGCTGACTTTTTTAGCCACCAGCCGGCCACTGTCGATGTAGGGCTTGGCCATACTCTCCGGCAAAAAGCCTCCCCCGAGGCCTCGCAATTGAGCCTCCAATTTGGTGGGCATATCGGGCACCGTCAAAACGTCTTGCCCACCTAACAAACCAATGGTCACGCCTTCTCCGCGCGGCACCGAATCGGCCACAGCCACCGCGCGGTGTTGTTGAAGCACTGCGTCGCTTAAAGGTTCGGCTGCTTGCGCCAAAGGATGGTGGGGTGCCACGGCATACACAAAGCTCACGTGCCCCAAGCTTTCGTGCATCAACTCTGGATGGCTGCTGGGCGTGATGAACACCCCAATGGCCAAATCGGCTTGGCCCGATTTCAGGGCTGCCAAAGTGCCCGACAGTGTTTCGTATCGAATGCGCAAGCGCGTAGGCGGGTTGAGCGCTAAAAAGCCTTCGCACAGTTCCATCACCACCGATCGGGCAATGATGCTGTCGACGGCGACCGTCAAGACCGACTCCCAGCCTGTGGCCACGCGCTTAACGCGGTTGGCCAGCGCATCCACATCTTGAAGCAGTCGTTTGGCTTCTCGCAGAAGCTCTTGGCCTGCTTCGGTGGGTTTGGCCTGCCGACTGCTTCTGTCAAACAACAACACATCCAAAGCATCTTCAATTTGGCGGACTCGATAGGTGAGGGCACTGGGGACGAGGCCCAGTTGTCTGGCGGCCGCCGCAAAACTTCCCGTTTCCTGAATGGCGAGCAACATGCTCAGGGCATCGGGGGTGAGGAGGTCGCGGGATGAGGCGGTCATTTTTATATTCAAATTTTTTGAATGATAACGACAAATTAAACTGAATATATTGAAATGGTTTCAATTTAAAGTTCATCCATTGAATATTTCTATAAGTGAGGTGCCAGATGATCCAAATTCGTCGTTCCGCTGAGCGTGGCTATGCCGACCATGGTTGGCTCAAGTCCTTCCACAGCTTTTCATTTGCCGGTTATTACGACCCCGCTTTTATGGGCTGGGGCAATTTGCGCGTCATCAACGAAGACCGCATTGCACCGGGCACGGGCTTTGGCACCCATGGCCACAAAGACATGGAAATCATCAGCTATGTGATGTCGGGCAACTTGGCGCACAAAGACAGCATGGGCAATGTGAAGGGCATCCCGCCCGGTGACATTCAACGCATGAGCGCCGGCAAAGGCGTGATGCACAGCGAGTTCAACCACGCCGAAGGACAAGCCACCCACTTTTTCCAAATTTGGATTGAGCCCAACGTGATGGGCATTGCGCCCAGCTATGAACAAAAGACCGTGCCTGCGGCCAGCAAACGCGGTGCCTTGAAAGTGGTTGCTTCGCCCCAAGGTGAGGGTGATGCCGTTCAGATTTCTGCTGACGCCACTTTGTATGCAGGTTTGTTGGATGGTGAAGAAAAAGCGTCACTGGCATTGAACCCAGCGCGCAAAGCCTATGTGCACGTGATTCGCGGTGAAGTGCAATTGAATGGACAAGCTTTGACAGGTGGCGATGCCGCCCTCATTCAAGCTGAATCGAATCTTGAACTGACCCACGGCAAAGATGCCGAGGTCTTGGTTTTTGACTTGGCTGCTTAATTTTTTTAAGTCGCTTTTTTTATTTTTTTAGGAGAACTCTCATGGCTAAAACAGTCGTTGTTTATCACTCAGGTTATGGTCACACACAGCGCGTGGCGCAATTCGTGGCACAAGGCGCCAATGCCGCTTTGATCGCCATCGATGCAGACGGCGACATCACCGATGCCGATTGGGCTACCTTGGACGCTGCCGACGCGATCATCTTTGGTTCCCCCACATACATGGGCATGGCCTCATGGCAATTCAAGAAATTTGCCGATGCCACCTCCAAGCGTTGGTTCACCAGTGCCTGGAAAGATAAAGTGGCCGGTGGCTTCACCATCTCTGCCAGCCCCAGCGGTGACAAGCTGTCCACCATTCAATACTTCATCACTTTGGCCATGCAACAAGCCATGGTGTGGGTGGGTCAGCCTTCGATGAATGACGGCACGATCAACCGCATCGGTTCTAACTCTGGTGTGATGGCGCAAGTGGGTCCTACCAGCCCCGCAGAAGACATTCCCCAGGGCGACTTGGACACGGCCAAAGCCTATGGCGAGCGCGTGGCTGCAGTGGCTGCTAAATTGCGCGGTTAATTTAACGGCTGCTCTGAGCAGCTTGTTTGAATGAAAAAGCAGTTCAGTCTTCTTGGCTGAGCTGCTTTTTTTTTAAGTTTGAAGTTCGTCAGCGGTCTTGACGGTTTCTAACGCGACGTCCACCGCACGGCGTTCGTCAAAGACAAAGCAACCGCCTTCGTAGTGCGAGCCGTCGGTTTCTTCAAAGTATTTCAAAATGCCGCCCTCTAACTGATAGGTGTGGGGCAGGCCGTTTTGCTGCATGAAGATGGCCGCTTTTTCACAGCGAATGCCTCCGGTGCAAAAGCTGATGATGGTTTTGTCCTGAAGTTCCTCTTTGTGTGCCATGACAGCATCTGGAAACTCTGTGAACTTGGTCAAGCGCCAGTCGATGGCGCCCTTGAAGGTGCCTTCGTCCACTTCGTAATCGTTGCGGGTGTCCAAGATGACCACGGGCCGGCCGTTGTCGTCAAAGCCTTGATCCAGCCAGCGCTTGGCGGTGGCGGGGGTAACGGCAGGGGCCCGGCCTTCAGCGGGCCGAATGGTGGGGTGGTTCATGCGAATGATTTCGCCTTTCACCTTGACCAACATTTTTTTGAAAGGCACCGTGTCGGACCAGCTTTCTTTGGGGGTGATGTCCGAAAACCTAGGATCTGCGTGGAGTTCAGCCACAAAACCGCGTACAGCCTCGGCAGGGCCTGCCAAGAACATGTTGATCCCTTCTTCGGCCAGCAAAATCGTGCCTTTTAGGGCGCGAGACAAGCAGCGCTCTAGCAGGATGGGGCGAAGTTCATGGGCGTCCGACAGGGGGACGAACTTGTAGGTTGAAATATTCAAAATATTGTTCACCCCCCTATTGTAGAAAACATCTGAAGCAGCTTCTACAATGGACGAATGTTTGTTCATTTGCGTCTTCACACCGAATTTTCTATCGTCGACTCCACCTGCCGCATTGACGATGTGGTGCAGGCCGCGGCAGACGATCAGCAGCCCGCTTTGGCCATCACCGACCTGAGCAATTTGTTTGGTGCCATCAAGTTCTACAAGGCCGCGCGCGGCAAGGGCGTTCAGCCAATATTGGGGGCCGAGATATTTTTGGAAGGCCTTGGTGCCGATCCGCTGGCGCTGTCTCGGGTCATGGTCTTGGTGCAAAGCTCACAAGGCTACTTAAACCTGTCCGAACTGTTGGCACGGGCCTGGACCCAAAACATGGTGAAAACCAATGCCGTGGTCAAACTGGCTTGGCTTCAAGAATTGTCGGAAGGTTTGATTTTGTTGTCTGGTGCACAAGCAGGCCCCGTGGGTCAGGCCTTGGTGCAAGGCGATACGTCGCGTGCCGCCGAAATTGCTTTGCAGTTGGCGTCTATTTTTACGCATCGCTTTTATTTAGAAATTCAACGTGCTGGGCGTCCTGAAGACAATGCCCATGTGGTGGCCGCAGTGAAATTGGCGGCGCGTTTGAGCTTGCCTGTAGTGGCCACGCATCCCGTTCAGTTTTTGGCAGAAGACGATTACGAATCGCACGAAGCGCGTGTGTGTATTTCTGAAGGTGAAATTCTGGGCAACCAGCGCCGCGTTCGCAAGTTCACCCGCGATCAATACTTCAAGTCATCTGCAGAAATGCAGGCGCTGTTTGCCGACGTGCCCAGTGCCTTGGCCAACTCGGTTGAAATTGCCAAGCGTTGCAATTTGTCTTTGGTGTTGGGCAAGCCGCAGCTGCCCAATTACCCTACGCCCATCACCGATGGCAAGCCCATGCCCATCGAGGATTATTTCCGCTTGTTGTCAGTGGAGGGTCTGGAAGAACGATTGGTGCATTTGTACCTCGATCCCGTCAAACGCGACGCCGAGCGTCCTCGCTATGCCGAGCGTTTGGAGTTTGAGATCAACACCATCTTGAAGATGGGCTTCCCGGGTTACTTCCTCATTGTGGGTGACTTCATTAACTGGGCCAAGAACAACGGCTGCCCCGTGGGCCCAGGCCGTGGTTCGGGTGCTGGTTCATTGGTGGCTTATTCTCTGAAGATTACCGACCTCGATCCGCTGCAATACAACTTGCTGTTTGAGCGCTTCTTGAATCCTGAGCGGGTCTCCATGCCCGACTTCGACATTGACTTTTGCCAGACCAATCGCGACCGAGTGATTGACTATGTGAAAGACAAATACGGCCGCGATGCGGTCAGTCAAATTGCCACTTTCGGCACCATGGCGGCGCGTGCGGCCATCCGTGACGTGGGGCGTGTGCTCGACATGAGTTACATGTTCTGCGATGGCATCAGTAAGCTGATTCCCAACAAGCCAGGCCAGCACATCACCATTGATGGCGCCATCAAGGCCGAGCCTATTTTGGCGGAGCGCTTGGAAAAAGAAGATGAAGTAAAAACTTTGTTGGCGCTGGCGCAAAAACTAGAAGGCATGACCCGCAACGTGGGCATGCACGCCGGAGGTGTGTTGATTGCACCAGGCAAGCTCACCGACTTCTGTCCTTTGTATCAACAGCCCGGCAGTACGTCGGCTGTGAGTCAGTACGACAAGGACGACGTGGAAGCCATTGGCTTGGTGAAGTTTGACTTCTTGGGCTTGGCCACCTTGACCATTTTGGAAGTGGCGCGCGAGATGATTGTGAAGCGCCACAAAGGTCAAGAAAATTTCGCTTACGAAAACATTCCTTTGGACGATGCAGCCACGTACAAGCTGTTCTCCGATGGACGCACCGAGTCGGTGTTCCAGTTTGAAAGTCGCGGCATGCAGGGCATGTTGAAAGATGCCCGGCCTTCACGTTTGGAAGACTTGATTGCGCTCAACGCCTTGTACCGTCCCGGTCCTATGGATTTGATTCCCAGTTTTGTGGCGCGTAAACATGGCCGCGAGGTGGTGGAGTATCCGCACCCCTTGGTTGAGAAAGTGCTGTCGGAAACCTACGGCATCATGGTGTACCAAGAGCAGGTGATGCAAACCGCGCAGGTCTTGGGTGGCTACAGTTTGGGCGGCGCCGACTTGTTGCGCCGCGCCATGGGTAAGAAAAAAGCCGAGGAGATGGCCGAGCATCGCGCCATTTTCCGCAAGGGCGCTGAGGCCAATGGTTTGTCGGAAGCCAAGGCCGATGAAGTGTTTGACTTGATGGAAAAGTTTGCGGGCTACGGTTTTAACAAATCGCACGCCGCAGCGTATTCCTTGTTGGCGTATCACACGGGTTGGCTCAAGGTCCATTTCACAGCGGAGTTTTTCTGTGCCAACATGACCATGGAAATGGACGACACCGACAAACTCAAAGTCTTGTTTGAAGATGCTTTGAAGTTTGGCATGACCTTCGATCCGCCCGATGTCAATCGCGGCACGCACCGCTTTGAGCCGGTGTCGGACAAAGTGATTCGCTATGGTTTGGGCGCTATCAAAGGCACGGGCCAGCAAGCCATAGAAGCCATTGTGAAAGCACGCGAAGAGGGCGGCCCCTTCACCAGCTTGTTTGATTTCTGCGTGCGCGTTGATCGCACTCGACTCAACAAGCGAACCGTCGAGGCCTTGGTCAAGGCCGGCGCCTTTGATTCACTGCAGCGCAATCGCGCAGCTTTGGCGGCGTCGATTGATCGTGCGTTTGAATTTTCGACAGCCACGGCAGCCAATGCCAATCAGGGTGGCCTGTTTGACATGATGGGCGACGATGCGCATGGCTCCAGCACGCAAGAACCCGATTTGGTGGACGTGTTGCCTTGGGGTGTGAAAGAACAACTGACCAACGAAAAAACAGCGGTTGGTTTTTACCTGTCAGGTCATTTGTTTGATGCGGTCGAACGCGAAGTTCGTTTGTTTGCCAAGCGCAAAATTGACGACCTCATCGACAGCCGCGAGCCCCAACTTTTGGCGGGCATTGTGAGCGACTTGCGCGTCATCAATGGTCAACGCGGCAAGCTGGCCATTTTCAAATTAGACGACAAGAGTGCAGTGATGGAAGCCACGGCCGATGAGGCCATGATCAATGCCAACCGCCATTTGCTGAAAGACGATGAGTTGGTCATTGTGATGGCCAAGATGCAACCCGATCGTTTTTCGGGCGGTTACCGTTTGTCGATTCAACAAGTTTGGGATTTGCCTTCTGCTCGTTGCCGCTTTGGCAAGTTCCTGCGCGTGGCAGTCAATGGCCGTGCCCCTGAAGTGGCCAAGCTGGTGAAGGCTTTCCCGCCGCAGCGTGAGATGACGGAGCAGGGTGAGTTGCTACGCGGTTTGCCTGTCCGCTTAAAGTTAGAGCGTCGCGATGACAAGGTGGCAGCAGCTGCCGAGTTGCTCTTGGGCGAGCAAGCCAAATTTTTCCCCAGCGATGCAGCCCTCTCCAGCTGGATTGCCCAAGCCGATCAAGGCAAAGCCGAAATCGTCTACGAAATTTAATTGCAGTCAGAGCAAAACAATTGGGGTCAGATCAACATTAATTTTCTTCACTCAAAGTAAAAGATGAGCATAGTAAATTAATGTTGATCTGACCCCAATTGTTTTGCTCTGACCCCAGTTAATCTTTGGGGCGGAAGCTGATTTCTAGGACGGGGGGGACGCGGCCATCTTCGTCGCGGGGTAGGGTGGCGGTTTTGTCGATGGCTTTTAGGACGGCTTCGTCCCAGGCTTTGTTTCCGCTGCTGGATAAAAGTTTGCGGCTGAGGATCGTGCCATCTGGGGAGGTGCGCACTTCGACCTCAGCCTTGGGGTTGCCGGCTACATCTTCCGTGAAGGTGATGTTGGGTTTGATGCGGGCACGAATACGACCTGCGTAGCCGGCAGACGGTCCTGATGATTTAAGAGCAGTGCCTTTGGCATTCTCATCGCCAGAAGCACCCGCCATGCCTTGCATGCGTTTGAGGTTTTCATTGCGCAACGCAGCAGCACGCTTTTCTTCAGCGGCTGCTTTCTTGGCATCTTCCTTGGCCTTGGCGGCAGCTTCTTCTTTCTTCTTTGCTTCTTCTTTTTTCTTCTTTTCTAGCTCTTTGGCTTTTTCCAATTCTTTCTCTTTGGCTTTCTCTTTCGCCTTTTCTTTTTCTATTTTTTCTTTCTCCAGCTTCTCTTTTTCAAGTTTCTTTTTCTTCTCTAAGTCAGCCGCTTTTTTCTCTTCGAGCTTCTTCTTCTCTTTTTCTTTTTTCAGCGCAATGTCAGCCGCTTCGCGTTCAGCGGCTGCATTTACTTTAGGAGGCGCGGGTGTTGGTTTGGGCTCAGGTTTGGGTTCTGGCTTCGGTTCCGGGGCTTTAACAGGCTCAGGCGGTTTAACGGGTTCTGGTGGGGTAGGTTCGGGTTCATTGGCCGCAGGGGCAGCTTCTTCTGGGACGGCCGACCAAAGTTCTGCGCTAGCAGACATGGTGTTGGGTTCTGTCTTCCAGTGGATTCCCCAAGTGAGGGCCGCCAACAGCAGCAGGTGCATGAACAAAGCAAACGACAAAGATCTGCCAAAGCCACCCGTGGGTGGCGGTGCAAACTCATTGTGTGAAATGGCGTCCATGACTGCTTTAAGGCATCAAATGGGGCTCAACATCCGTGCAGTCCGCTCAAGGCGCCAACTGAACAGACAGGCCAACACGCTGAATGCCCGATCGTTGCAAGGTGTCCATCACCTTGACCACGGTTTCGTATTTCACATTTCGATCGGCACTGATCACCACCGCCGAATTGGCTTGACCCGTTTGCGCAACGCGAACCGAATTGGCCAAGGCGTCCAAATTGGTTTTTTGCGTCTTACCGTCGTTGATCATTTCCAAGCTGTCGTCTTTTTGAACCACCACTTGAATCACTTGATCGGGCTGCTTGGCCGCCTTGCCCACACTGGGCAAGTCCACCATGCTGGGGGTGATCATGGGCGCGGTGACCATGAAAATAATCAGCAGCACCAACATCACGTCGATGAAGGGCACCATGTTGATTTCATTGATGGTGCGCCGGCCACGGCCGCGAGAGGAAACAGCAGGCATCGGGTGTCTCCCTAAAGATCAGTGGCCAGAAGCAGAAAGGTGCGAACCAGCGGTGCCACTAGAGCCTGCACCTGCCGTACCGCCCAAGCTTCTTTGCAGAATGTTGGAGAACTCTTCAATGAAGGTTTCAAGCTTGATGGCAATGCGATCGATGTCGCGCGCAAATCGGTTGTAGGCCACCACCGCAGGGATGGCAGAAAACAAACCAATGGCAGTGGCCACCAAGGCTTCGGCAATGCCTGGCGCAACGGTGGCCAATGTCACTTGCTGCATGCTGGCCAAGCCGGTAAAGGCGTGCATGATGCCCCACACGGTGCCAAACAAACCGACATAAGGCGAGACGGAACCCACCGAAGCCAAGAAAGACAGCTGAGCCTCGGCCACATCCATTTCGCGCTGAAAGCTGGCGCGCATGGCACGTCTTGCGCCGTCCAGTAAGGTGCCAGGATCGCTGATGCGGCGCTCACGCAGCTTTTGATACTCACGCATGCCGCTGGCAAAAATTCTTTCCATGGGGCCTGCTAGTTTTGAGTTTTGAACGGCGGCGGCAAACAGGTCGTTCAAACTGGTGCCCGACCAAAAGTTTTGCTCAAATTCTTCGTTCAAAGATTGAATGCGCTTGATGGCAGTTAGTTTGCGCACAATGGCCGCCCAGCTGGCAATGGAGATGGCCATGAGGATGGCCATGACCAGTTGCACCACAAAGCTGGCGTGCAGTACAAGATGAATGATGGACATGTCTTGGTTCATTGAAGGGCTTCCAATATCTTGGCCGGTATACGGCTGGGTTTCATGGTTTGGCTGTCAACCCATCCAATGCGAATGGTGCCTTCGGCCAATAATCTGCGTTCGCCATCGACAGTGAGCCAGGCTTGTTGTGCTAACACCAAGCTGGCACGTCCGGCTTCAACGGTTTGGGCGCTGACTTCTAGCAAATCATCCAATCGGGCAGGGGAGAAATATTTGATTTGTGTTTCGCTCACCACAAACATGCCGCCACTTTCTTCTCTCAAGGCTTGTTGTTCAATGCCTAGTGCACGCAACCACTCGGTGCGTGCGCGTTCAAAGAATTTTAAATAGTTGGCGTAAAAAACAATGCCACCGGCGTCGGTGTCTTCCCAATAGATTCGAATGGGAAACAAAAACACTGGTTTCATGCGCGCGCACGTCCCGACTGGCGATCGGCCTCAACTTCATGCGGACGCAATTGAGGCGCCAGGCCTTCCAGTACCGCATTGACATACTTGTGGCCGTCGGTGCCGCCAAATTCTTTGGCCAATTCCACACCTTCATTGATGACCACTTTGTAGGGCACCTCCAGGCTGTGGGTCAGCTCCCAAAGTCCGACCAGCAAGATGGCGTGCTCTACAGGAGACAGTGCCTCCGTGGCGCGGTCGACGTGTTTGGCCAAAACCACGTCCAGCTGTGCAGCTTCGGTGATGCAAC
>JACCDQ010307404.1_pt1 | contig 10349 bp, 12 predicted proteins | sample 7446031 | NCBI WGS metagenome assembly JACCDQ01 (sample SAMN15323442, study PRJNA562643) | freshwater metagenome | isolation source: river surface water | place: USA:Blue River Watershed | collected 2017-08-17
AGCTCGTAAACACCAGGTCCAGCCGGGTCAACTTTTCGAACAACTATATTAGCTAAATCAGCGTCGTCTGTTCCCCCAGCTAATGTAATGAGCTTCAAAATATCCGTGTTAAGTGGAACATAATAAAGTCCGGGTTTCTGAACTGCTCCAATGAGTTGAACTCCAATTAAACTTTCTTTTGGTGCCGATCTATAAATGTATTCAGCTGCCCTTTGAGGTTCTTTTATTTCTAAATACGTTCCATCTGCTGCGTGAACGATACTACCTTGAATTAAAATCAAAACACTTACGATTACGCAATAGACTTTTTGAAAAACTTTTTTCATCATTCCAACCTTTTCTTTTTCTATTATGTCTTGTTGAATTAAGGGGTCAATCTGGACCAAAAGCGAGTTTTGGAATACCTCTAGTATCACACTAGTCATTGGTCTTTCATTCCACTAGACTTAAGTGAACGAAATAGAGGTACAGTCACATGGAAGTAACGCAGATGCCGGAACACGAAAAAATATTCAATGAAATTTGCAACAAACTGAATGAGCTATCGCAAGTTGAAGAAACTAAATCTTCAAAAGACCGAGTCACTCAGCTTGAAAAAATGCACAATCAAATTAAAAATTTTCAATTTGATTTGATGGCAACACACGAAGATATGCAGCTCAAAATTCAAACACTTGAACAAATGACGACGTCAAATTCAGATTTAACTTTACGAGTTCAAGAATTAACAGAACTTTTAAATCAAGAACGTGCCCACAATTCGAAACTTTCAACAGATTTAGCTAGATCTTTAGACTTATCATTAAAGTTACAACTTGAAATTCAAGAAATTAAAACGCGGGCTTTGTCGGCACAAATTGAAGATCGCAAAATTCATCAAGATCATTTTGATTCTTTTAAATACAAAGTAACTCAAGAAAAAAATGATTTGTTTCGCACTCAAGAAGAGCTTTTGAATCAATTGAAAGCCAAAGAAGAACAAATCGATATCTTAAATCAAAAAGCGAATGATTTAGAAGCTGGTATGGGCGAACTTGAAAAAACAACAGCCGAACAAGGAGAAACGATAAAACACTTGATGGCTGTTGCCGAAAATAAAATCGTCGAACTTAAATTGTCAGTAGATCGCGCTCAAAATGATTTATTAAATGTAAATGGCGAATTGACTCAAGCAAAGACTCAAGTCGATTTGTACAAACAAGAAAATTACTCATTAAAAGATTATATTAACAAAATGGCTGTATACCAAAAGCAGATGTTGGCTCATCAAGCGCAAGCTTACGGAGTTCAACAGCCTACTCAATCTGGTGTAACACCATCTTAAGGTAAAACCCTTCAGGGAAACTCATCAGGGTTGGGTGATCCCAACCCTGGCCGCCAAAAGCAACGCATCTTAAAGTCTGACCCGATTTCAAAACTGCCTTTCGTAAAGATTCTTTAAAATCATCCATACTAACCCCGCCCGAGCAAGTGCACGAAACGACAAGTGCTCCTGGGGCTGCTAGTTTAAAAGCCTGAGTATTCAATTTGTAATAGGCATGCAAACCTTGCGGAAGATCTTTTTTATTTTTTACAAAAGCCGGGGGATCTGAAATCACTATGTCAAATTTTTGTCCTTCAAGATTTTGCAGATCAAGAACATCCATTTTAGATGTAATGACTTTTAACTTAAAATTTTCATCGGAATAGCGCTCAATATTTTCTTTAGCTTTTTCTAATGCAAGTTCAGAAATATCCACAAGGTGAACTTCAGCCTGTAAACCCCAATTTTTTAAATTAGCAACAATCTGAGAAGACCATTGCCCCATGTAACAACAAAGATCTAAGACTCGAATTGTTTTATTCTTATAAAGATCTTTCTGATTACGAAATTGCTCTAAGACTAAACGCATATTAAATGTTTGATCTAAGAAAAAACCAGTTTTCTGGCCTTCGATCAAATTCACATTGAATTCGATTGTTTGCTCAGAATCTAATACGTTTTGCACCATAATGTTTATCGATGTTAAATCTTCTTCATCGACGGTTTTCAAAATTGCCGGTTCTTCAACTTGTAAGCCTTCAAGTTTGCGAATATTTACATCATTTCGCTGTAAAACTAATGTGTGATTCCAATCAATATCACTTATTTGCGTACTTAGACTTTGTTCTACTAAATTTTTTAAAATCGTTTTCCAATTTTCATTTGTACGAAATGCGCTATCCATACCTGCGGTTAATAGCTGATATGAAAAGACCTGATAAGTCGTTGATTTTTTTGAAAACAAATATCGATCTAAAATAATACCTGGCATTTGATCAGCTTCAGAATAACAAAGACGAAAGCTTTTTTTAAAACCCGAACGATGACGATACACCCAGGCCTGCACCAAACGCTGAGTTAAGAAATCAACCGAAAGCGGATTTTCATCCCCTCGATTAAAAGTGACAGCTCGAAAAGAAATCTGTGAATGCGGATTCCCATATCCACGCGCTAAAAAATGATCTTGAATATCACGAATCTCTACGGCTTCGCCTGGTTTGATACTTTTTGGACTATCGAAAAGTTCACCCGCATACACCCACGGATGGCGCGTTCTAAGTCGAAAGTCTTGTCCTTTTTTGAGTTTCCAAATTTTCATAATATGAGCTTTCCAAAAACGGGAAAACTAGCACGGCTTTAGGCCTTAAGTTAAGCATAAGTTTCTCAGTTTGAGACATGCGGAAATTTTATAGGAAAACCATACTCGATTTTACTTAAGGTCTTGCCGAACAATTCTTTGACCTCTTTTGAGAACTTTCCCGAATTCACGACGGAGAACCACCCAAAAGAGTTAAAATAAACGATAGAGGAGCTTTTGTGAGAAAAATCGTTGTTTGTATGCTGGTGTTTATTCTAACAGGCTATGCGAACGCACAGGGTACGATGGCCGATGATCAGGCCAATCAAATTGCACTTAAAGAGGCGCAAGATAGCATCACACAACCCGCAAGAAGAATCGAAATTATTCGAGTAAGTCCACAGGGAAAAAAAGTTGATGATCAAGTTAAAGAATTAATGGGAAACAATTCAGAAGCCATGTATCGAACAGCCGCCGACTTTTTACCTTACATATTACAAATGGGCCAAGGGGATCCAACAAAAATGGCCGAATTTTTGACAAAAGCTTCGCGTAATCCCGCGGCTTTTATGGAAAATTTACCATCCCATTTAAAGCAGCAAGTTAAAGATCTAAGCAAACAAGTTAAGCCTCTACCCGAGCAGCGCCGACCCTGACGCGTTGACGTATTCAATTGGATCAAGCTTGAAGATTTTCTTTCTTAACGGTTTAAGTATCAGTCTTGAAGCTGTGAAAGATTAAGAGTGTTCAACATCAACATCGCAATTGTCATTGGACCCACACCACCCGGAACCGGGGTCAAAGCCGACAAATGGGTCTTAGCGCCTTCTGGATTAACATCGCCTACAAGACCCTCTTTTAGACGATGAATACCGACATCAATTACGACGGCACCCTTTTTAAAGTCTGTCGCTTTAAAAAAGTGCGCCTTTCCAATCGCTACAAAAACAAAGTCGAATTCAGCTAGCATTTTTTTAAGTTGAGAAGTTTTTGAATGTGCTAATGTCACAGTCGCATTCAATTGGTTTAGCAAATGAAAAAGTGGCAGGCCCACAATTTGACTGCGACCAATTACTAAAACATTTTTGCCAGTTACATCTATTTTGTAGTGCTTTAAAAGCTCGACAATTCCAGCGGGAGTACATGACGCTACTACTTGTTGGTGCGCCATCAGTTTACCTAAAGAAGCTGTCGTTAAAGCATCAGCATCTTTTTCAAATGCAATCATGTTCGTGAACTTTTTCGAATCTAATCGAGCAGGAAGCGGCAGTTGCAGCAAAATACCATGCACGCTTTTATCCGCATTCAAATCTTGCAAGGTTTGGGTCAATTTAACTTCAGAAACATCTGCGGGTAAACGAATTAAAGTCGATTTAAAGCCCAGCTTTTCGCAAGCTGTTTGCTTGTGCTGAACATAGACTTGGCTGGAAGGATCGTCGCCTACTAAAACAACAGTTAAATGAGGCTTTCGCTTTGAAATTTGGGATAACTGCGCGGTGATTTTTTGATAGATCTGTTCGGCTACGGGTTTTCCCTTAAGTTCGAGCATAAACACCTCCCAAAAATTCGGATCAACTTTAAAATGGTCTGAATTGCATCAAAAATCAATCCTTAGTTCCCCAAAATGCTTTGTATTTTCGTGTAGTTTCTTGACCCAAATCATGTGGTCGATTACATTGCCCCTTATTCATACAGCTTAGAAAACCCGGGAGGTCCCATGGCTGACAAAGTTAAACTTTCAAAAGACGGAAGCTCGATCGATTTTGTTCAATCTGAAAGCATCCCTACCTCTGTAAAAAAATTCCGTCAAAGTCCTGAAATCGAAGGATTTTACCGTTTTGTTTATGAAAATGATCTTCAAAAAGAAGTTTACGAAATCATGGAACGTATTGTTCAGCTTCGCAAAGCCAAAAAGCAAAAAGAAAAGCAAGAAGCTCAACCTGCAAAGAAAGCCGCTGCAAGCACGGTTATTCTTAAAAAAGAAGGCGCAAAAAAGGTAATTGCACCAATTGCAAAAGCTAAAGTTGCTACTCCAGTTAAAAAAGTTGAAATTAAGAAAAAACCTGTTGCGGGCAAAAAGAAGTAGTCCGTTCGTCGGAACTCAAATCTAAATAAGTCTGCATCAAGTCCCTATTGGCTTTTGCAAAAAACCTCCGAACTGGAGGTTTTTTTATGTGTAAATTTAAATCTGGGTTTCTAAAAAATCAAAAAGGCCAGGGAATGATCGAATACATGATCTTGGTCGCCCTTATTGCTATTGGCACCCTAGGTGTCGTCAAGGTTGTAGGCCAAAACGTTGCAAAACAATATGAAAACATCAATCGGGCCCTTGGAGCCAAGAAATCTAATCAATTGCAGCTAGACAATGCGGCCGAAAGTCAATTGAAGCGCAAAGACCTATCGAATTTTATGGACGGATCTCGAAATGAATAGAAAAGGTCAGGCGATGATTGAAAGCCTGATCGTCGGAATAATTTTAATTATCGGTTTGGGACTTTTTTTAAAGTCCTTTTCGAAATTACAAAAAAAAATGTTTCTAGATGAACTCACCGAAGAGACTTTAATCTGCTTAGTTCAGAACAAATCAGTTTGTCTTGGACAGTTACGTAACAAACTTTTAAGCCAAGGCTTTTCAAACATATTCATTCAAACAAAAAAAATTCAACACAAGTCGATTCTTCAATTACGAGCTACAACTTCTTTCAATGAGATCATAGAAAAAGAAAGTGAACTTGAATATGAAACAAAATTGCAAATTTAACCGCAGCGGATTCGCGAGTACCTCATTGATATTGTTTATTCCATTAATAGGTCTTTTTATGTTTTCAACAGGTTTCATTGGCTATTTGATTCAACACAAAACTAAAATTCGCTCAATCTGTCTAACTGAAGGCCGCCGTATTCAAGAAAATCTTGTGCGAAACCAAGAAAATATTTTAAAATTAAATACCCTGGTTTCTGCATTAAGACTTCGATTAAAACTAGCCCAGGCCGAGCTGGTAGCCGCATACGCAGCAAAAAACCCAGCTTGGATTGCAAAAGTACAAGCAGAAATTGCAGCGATCAAATCTCAGCAACGGCAATTAGATTTTGTTCAGCAAACTTTGTTAAAAAAGGCCAAGTCTGAGGCTTTCTTGCAAACGACGTCTTTGCAACTTCAGATGAATCAAATCAATCAAAAGACTGAAAATATTTGGCGACTCTACCTTGATATATTTGCTTTGTCTGTCGTCGATAAAAATCCTGAGGTTGCTCTTGAAAGAGATTCTCCGGACGTGGCTCCAATTTACGAACTTTCTTCAGACTATATAAACAAGCAGCGTTTGGCTTTAAATTGGCAGACTCGATTTAAGACGAAGTCAAACGCACAAAAGATTTTATCAAGTCAAAATGAGATCAATATTCAATGCGATATCAGCGCCAAAAAGAAAGGAACTGAATGGAATCTTTTAATCAACGGGGGCAAATCTTAATTGAATCTGTATTCGCCATTTTTTGTATCGCTAGTTTGTTGATTCTTTTTCAAATGATGCTCGATCAGCAAAATAAAGAGTTACAAAAAAATCGACTTAGCAAAAATAAGAAAGAAGTCACATATGTGGAAAAAAATGAAAATTTCAAATCAGAATAAGCTTCTTGCTGGATCTTTCATGGTTTTTATTGCTTTTTCAATGATTTACTCTTGGTCGAAACCGCAAGAAAAATATCAAAGCACAGAAAAAATATATGCCGACACTTTTATTCCTAAAGGTTTCGTATTAGTTCCAATCGAATTGGCTAATTTTGATAGTGTTTCTGCCTTAATTGATCAATTCGGCGTAATTGATCTTTACGCTGGGGCACCCCAAATTGCTGGCTCGGTCAAAATCTCGAGCCGAATTAAAATTTTAAGAGCCCCACTGAACCCGCAGCTTTTTGCGGTATTGGTTCCAGAAAAAGACTCTTCTTCAATCATGAAACGAACAGGACCATTCTGGGCAGTCGTTCAAAACCGACAAGCGCTACAAGAAAAAAAACCCGAGGTCGACAAGCCCTCGATTCAAATTGAATACAATAAAGGAATCTAAATGAAAATCTTGATCTCTATATCTATCATTTTTTGTTTTCAAATCTTAAATGCTCAAGTCTTGTTGGTGCCAACTGCTGATCGGAACTTTGATAACTATCTCAAACAATGCCAAAAAGAAGGCTATATTTGCACAACGACTTACATGCTAGAAAGACTAGTTCAACAACCTACACCGCAGTTCGATTTGCTCATCGAAGAGCTTGATTACTCTTCAAAAGAATTTTGCAATGATCTTGCAAACCGCACTTTAAAAATTCTTAAAACAGAAATGATTTCAATCGAGCAGGCCGAAATATTGATTAAAGTTGTAAATCAAGCTGGCAATTTTGTATTGCCGCAATTTTTGAAACCACTTCAAGTCATAGAAAAACAATTGCAAGAAGATCTAGACCACGTTCAAAAAGCCAACTTAAGAGATCTTCCCGATGAGTTTACAGTCGTCTTCAAAAAACCAGTTCGAATATTTAAGTCAAATTTTTTAAAAGAAAAAACTGAAAAAATTAAGTTTACTCAAACATTAACGACACAAGAAAACCTCATATCGGGATCTTGCGGAAACGAAAAAATTCACTCAACAATTCAAGACGTTAAATGGCAAATTTATTCGGAAGATTCTTGTGGTTTATCATATCAATTAGCCAACTTTTCAAAATCATCTTCAATTTTTGTGAAAGAAAACAAAAAAGCTTTTTTAATTGGAAGTGTAATTGCAATCGGAGCCGTCATTTTATTGAATAAATATGAAGTTGAATTTACATTCTAAAGCAATGGAACTTCGTTGAAAAAAACTTGACTAATATTTTCTTGATCAAACTCGGTCCAGCTGCGTGTCCATTTTTTATCAGGATGACTGTGATAGATTTTCCAGTCACCTTGCAATGCAGGAACGCCCGATTTAGCACTAGCAAGTAATGCCTTCTTGTTTTCGAAAATTGATGGCTTTTCAATAGGAGAATCGCTACCAAAGAAAAAAGGAATTTTGTTTTTTCTTAAAAGCTCCCATTGAAAAATATTTTTCTGTAATGAAACAGACAACACCTGTGGAAGCCAAGCGTGATCACTTGTCCAATGGCATGGCTGCATGTAACACGTGACGTGCAAAGGCTTCATCATTTGCACCGTCTCTGGTCTTAGTATTTCTACGTGCTCTAGATGTAAACGTCCTAATATTCCTTGTGCAGATACTTCACGCGCTGCTCGCACCACTAAGTGGGCACATTCATCACCAATACAATGAACGGCAATATCATGCCCCGCAGTCCAAACTTGAGCAAATGCTTCAACCAGTTCGTCGCGCGTCCACATTAGCCTTCCTGAATCGTTGCTGTTTAAATAATTTTCAGATAGGTAGGCCGTTTTGGACCCCAATGAACCATCTACAAAAAATTTTACTCCCATCATTCTTAACTGCGGGCATGTATTATTTTTCATCTGTTTGACCAGATTTAGTGTACCATCTAATTTACTAAGCCCCTCGGTCGTAATAAATGATTCAAGACACACAGTTAAACTTTTTTCTTCGTACAAGCGAACTAAAGAATTCCAAGTTTTTAAATCCATCGAAAGATCTCGAACGTGAGTGAACCCGGCACGGTTAAATATTTTTTGCGACTCGATTAAAAACTGCTTTATTTGAATTTCAGTAAAATCTGGAAGTAAAGATAAGGCTTTTATATGTTCTTGTTCGATTAAAATTCCTTTTGAAACATGCAGACCCTTCTTTTGAAGTTCTTTCATCGCCAAGGTATTTATCCAAGAGGCATGCCCATCGATCCGCGAAAATAAAACTGGACGATCTGGAAAGAAATGATCCAAAGTTTCGAGCTTTGGAAAATCTTTGGCCAACCATTTATTTTGGTCCCAACCAAAACCTGTTAACCAGTCTCCTCGAAAAAAAGTCGGCTTCAATGGCAGTGCACCGACTTCTTCTGCTGACTGTAGGCTATGCAATTGCAATCCCGATGCGATCTGCCCGGTCGCTAAAAAGTGGGTGTGACTGTCGTAACAATTTGATATCTGTTCAACCATGTTGAACCAACATAATAGATTAAAAAAAAAGAGACCAGTAAAACTGATCTCTTTCTAATTTTTTTAGGTTGAGCTCTATAACTTGATCTTAACGGCCGCGAACACCCGTACCCGTTCCAGGTAAAGTTGTTGCCGTTCCTATCGGATAAGTTGGATTATAAATCGTGCCGGTACCCGGAATTGTTGCTGAAGCCGCGCCAAGATAGAATCCACCACTTACGATTCCTCCGATTGCTCCTCCAACTGCACCACCTAAATAACCAGATCCGCCCCCATAAATTGAGCCGCCACCGTAGGCGCCACCATAACCAGTGTTTGAATAAATCATATTCAACCGAGCTTGCAACGAAGCAATGACTTGTTGAACCTGCATGGCTTCCTGCTGCGCCGCTTGTTGACGCTGATATGCTATCATCTGCTGTTGGGCTTGCGCCTGATAGTATTGAGCTAACTGAGCCTGTTGCTGAGCTTGCATTTGCAACATAGCCTGCTGTTGCTGCAACATTTGTAATTGGTAATTACCCATATAACCGCCGTTATTCATGTAACCACCGTTGCTCATGTAGCCCGTAGTTGGCCATCCACCACTTGCCGGAATTCCAATATTAGCTATTCCGCCAGCAGCTGTTCCATTTGGACAAGGCCAAGTGATACATGCCATTGTTTGCTGCCATCCACCACTTGCCGGAATTCCTATTTGACCATTCACAGGTACACCTAAACCAAATTGTCCATTTAACCCAAACGGCCAACCCCCGTTAGGTCCGTTCAACGAGCCATTGAAACCAATACCTGGATTGTAAGCCCCACCACCCCATGGAGTACCATACATTGATTGCGGGTAACCAAAAGCTCCGCCCAAGGCTGAAAAAGGCCCGTAACCATTTGTTCCGTAAGGCCCCCAAGCTCCGCCGCCTCCGTAAGGAAAGCCCGAACCACCAAGACCACCAGCACAACCATAGGCTCCAGGACCTGCTAATCCGTTAATTACGCTGTAAACTCCGGCCGTTACAAAAGGATACCCATAAGAATTTGTTGAAGGGAAACCCAATTGAGCATTGTACTCTTGAGCCGACTCATCAATTTTTTTACCGTACCAAGCCAGACCTAAACCGCCGGCAACGTTGGCGATTGTTGACCACCAGTCACGTTGAGGTTTTTCATTACACTCTTCGCAATCAACTTTACCTTCTAGTTTGTTTTTTAAATTGTAATCACGTTCAAGCTTCGCCAATTCTTGCGCGTCAGCAATAGCTTCAGTTCGTTCGTCGGCCTCATCTTGTTTACGCTCAACTAAAGCTTGAGCTTTTTCATATTCTAATTTCGTTTTACGGTAGTCACTTAATGCACGAGAACATTCCGTCGTAGAAAGTTTTCTATATTTGGGAGCATCTGCGGGCTTCAAAGTCGAATCAGAACAAATTGAAGGATTAATGTTTCCACGAGCCGAATCTGAATTGGCCGCACAATAACTGCCAGCCGTGCCATCCGATTTAATCCACTTGTTTTTCAAAAGATCAGGAACTTCAGCTCCAGGTAAGTTACCACATTTACTAGCAATTTCTTTGCTGGCTTGGTCACCAGATTGATCTGCAGAAGCTCCTGTGATACCAGGCTGACCCGTCGCGGGGCAATTATTTGCTGGAAACTCG
>JACCDQ010636192.1_pt1 | contig 10348 bp, 8 predicted proteins | sample 7446031 | NCBI WGS metagenome assembly JACCDQ01 (sample SAMN15323442, study PRJNA562643) | freshwater metagenome | isolation source: river surface water | place: USA:Blue River Watershed | collected 2017-08-17
GCTTGAGGGCCGCGATTACGCTCAGCAGCGCCTGGAACTCGACGTTGGGGAAGGGCAGACCCAGCTCTTTGACGATGGTGCCACCGGCCTTGGTGTAGCTTTCCTTGAAGCCTTCGTAGGCTTCGTCGCCAGCGGCGTATTTCCAGGTGATCCAGACTGCCTTTTTGTGGCCGCGTTTGACCATGGCTTCGCCCAGCGCCATGGTGGGCTGGCTGTTGGAAAAGCTGGTGCGGAACACGTTGGGCGCGCATTGGGCGCGGGTGGCGATGTGCACACCGGCGTTCGGGATCAGGTTGATCACGCCGCTGTCGCGGGCCACTTTGTGGATGCCCATCTGCACGCCCGAGTGGACGGTGCCGATCAGCACATCGACCTTGTCGCGCTGCACCAGTTTGTTGGCGTTTTCGATGGCTTTGGAGGGTTCCGATTCATCGTCGACCTTGAACCATTCGATTTCGCGGCCGCCGAGCTTGCCGCCTTGCTCGTTGATGGCCATGCGCACGCCGTTTTCAATGGCCACACCCAGCTGAGCAAAAGTGCCGGTGTAAGGCAGCATGAAGCCGACGCGGATCTTGCCGCTCTGGGCCAGTGCGCTCTGGGGCAGCAGCAAGCCGGTGGACGCTGCGCCCATCAGGGCAGCACCTTGGCCGAGCATCTGGCGGCGGGATGTTGGGTGAGTCATGTCAAAGGTCTCCTGTGGTTGTTTTTCAGTGGGGGCTCCGGCGTTTGGGGCCGGAGCATGGTTCAAAGCATAGCGCAAGCCAATTGCATGATTGATGCATTATGTTGCTTGAATCTGTGCGGTATGGGTAGGTGGATTCCCGGATTGGTCGATGAAACATGCAAAAAAACACATATTTGTCGGCATTCAGACTTGAGGGTCAGGCACCACCGCCGTCACTTCGATCTCGACTTTGGCCCGGTCTTCCACCAAATCGGCCACCTGCACCAGCGTCATGGCGGGATAGTTTTTGCCGATGACTTCCTGGTAGACCTTGCCCAGCTCCCTGCCGCGGGCCAGGTATTCTTTTTTGTCCTTGACGTACCAGGTCATGCGGGCCATGTGCTGCGGGCCTGCGCCTGCGCAGGCCAGGGTGTCGACGATGTTTTGCAGGGCCTGGCGACACTGGGCCACAAAGTCGTCGGTCTCGAATTGAGCCTGGCCGTTCCAGCCGATCATGCCGGCCACGAACACCATGCGCCCACGCGCTTCGATGCCGTTGGCATAGCCTTTGGCGGGGGCCCAGCCTTCAGGTTGCAAGACGTTGAACATGTGTTTTCCTTTATTCAGTGAGGGGCAGCGCCGAAGAACAGCGCTGCATCGTTAGTTGTTGGCGGTGGCCTGGCGCAGCTTGAAGCGCTGGAGTTTGCCGGTTTCGGTGCGGGGCAAGGCGTCCATGAAGACCACCTTGCGCGGGTACTTGAACGGGGCGATGGTTTGCTTGACGTGTTCTTGCAAGGCTTTTTCCATGGCGGCATCGCCCGTGTGGCCGGGCTTGAGCACCACACAGGCCTGCACGATGTGGCCGCGGTCTTCGTCGGGCATGCCGACCACGCCACACTCGGCCACAGCCGGGTGTTGCAGCAAGGCGCCTTCAACCTCGGGGCCGGCGATGTTGTAGCCGGCCGAGATGATCATGTCGTCGTTGCGCGCCTGGTAGCTGAAGTAGCCATCGGCATCCATGACGAAGGTGTCGCCGGGCAGGTTCCAGCCGTTTTTGACATAGTTTTGCTGGCGCGGGTCGGCCAGGTATTTGCAGCCGGTGGGTCCACGCACGGCCAGACGCCCCACGGTGCCGGGGGGCACGAGCTGCATGTCGTCATCCACGATCTGCGCCACATAGCCAGGCACCACCTGGCCGATGCTGCCCGCACGCACCTGCTGGCCCGCGCTGGAGATGTAGATGTGGATCACCTCGGTGCCGCCAATGCCGTCGGTCATCTCGATGCCGGTGGCCTGCTTCCACAGCTGGCGGGTGGCGTCGGGCAAGGCCTCGCCGGCCGAGACCGTGTGCTTGAGGCTGCTCAGGTCGTGCTGCCCCGCCAGCGCTGCCATCTGGCGGTACATGGTGGGCGCGGTGTAGCACTGCGTGACGCGGTATTTGGCAATGGTCTGCAGCAAGGTCTCGGGGGTGTGCTTTTCGAGCAGCACGGTGCTCGCGCCATGGCGCAGCGGAAAGGCCAGCAAGCCGCCCAGACCGAACGTGAACGCGATGGGGGGCGTGCCGCACACCACGTCGTTGTCTGTCATGCCCAGTATGTGGCGCGGGAACAGGTCGCACATGGCCAGCACATCGCGGTGAAAGTGCAGGGTGCCTTTGGGCTGGCCGGTGGTGCCGCTGGTGAAGGCGATCAGGCACACATCGTCGCGGCTGGTGGCGTGCGGGGTGTACGCACCACTTTGCCGCTGCATGCGCAGCTCCAAACCGTCGGCCGTTTCGCTGCGGAACTGCACCATCTGCGTCAGGCAGGGCACATGGCTGGCGTGGCCGGGCGTCATGCAGTGCTGCAACTCATCGGCCAGCAGGCTGTCGCACAGTGCGGCGCTGACCTGCGCTTTGTCGATGATCTGTGCCAACTCACTCGCACGCAGCAGCGGCATGGTCGGCACCGCCACCAGCCCGGCCTTGAGCGCGCCGAGCAGGCAAGCGGCCATCATCGGGCTGTTGCCGCCGCGCAGCAAGATGCGATTGCCGGGTACCAGACCCATGTCCTGCGTTAGCACCTGGGCGATTCGGTCGGTTTTGTCCTTCAGCTGGGCATAGGTCCAGCTGAAATCGCCGCCGCCCGTATTGAAGTCGCTTACGCCGTGCAGTGCGATGCGGTCGCCTTTACCCTCGCGCAAATGCCGGTCCACCAGTTCTACCGCGCAGTTCAGTTGTTCGGGGTAGTTCAGCTCGGGTCGGTCGGCCATGAACACGGGCAGTTGGTCCTTGGGGGGCAGCCGGTCACGTGTGAACAAGTCCACATGTGTGCTCGGTAAGAGTGTGTTCCAGTCGTTCATGTTGTCTCCGTTTTCTCGATCCCGTCATGACCAGTGAGGGCGTTGGCTTTTGTAGGTCGGCGGCTTCAGCCCCGACATGGGCCTGTGCAAAACCACCATCGTCGGAGCTGAAGCTCCGACCTACAGAGGACTGCACCACGCTGTCGAGGGGCCCCGGGGGCGGGGGCCGATTTCTGCGTACCCCCGCAGCATGAGGCCCCCGTCCCCGGGGCTCCTCGGCAGCTCACCGAGTCGCTCAAACGATCAGCCCTTCAACAAGTCTTTGCCAATGATCAGCTGCTGCACTTCGGTCGCGCCTTCGTAAATGCGCAGCGCCCGAATCTCGCGGTACAGCGACTCCACCATCACGCCTTTTTTGACGCCCATTCCGCCGTGCATCTGCACTGCCATGTCGATGATTTGCTGGGCGTTTTCGGTTGCGGTCATCTTGGCCATGGCCGCCTCGCGGGTGATTCGTGCGCCCTGGTCGCGCAGCCAGGCCGCGCGGTAGGTCAACAGCGTGGCCGCATCGAGCAGCGTGGCCATTTGCGCGATCTTGGTTTGGGTGATCTGGAAATCGCCCAGGCTTTGGCCAAACATCTGGCGCGAACGGGCCCAGGTCAGCGACTCGTGCAGCGCACGCCGCCCAAAGCCCAGCGCCGCTGCAGCCACCGAAGTGCGGAACACATCGAGCGTGGCCATGGCCACCTTGAAGCCCTGGCCTGCCTCGCCAATGCGCTGGCTGGAGGCCACCTTGCAGTTGTCAAATTTCAGCGTGGCCAGCGGGTGGGGCGCGACCACGTCGATGCGCTCTTCGATCGACAGCCCGGGCGTGTCGGCATCGACGATGAAGGCGGTGATGCCGCGTGCGCCGGGCGCTTCGCCCGTGCGTGCAAACACCACATAAAAGTCGGCAATGCCGCCGTTGCTGATCCAGGTCTTGCGGCCGTTCAGCACACAACCGTCGGCCGTGGCGGTGGCGCTGCACTGCATGGCGGCCACATCCGACCCGGCTTCGGGCTCGCTCAAGGCAAAAGCCGACAAGGCCTGGCCCGAGGCCACGCGGGGCAGGTAGCGTTGCTTTTGTTCGGGCGTGCCGAACAGACTGATGGCTCCGGTGCCCAGGCCCTGCATGGCAAAGGCGAAGTCCGACAGACCGTTGTGAAAAGCCAGCGTCTCGCGCAGCAGGCACAGCTGGCGCGTGTCGATCACATCGGACGCAGCACCGTAGGCCGTGCCAGAGACGGCATGCTTGAGCCAGCCGCCGCTGCCCAGCAGGCGCACCAGGCGGATGCATTCGGCATCGACCGCGTCGCGGTTTTCGTCCTGGTGGGCGTGCGCGAGATGTGTGTGGCACCAGGCGTCCAGCCGCGACTTGAAGTCGCGGTGGCGGTCGTCAAAGAAAGGCCAGTCGAGTTCTGCGGGGTGGCTCATGCTCAGTCTCCCTCAAACACGGGCGTTTGCTTGGCCACAAAGGCGTGGTAGGCCCGGTGGAAGTCGTTGGTGGCCATGCAAATCGCCTGGGCCTGGGCTTCTGCTTCGATGGCTTCGTCCACACCCATGTTCCATTCTTGCTGCAGCATCTTTTTGGTGATGCCGTTGGCAAAGGTGGGGCCGGCCACCAGCTGGGCGGCCATGGCCTGCGCATCGGCCAGCAGGCTGCCTTGTTCGCACACCCGGTTGTAAAAGCCCCAACGCTCGGCCTCGAGTGCACCCAAGCCACGCCCTGTGAACAGCAACTCGCTGGCCCGGCCCTGGCCAATGATGCGGGGAAGCAGTGCGCAAGCGCCCATGTCACACCCAGCCAGGCCCACCTTGTTGAACAGGAAATAGGTTTTGCTGCGCTCGGTGCCATAGCGCAGGTCTGACGCCATGGCCAAAATCGCCCCGGCCCCCGCGCACACGCCGTCAATGGCGGCCACGATGGGCTGCGGGCAGGCGCGCATGGCCTTGACCAGGTCGCCCGTCATTCGGGTGAAGGCCAGCAGGCCGGGCATGTCGAGCTTTGTGAGCGGGCCGATGATTTCGTGCACGTCACCACCCGAGCAGAAGTTGCCGCCCTCTCCGGTGATGACCACGGCGTGGATGTCTGGCGCATAGGGCAGCGCACGGAAGAAGTCGCGCAGCTCGGCATACGAGTCAAACGACAACGGGTTCTTGCGCTCGGGCCGATTCAGGCTGACGGTGGCCACGCCGTCTTTCACATTCAGCAAGAAGTGCTCGGGCTGGTAGCCCGCCATCGGGGTGTTGTGGCGCGGCAGCTGGTGGGGTTGGCCGGGCAAGTAGCGAAGGCTCATGGGGTCTCCTGGGGTGGGGTGTCTGATGGGGCGGCAGCAGGGGCTTGGCTGTATTTGAGGGTGCCCAGCAGCTGGTGCAGTTGATCTTGCTGCCCTTGGGTGAGGGGGGCCAGCAGCTCGACCACCCAGGCTTCGTGGGCGGTGGCCATGGCGGCAAAGGCGTCGCGCCCGGCCGGGGTCAGGTGCACGGCATAGGCACGGCGGTCGCCGGGCTGGGGTTGGCGCTGCACCAGCTGTTCGCGTTCGAGCTGGTCCACGATCGTGGTGACGTTGCCGCCCGTGACCATCATGCGGCGAGACAGCTCACCCATGGACAGGCCCTGCGGTTCGCGTTCGAGTTGGGCCATCAGGTCAAAGCGGGGCAGGGTGATGCCAAACTGCTCGCGCAGGCGCTGGCGGATGGTGTCTTCGATGCGGGTGGTGGCCGAGAGCAGGCGTAACCACAGGCGCAATGAAGCATGGTGGCCGGGATGCGCCCGCACCTCCATGTCGGTGGGTGTGGCCTCCAAGCTCGGCAGGGCGCTCTTGTTCATCCTGCCAACTCCCCGCCATCGATGGCGATGGCCTGGCCGTTGATGGCATCGCTGCCTGCAGCACAGAGCCACACGACGCTTTGCGCGACTTCTTGCGGCTGCACCAGCCGCTGCTGCGGGTTGCTGGCGGCCAGGGCCTGGCGGGCCTCGGCTTCGCTCTTGCCGGTCTTGGTCATGATGTTTTGCACGGCTTCGCGCACGATGTCGGTTTCGGTGTAACCGGGGCAAATCGCATTCACGGTCACGCCTTTTCGGGCCAGCTCCAGCGCCAGGGCTTTGGTCAGGCCCACTACGCCGTGCTTGGCCGCCACATAGGCGCTCACATAGGCGTAGCCCTTGAGTCCTGCGGTGCTGGCGATGTTGATGATGCGCCCGGGTGTGCCTGCTTGGGCTGCCTCCAGCATGCCGGGCAGCACCGCCTGGATGCAGTGGTAAGTGCCCGTCAGGTTGACGTTCAGCATTTGCTGCCAGAGCGCGGCATCGGTTTTGCCAAAGGGCTGACTGAGTGCCTGGCCCGCGTTGTTGACCAGAATGTGGACGGGGCCAAAGCGGGCCTGCGCCTGCTGCACGGCGGCGTGCACGGCGTGCTCGTCGGTCACGTCCATGGGGGCGATCAGCACCGCCACATCGGGCACCTGAGCGTGCAAAGCTTCAGCTTGAGCTTGCAGGGTGTCTTGCGAGCGCCCGCACAAGGTGAGGCGGCAGCCCGCCTGCGCCAGTGCCAGTGCGATGGCTGCGCCAATGCCAGCGCCTGCGCCGGTGATGAGCGCGTGGCGGCCTTGCAGTTCATGGGCCATTTCAGTCCCCCTTGGTGGCGGTCTGCAGCGCACGTTCACGGGCAAACCCCGCTTCCAGTTGCGGCTTGCCTGAGCCGTAGGCGCGGGGCCATGCGATGTCGGTGAAGCCGATGCGTGCCGCTTCGGTCAGCGTCCAGGCCGGGTTGGCCAGGTGCGGGCGGGCCACAGCGCACAGGTCGGCGCGGCCTGCGGCCAGGATGCTGTTGACGTGGTCGGCTTCGGATATCGCACCCACCGCGATGGTGGGGATGTGGGCCTCTTGCCGGATGCGGTCGGCAAACGGTGTCTGGTACATGCGGCCATAGGTGGGTCTTTGTTTTGCGCTGACCTGGCCGGACGAGCAGTCGATCATGTCGACGCCGGCCGCCTTGAAGGCGCGTGCGATCTCGACCGCGTCGGCCGGGGTGATGCCGCCTTCGACCCAGTCGTGCGCCGAAATGCGCACCGACATGGGCAAATCCTTGGGCCAGGCGGCCCGGACTGCGGCGAAGACTTCAAGCGGATAGCGCAGCCGGTTTTCCAGCGAGCCACCGTAAGCGTCGGTGCGCTGGTTGGTCAGCGGGCTGATGAAGCTCGAGAGCAGGTAGCCGTGGGCGCAATGCAGTTCGAGCCAGTCAAAGCCGGCCTGCGCTGCGCGCCGTGTGCTGGTCACGAAGTCGGCCGTCACGCGGTCCATGTCGGCGCGGCTCATGGCTTGGGGCACGATGCCGTGTGGCAGGTAGGGCTGGCTTGATGCCGCCAGCAGGGGCCAGTTGCCTTCGGGGTCATCGGCCGCCATCGGCTGGTCCATGCCTGCGCCTTGCCAGGGCCGGCAGGTCGAGCCCTTGGGGCCGGCGTGGCCGATCTGCAGGCCGATCTTGGCGTCCGACTGCGTATGCACCCAGTCGGTGATGCGCTTGAAGTCTGCGGTTTGCGTGTCGTTCCACAGGCCAGGGCAGCCGTGGGTGATGCGCCCATCCATGCTGGGCGCGGTCATCTCGACCATCACCAGGCCGGCGCCGCCCATGGCGCGTGCGCCCAGGTGCACCAGGTGGTAGTCGCCCACGCGGCCGTCGACGGCCGAGTATTGCGCCATGGGCGAGACCACCACGCGGTTCTTGAGGGTGACCGAGCGCAGCGTGTAGGGGGTGAACATGGGGGGCTTGGTGCCCGGCGCGGCGGTGCGGGCGGCGAACCAGGCCTCATAACCCTCCAGCCAAGCCTTGTCGCGCAGGCGCAGGTTTTCGTGGCTGATGCGCTGGCTGCGCGTGAGCATGGAATACATGAACTGCTCGGGTTCGAGCTGGTCGCAGTAGCGCTCGCCGCACACCTCAAACCATTCCATCGCGTTCCAGGCGGCGTTTTGCAGGCGGATCACGTCGATCTCGCGCACCGCCTGGTACTGCTGGAGCACCTCGGGGATGTGGTCTGCCGTGTCACCCAGCCGCTTGAACTGGCGCACCAGCTCGATCGCGTCTTCGAGCGCGAGCTTGGTGCCCGAACCGATCGCGAAGTGCGCGGTGTGCACCGCGTCGCCCATCAGCACCACATGGCTGTGGCCGTTGAAGTGCGACCAGTTGGCGCACTTGACGCGCTGGAAATTGAGCCAGGCCGAGCCGCGCAGGTGGCGGGCGTTGGTCATCAGTTTTTCGCCCTGCAGGTTCTTGGCAAACAGCTTTTCGCAGAACTCGATCGACGCTTGCTGGTCGGCCTTGTCCAGGCCATGGGCCAGCCAGACGTGCTCAGGGCATTCGACGATGAAGGTCGAGGTCTGCTCATCGAATTTGTAGACGTGGGCCTGGAACCAGCCGTGCTCGGTCTTCTCGAACAAAAAGGTGAAGGCGTCGTACAGGCGGTTCGTGCCCAGCCAGATGTAGCGGTTGGGTCGGGTCACGATGTCGGGCTGGAACACCTCGGGCGTGCGGTTGCGTATCCGGGAGTTGATGCCGTCGCTGGCGATGATCAGGTCGGCATCCGGGTAATCCAGGTCGTCGGCGTCTTGCTCGAACACAAGCTTGACGCCCAGCTGTTCGCAACGCGCCTGCAGGATGTTGAGCAGCTTTTTGCGGCCAATGCCGACGAAGCCGTGTCCGCCCGAGCGGATCATGCGGCCCTTGAAATGAAGCTCGATGTCGTCCCAATGGTTGAAAGCCTGCTGGACTTCTTCGGCGGTTTCCGGGTCCCACTGGCGCATGTTGTCCAGGGTCTGGTCGGAAAACACCACCCCCCAGCCAAACGTGTCGTAGGGCTTGTTGCGCTCGACCACAGTGATGTCGTGGTGGGCCCCCAGCTTTTTCATCAGCAGTGCGAAGTACAGGCCGGCGGGGCCGCCGCCGATGCAGACGATGTTCATGGGCATTCCTGTCGGATAAAAATTCAAAGTTTCAATATTTCAAGCTTGAAATAATTGTCAAAACTTTGAACTTTTCCCACATCAGGACAAACCCGTGTGTGGCCAGCGCAGAGGCGATGGCGTCAGCGTACGCAGATGTAGTGGATGTCCGAGGCGTGGATTTCGTCGGCCGAGCGAACCGGCGAGGGGTTGGGCAACTCGGGGGCCCAGACACGCTCATCGCTCAGGGCCCAAAAGCCACGCGAGGCATTGATGCCGCCGTTCCAGTCGCCCAATTCGGTCAGAAACACGTATTCACCCGGACTGGGCAGACGGGCGTTGATGTTTTTGCAGGCATGTTCGGCTTTGCGCGGGCTGTTGACTTCGCCAATCGGTGCCCCGGGTGAGCCCAGCAACTGGAGTTTTTGACCGCGGTAAGTGACCGTGGACGGGAAATGGGTTTTCTGAAACTGCTGAAAAGCCTGGCTGGCGATGTTTTTCATCACCGATTCGGGCAGGCCGCGGGCCTGAAAATTGAAGTTTTGCCCCTTGGCCGTTTCAAAGTGCAGTGAAACGACGACATCGCCTTTGCAGCCGGGGCTGTAGGAGTAGCTGCCCCAGGCCACGGTGTTCAGACCGCTCAGCATGCTGGCGTCCAGATAGCCTTGCCGTTTTTGATCACGCAACTCCCGCACCAATTCGTTGAGAGGGGCGGGGTTGAAAAATTCAATGTGCCGGATTCTGGGGTGCACTTCGTCGTAAATCCGGTCGAGCGAGGCTTTGAAGCTGCCTTCGAGCAGCATGTCCATGCCGTAGCCTGTGGTGGCCTGGGTCCGGCCGCGCTGGATGAGCCGGTCCACGGTCTCGAGCAGTTCGGTGGCTTGCTTGGGGTCGGCACCGCTTTGCAGCAACAGACCCAGTTCATGCGACAGTGCTTTGGCCTGCTGTGCCCGGGACTGCCCGTAGGCGTCCTGGTATTGACAAAGGTCCTGCCCCCGGATGAAGGGCAGGGTGGGCCAGATGCTCAATCGGGGCAGGTGATCAGCCCAGACCGTCAGGGATGGGACCATCAAACTGACAAAAATCACCGCGAAACGCAAACTCAACTCCTGCTGTGGACACTGACAGCATAGCGGAATTGTTTATTAATTTGACAAATTCGTTAATTCTGCATGCGCATATTGAACTGGCGCACGCCCAGGGCGTCCATTTGATGTTGTTCGTGTCTGTACAGGTCGCGCTGCACGGCCTTGAGGTCCTGCTCTTCGAGGGACTTCATTTTTTGCAGCTCGATCTCGGCCTGCAGGCGTTTTTTGCGCAACTGGGCCACGCCGGTTTGGGCCTTGCCCATGTCTTGCATCACGCGTTGCTGCAAGGTCAGCAATTGCGTCATGAATTGGCGTTGGTTCATGCTGGACTGCATGCCC
>JACCDQ010004748.1_pt1 | contig 10345 bp, 14 predicted proteins | sample 7446031 | NCBI WGS metagenome assembly JACCDQ01 (sample SAMN15323442, study PRJNA562643) | freshwater metagenome | isolation source: river surface water | place: USA:Blue River Watershed | collected 2017-08-17
ATTCTGGCCGAGAAGCAAGCCGCTGGCCAATAAGGAGCGATCCATGACGGAAGCCAAAACATCCCTCAAGCGCACCCTGATTGGTAAAGTGGTGAGCGACAAGCGTGCGAAGACCGTGACCGTGCTGGTGGAACGTGCTGTGAAGCACGAGCTGTACGGCAAGATCGTGACCAAGTCGAGCAAGTACCACGCGCACGACGAAAACGGCGAGTACAAGCTGGGTGATGTGATCGAAATCACCGAAAGCCGCCCGCTGTCCAAAACCAAAAACTGGGTTGCCACCCGCCTGGTCCAAAAGGCCGCGTTGGTGTAAGCCTGTTTCGTGGCCCTCGGGCACGATTCCAAAAAACGACCGATACTCTCGGTCGTTTTTTTATTTCTGGCCCCAGGGCCCAAACCAAGGAATTTTCATGATCCAAGTTGGAGATACATTGCCCGCCACCACGCTGATGGAGTACAGCGAAGTCGAAGGCAACGGTTGCAGCATTGGCCCCAACGCGGTGGACGTGGCCAAGGCCACCGCTGGCAAAACGATCGCATTGTTTGCCTTGCCCGGGGCCTACACACCCACTTGTTCGGCCAAGCATGTGCCGGGTTACGTGGAGCAGTTCGATGCGTTCAAGGCGGCCGGTGTGGACGAGATCTGGTGTGTCAGCGTGAACGACGCCTTTGTGATGGGGGCCTGGGCCCGCGACCAGAAAACCGATGGCAAGGTGCGCATGCTGGCTGACGGCAGTGCCGATTTCGCCAAGGCCACCGGGTTGACGCTGGATCTGACCGCGCGTGGCATGGGTTTGCGCAGCAACCGTTATTCGATGCTGGTCAAAGACGGCGTGGTCCAGAGCCTGAATGTGGAAGGACCGGGCAAGTTTGAAGTGAGCGATGCCCGCACATTGCTCGCGCAGGTCCAAGGTGCCTGAGAACGCAGTGGCTTCGGGGTTTACAAGTCCACTTTGAGGTAGTGGGCCCCGGCCAAGGGGTTGTGGTAATAGGGCGCGATTTCCACAAACCCTGCTTCCTGGTACAACGCCCGGGCGGCCTCCATGTCGCGCAGTGTGTCCAGCAGCATGGAGGCGTAGCCAGCGGCTTTGCCTGCCACCAGGGTGGCGTCGACCAGCAGGCGCCCGAGACCAAACCCCCGATACGCTTTGCGCACGTACAGGCGTTTCATTTCGCAGGCGTTGGGGTAGTCGGCGTTGGGCAAGGGGCGCAACGCGCAACATCCGGCCGGCTCCTGCCCCACACAAGCAAGCAGCAACGCTCCATGAGGCGACTGGTAATCGCCTGGCAACTGTCGAAGCTCTTCATCGAAACCCTGAAAGCGCAAGTCAATGCCCAGTTGCGCTTGGTACTCCTGAAACAGCTGGCGCACCACATCGACGCGGGCGCTGTCGGCAACCACGTGAACCGAGATGGGGGGGGCGGTTGGGTTCAAAACAGGTGAGGCGGTTGACGGCGGTATGCGCAACTATACCTGTCCCAGGCTCACCACCCAAGCGACAATACCGGCACATGCACCCAACAGTGCGCATGCCAGCAACCGTTGGGGCCACCCATCGAGCGAAGCCTGTGCTGGCTGGTTCAAGGTTTTGTCGCCAGAGACCATGGCCCGAACCAGGCGCTCGCCTTTGAAGAGCCGGTGGTACAGCAGTGCCAGCAGGTGCAACGCCACCAGCAGGATCAGCAAGGGTTTGCCGATTTCGGTGTGGTATTCGGTGGACAACTGCACCGTCTCTAGGTTGACCCAGCGCGTCAGCGGTCCAAAAAATGCAATTTCGTCGTCACTGAACAGTCCGCTGGTCACTTGGGCAATCAGCACCGTGAGCATCGTGAACACGGACAAGGCGCCCAAGGGGTTGTGACCCACGTTGAGCTCGGGCGCGCCGCGTCCTTTGAGGTAGCGCCAGACAGTGATTGGGCTGTAAAGGAAGTTGCCAAAGCGGGACCAGTGCCCTCCCAGCAAACCCCACGCCAATCGAAAAAGCAACAGGGTCATGGCCGCGTAGCCCAATCGCAGGTGCCACTCCATCCAGTTGCCGCCCAGGCTGCCGGTGACGATCAGTCCCACGACTGCCACGACCAGGGACCAATGGAAAAGACGGGTAGGCAAATCCCAGACGCGGACACGGTGCATGGCCGGACTCCATTCGTGCAAAAAATTGATGAAAAGCATACACTGGCGACACAGCTTTGCAAGGGCTGCATGCTTGTTCCTGGTTTTGGAAAGGTTGCTTATGACGGTTCGTCACGCGTTGGTGCTGGGTGTTGTTTTGGTCACCGCTGGGTCTGCTCTGGCCCAATCCCAATTTCGCAAGCCTGAAGATGCGGTTCGCTACCGAAAAAGTGTGATGGCCGTGATGCAAGAGCACTTGGGCAGTGTCGGGGCCATGGTCAGTGGTCGTCAGCCTTTCAATGCGAAGGCCGTTGCCGATCACGCCCAGGTGTTGGCTGTTTTGGCTCCGTTGCAATTCGCCGGTTTTACCAAGGAAACGGAAAACTTGAGCAACAAGGTCAAACCCGAGTTGTGGATGGCCTGGGACAAGGCCAAATCTGCTGCCGACAAAATGAACACCGAGACCCAAAACCTGCTGGCGGCGAGCAAGACCGGCAACATCGACGCCATCAAGAAAACTTTTGGTGACGTGGCGGGCAGTTGCAAGTCCTGCCACGACGCTTACCGAGAGTAAAATCAGGGTGGGCTGACGGGGCCTCAGGCCTGCGTCAGCAGGCTGTCCAGAAGTTGTTCCAGCGCGGCGAAATCGGGTTCGCCCACAAAGCGTTTGACGATTTGCCCTTGTTTGTTGACCAGGTAGGTGGTGGGTGTTAGCTTGACATCGCCCCACTGTTTGGCCAATTCGCCGGTGTTGTCCAAGGCCACCTTGAATGGCAGCTGGCGGCTGCTGCTGAAGTTGACCACCCACTGCGGTGGATCGTAGCTCATGGCCACGGCCACGGTTTCAAACCCCCGTTCACGGAATTTCTGGTAAGTGCGAACGAGACTGGGCATTTCCTTGACACAAGAAACACAGGTGGTGGCCCAAAAGTTCACCAAGGTGACTTTGCCTTTGAGGTCTGCGGTGGTGAGGGTGCTGCCATCAAGCAGCAGAAAACGGGAGTTGGGCGCCGATTCGTAAGTGGAACAGGCTGCCAGACTGCCCACGCCCAAGGTGCCCAGTCCGCAGCCCAGCAAGCCCGCCAGGCCCAGGCGTCGGCGTTGCGCACCGCGTGGAGCCAATGGATGTTCCGTGGTGGTTGCTGAAGGGGGGGGAGCAAGGTGTTTCATGGGCGGTTGGTTTGATGGCGGGCGGTTTCCAGCCGTTGATCGAGGTAGGCACCGTAAAAATCGGCAACGCCCACGCCTTCGAGGCGTTCGGCAAGCTCTTGGCCCTGGCTGTTGATGAACAACAAGGTCGGGGCCAGGTTGATTTTCCACTGGCGGGCTTGCTCATAAGGTGTGGTGGTGACGCCCTGCAAATTTTGCAGGGTGGATTTGCGGTCGAGCATGTCGATCTGGACCGCTTGCACTTCGCCCCGTTTGTACATGGGCAGCAAGTGGTTGTTGCGCACCACATCGCAGAAGGTGCAACCTTTGAGCGTGACCATGACCACCAGTGGTTGATGCAACCGCTGCGCTGCCTGTGCTGCGGCAAGCAAAGACGATGGCACCGGCAAAACCGGTTGCAAGGTGTTGGTTGGGTCGGTACTCATAAGCGGTTGTGTCAGGCAGCAATGTGGTGAGATCGTTGCTGCGGCTCAAAGTTCACGGCGTGTCGGTATTTTGTGGAAATTTGCGGGCTGGGGTCTCGGCAGGGGCGCGGCTGTGGTCGTTGTTTTCGGTGACCAGGCGTTGCAGCAAGGTCATGAAGGTGTGTTGCTCTGTGGGGCTGAGCGGCGCCAGCAAGCGTTGCTGGGCATGGAGCATGTGAGGCACCAGGGTCTGCAACAGCGCATTGCCTTCAGCGGTGATGTCGAGCAGGCGCACGCGCCGGTCGGTCGGTGATGTGATGCGGGTGATCAGGCCCCGTGTTTCCAGGCGTTCCACCACCCCGGCTGTGGTGGAGGTGTCTTGTGCAATGCTGCGGGCCAGGGTGCGCTGATCCAACCCCGACTGGTTGGCAATGCACTGCAGCGCGGCGTACTGAACAGGTGTGATGCCGCAGGCCTGGGTTTCGTGCAGAAAAATACCCACGGCAATCTGGTGCAGGCGCCGTATGGCGTGTCCGGGTTGGTCGTCGATTTGGACGTTGGGCGCAGAGGGGACGGGCATGCCGGTATTTTAGGGAAAACCCGGTGGACAAACGAGCTGTTTAATTATTACACTAATCATCAGTGTACTAACTAAATCCTATTTTTCAGGAGATGCAGCACATGAGCAACATGCAATCTGATCTGCCCGTGTTGGTGTCGGGTGGTGGTATCGGTGGTTTGGCTGCCGCCCTGGCGCTGGTGCGCCAAGGTTTCAAGGTGCAGGTGTTTGAGCAAGCCCCCGAAATTGGCGAAATCGGGGCCGGCATCCAGTTGGGGCCCAACGCCTTCCACGCCTTTGACGCGCTGGGGGTGGGTGACAAGGCCCGCGGCCGTGCGGTCTACACCGACTACATGGTGATGCACGATGCCTTGGACGAAACCTTGGTCGGCAAGATCGAAACCGGCGAAGCGTTTCGGCAGCGTTTTGGCAACCCGTATGCCGTGATTCACCGGGCGGACATCCACGGTTCCCTGCTGGAAGGCGCGGTAGAGACCGGGCGAGTCGAGTTCTTTACCAGCACGCGCATCGAAAAGATCGAGCAAGATGAAACCCAGAAGACGGTGACCGCCATCGACCAGAACGGCAAGCGCTGGACGGGGCAGGCATTGATCGGTGCTGATGGCGGCAAAAGTGTGGTGCGCACCCAGTATGTGAACGACCCTCCCCGCGTGACCGGTCACGTGGTCTACCGGGCCGTGGTCGACAAGGCCGACTTTCCCGATGACTTGAAATGGAACGCTGCCAGCCTGTGGGCCGGCCCCAAGTGCCACCTGGTGCATTACCCTTTGCGTGGGGGCGAGCAATACAACGTGGTGGTGACTTTCCACAGCCGCCAGCAAGAACAATGGGGCGTGACCGACGGTTCCAAGGAGGAGGTGGAAAGCTACTTCCAGGGCATCAGCCCCAAAGCGCGGCAGTTGATCGAGCTGCCCAAGAGCTGGAAACGCTGGGCCACCGCCGACCGCGAACCGATTGGCACCTGGGTGTTTGGCCGTGTGACCATACTGGGGGACGCAGCGCATCCCACCACGCAGTACATGGCGCAGGGGGCGTGCATGGCCATGGAAGACGCCGTGACCTTGGGCGAAGCCCTTCGGGTGACGAACAAAGATTGGGATGCCGCCTTGGCCCTGTACCAAAAAAACCGGGTAACGCGCACTGCGCGCATTGTTTTGAGTGGTCGCGAAATGGGGCGCCTGTACCACGCGGCCGGTGTGGAACGCCTGATCCGCAACAGCCTGTGGAAGGGCCGCAGTCGGGAGCGCTTTTACGACGCGATTGAATGGCTGTACAGCTGGAATGTGAACAACTGCCTGAACCAAGGCTGAACTGTCGCCATCTCAAAGGAGCAACACATGCAAGACACTGGCCGTTTCGACACCCTGGGCCGCCTGGAAGACCTGCCGCAGGACTACCGCGATGCCCTGACCGCCCAAAACCTGGTGCCGCTGTGGCCCAGCCTGCGCGCTGTGCTGCCGCCGCACATTCCCAGCCGCAAAACGCAAACCACCCACTGGTCGTACAAACCGCTGCGTGGGTTGTTGCTCAAGGCGGGTGAGTTGACCCCGATCGAAAAAGCCGAGCGCCGCGTGCTGGTGTTGGCCAACCCGGGCCATGGCCTGGAAAAAATGCAGGCCAGCGCCGCCATGTACTTGGGGATGCAGTTGCTGCTGCCCGGTGAGTTGGCACCGGCCCACCGCCACACCCCCAACGCTGTGCGCATGGTGGTCGAAGGCGAAGGTGCCTGGACGCTGGTCAACGGTGAAAAATGCCCCATGAGCCGGGGTGACCTCATCCTCACCCCCACCGGCTTGTGGCACGAACACGGCCACGACGGCAACGGCCCCGTGATTTGGCTGGACGTGCTGGACCTGCCGCTGGTGTACTACATTGAGGCCTCTTACCACGAGGAAGTGCCGAGCCAAACCGTCAAACCGGGCCAGGGAGCGAACCACTACGCCCGTGGCGGTGTGGCACCGACGACTGTGTTTCAACGCGCCGACAAGGCCTACCCCATGCTGCGCTACCCCTGGGCCGATGCCAAGGCGGCGTTGCAGTCCGTTGCCGCAGACCAGCCCCAGCAAGAATGCGTGCAGGTCACGTACATCAACCCGGAAACCGGCCAAGACGCAGAGAACATCCTGGGCTTTTACGCCCTGATGCTGCGACCGGCCCAGACCCTGCACCTGCCCGCGCGATCGCCCGCCGAGGTGTTCCACCAGATAGAAGGCAACACCGAAGTGACCGTTGAAGACAGGGCCTTTACCCTGTTGGAGGCCGATACCTGCGCCGTGCCCGGCTACACCGCAGTGACCTTGAAAAACCGCTCGGCCACCGAACCGGCCTTCCTGTTTGTGGCCGACGAATCGCCGCTGCACCGCAAACTGGGCGTGTACGAGAAGAGGTAACCCAGCGCGCCTTGCTTCTCAGGTCACCCCATTTGATACCCACTCCGATACCGCCATGACTTCGTACCTGTTCAAACCGCCCGCCATCCAGTCCTTGCCCGTTCGCGGCAAAGCCGAGCGCTTCCCCATCAACCGCATCTTCTGCGTGGGCCGCAACTACCACGCGCATGCGGTGGAAATGGGCCGTCCGGTCGATAAAAGTGTGGAACAAGCGTTCTACTTCACCAAATCGCCGCAAACCCTGGTGGAAAGTGGCGCGACCGTGGCTTACCCGCCGCGCACCAGCAACTACCACTTTGAGATGGAACTGGTGCTGGCCATTGGCAAACCGGGTTTCCGCGTGAGCGAGGCCAGCGCCCATGAGCTGATTTACGGCTACGCCGCTGGCCTGGACATGACGCGGCGTGACCTGCAACTGGTGGCGCGCGACAAAGGCCGCCCCTGGGACACCGGCAAGGACATCGAAGAGGGTTCGGTTTGCTCCGAAATCGTGCCCATGGAAGGCGTGGTGATTGAAAACGGTGCCTTGGCGCTGGAAGTCAATGGCGTGACCAAGCAGTCGTCCAACGTGGACAAGCTGATCTGGAACATCCGCGAAATCATCGCCGACCTGTCCACCTACTACCACCTGCAGCCCGGTGACCTGATCTACACCGGCACGCCCGAAGGTGTGGGCGCCGTGGTTTCTGGCGACAAGATCACAGGCCGGGTGGAAGGCGTGGCTGAAATCAGCCTGACCGTGGGCCCTGCCGAGTGAGGCAAAACGACGGCCAACCGTTAAACTGCACGCCATGAAGCTGTACAACTTTTTTCGCAGCGGCACCTCGCACCGGCTGCGCATTGCGCTCAACCTCAAAGGCTTGCAAACCGAGTACGTGCCGGTGGACCTGCGCACCGACGCCCACCGCAGCGACGAGTTCAAGGCCTTGAACCCGCAGCAGCTGGTGCCCGCGTTGGCGTTTGAAGGGAAGGTGCTGATCCAGTCGCCAGCCATCATCGAATGGCTGGAGGAAAAACACCCCAATCCGCCTCTGTTGCCTGCAGACCTGAACGACCGGGCGCATGTGCGGGCGTTGGCCGCCATCGTGGGTTGCGACATCCACCCGATCAACAACAAGCGGATTTTGGACCACCTGCGCCAGCATTTTGCGGCCGATCAGGCCACCATCGATGCGTGGGCGGGCAAGTGGATCAGTGCCGGTTTTGACGCATACGAGGCTTTGTTGGCCGAGGACAAGCGCCGTGGCCGTTTCAGCTTTGGCGATACCCCGACCTTGGCCGATGTGTACTTGGTGCCACAAGTCGAAAGCGCCCGCCGCTTCAAGGTGGATCTGGGGCGTTGGCCACTGATCATGGGCGTGGACACCGCTTGCGCTGAATTGGAGGCTTTCAAGCAGGCGTCACCATTGCTGCAACCCGACGCGGCGTGAACCACCCGTTCCCAACCATGCCTGACTTGGCCATCCGCCGATTGCCTGGTGCCCTGTACCACGCTGAGACAGGGCTGTACACCCGCGAGGCCTTGCTGGACGCGCTGGCGCGTTATGTGTCGCTGGCCGATCGGTTGAAGCAACCGGTCACGGTAATGGTGTTGGAATGCGATGCTTACGCCCAGGAGGTGGCGTTGCACGGGTTGGCCTTCAAGGAGGCCTTTTGGCAGGCTCTGGCACACCGGTTACAAGTGCGTTTGCGCGGGTACGACCTGCTGGGGCATTGGAGCGAGGGCCGTTTGCTGGCCGTGCTGCCGAGTTCGGACGTGGGGGGCTCGCTGGTGCTGGCGCAGGACTTGCAAGAGGTGGTGGGGCACAGCCCGTTGGACGTGCTGGGCCTGTGGCTACCAACCACCTTGAGCGTGGCGGTGTGTGGGGGCAGCCCCACGGCCCAGCGGCCATTGTTGGACGCCATGCCCGAATTGCTGGTGGGTGCCGAGCATGCGCTGGAAACCTCGGTGGACGAGGGGCACAACCGGGTGGCGGTGGCTCCTTTGTAGATTTTCGGGCGTCAGGGCTGGGCCGCGGTCCATTCCAGCAGGGCGTCCAGCACCGGGCGAGCACCGGCTGCATTCGGGTGGTTGACCATGGCCACCAGCACCTTGCGTTCACCGGCCCGGGTGTGCACGTAGCCAGCGATGGCTTGAACATCGCGCAGGCTGCCGGTTTTGAGGTGCGCCGACACGGTGGGCGCCCGACGGCGCAGCGTGCCATCGAGCCCATAAACGGGGAGCGATGCCATCAGCTCCGGCATCACGGGCGAGTCGTAAGCCACTTGCAGCAAGGTGCCCAGGCCATGGGCGCTGATACGCCCGTCACGGCTCAGTCCGGAACCGTTGTCCATTTTTGGGGGGGGCGCCTCGGGGCCGATGCGTTGTTGCCACCAGGCCAACAGGGCCTCCCGGGCGGTGTCTGGGTGGGCCGGTTGCAGGGGCAGGCGTTGCTGGGCCAAGGCCAGGTACACGTGCTGTGCCATCACGTTGTTGCTGAACTTGTTCACATCGCGCAGCACCTCGGCCAGCGGGGGCGACTCAAACAGGCCGCGCGGTGTCGCCTGGGGTGGCAGCAGGCCCCAGCGCACCTGGCCTTGCAAGCCGCCTCCCAGGCTGCGCCACATGCCCGCCACCGCGCGCAACGCAAACTGGGCCGGTTCGCCGTGGGCAATGGGCCACCAACGTTCTCCGCAGCCGCTGGGGTAGCTGCCCCGGAACACCGGCCGCAGTGGGAGAGAAAAATCGGCTTGCAACTGAGCGCGCCAATCGCCGCAAGAGGCGTTGGACGGTGTGGGTTTGATGGGCAACTGGGTTGGCAGTTCCACCCCGGCCAGTGGGGGTTGCAGGCTCAGGTGGACCACGCCCAGGGCCTCGTCGGGCACGAAGCGGAACAGCTGTGACTGGAAGTTGATCAACAGGGCGTCCGCTGCTGCGTTGTACGGTTTGAGGGGTTCGCCGTCGAAAGCGGCGGGGTCGCTGCCGGTGTCGGCGTAGGCAGAACGGTCCAAGACCAGGTCGCCCTGCACCTGGCGGATGCCCGATGCTTGCACCTGTTGCAGCAGCAACCACAGGCGTTCGGTGACCAGTTTGGGGTCGCCTTGGCCCTGGATGTACAAATTGCCTTGCAGCACGCCGGTGGGCTGAAGCACGCCATCGGTGGCCAGGCGCGTGGTCCAAGTGTGGGCTGGGCCGAGCAAATCGAGCGCGGCAAAGCTGGTGACCAGCTTTGCCGTGGAAGCTGGGTTGGCAGGTACCTGGGCCTGGTGCACCAACACGGGGGCTTGGCCGGTGCGTGCCGGGGCCACGAACACATAAAGCGCACTGGCGGGCAATTGGGCCTTTTGCAGGGCTTGGCGCACATTGGCTGGCAAGGGCTGTGCTTGTGCCGAGCACAGACCGCTCAAGCCCAGAAAAATGCCGATCAACCGATTCAAACAACGCATGGGGAGATTATTCCAGCAGCTGGGCCACGCCCGAGGATGCCCGAAGTTGGGACGCTGAGGCAAACCACAGCCGGCACCAGGGCGTCGATAATCGGCACATGCCCGATCACGCCCTTTTGCCTCCCTCAACCGCCTTCTCGCCTTTGGCCCGCGTGCTGGCTTTGGACACCAGCACGGAAGGGCTGAGTGTGGCGATGGGGGCGGCAGGCAACGGTGCCCCGCTGTGGCAGCACGACGGCCCTGGGGGGGCGCAGGCATCTGC
>JACCDQ010384552.1_pt1 | contig 10345 bp, 11 predicted proteins | sample 7446031 | NCBI WGS metagenome assembly JACCDQ01 (sample SAMN15323442, study PRJNA562643) | freshwater metagenome | isolation source: river surface water | place: USA:Blue River Watershed | collected 2017-08-17
AAAACGTTGTTTGATCGTTGCAGATTTTTCGCTCGCCCAAGGTGATGCAAAAATTGAAAGCACAGCAATCGCTATGGCAATAGGTGCTGTGAAATTTAGAATGGGGCGCAAAATTTTTAACAAGCTGATGCCTGCTGATTGCCAAATCACCATTTCTGAGTCTTTGTACCAACGAGTCAAAACCATCAAGATGGCTACAAAAACTGATGCAGTTAACAAAATTGGTAAGTAATTGATCATGCCAAGACCAATTAATACGAGGGCATCCTTTGGATTGGCAGTGCCGCTGGCGGCATTTCCTAAAACCCTGATCATTAAATTTGTTAAAACGAGCGTGACCAAAACCATGAACACCACACCTGTGGTGAAATTGAGTTCTTGTCGAAGGGCTCTTTTAAAGATCATAAAAGCGAAGCTGGGCGATAATGGTTGTTATTAGAAACTACCCGTGAGCAAAGGTAAAGCAAAGGAAAACCACATGGAATGTAGCACGAAAGTATTTGGAGAGGGCTCTTTAGGAATAAAGGCTCAAATGTCTACTGTCACTGGCTGCTTGGTATGGGCTTTTCCCGCTAGCAATATCAAAAATGCCAAGAGGTTATCTGGTGGCTTAGCAGCCTTGAATACTGCAACCCATGGGGCTGTTGCTAGGGCCATTGAAAGTAAAGATCTCGACACAACAACTGGAAGCAGTGTTTTGCTCAATGCCACTGATGCTTGGGCCAAATTAGGTCTTAAAGCCGATAGATTGTTATTGGTTTGTTGTGGTGAAGAGCAAAAGGCCAAGCCAAAACAGGGCGCCAATAATTGTTCTAAATGGATCTCTGCTGGTCTGAAGTCTTTACTTGCCACCACAGCCAAAGATGCCGTATGGGTATTTGATGATTTTTCAGCCAAAGATGGTCTGACCCAGGTGCGTCTCTTGGTTCAATTGGCGCGCGAGCATGTGTATAAATTTGGAGCGCGTCACCCACAATTTAAAACCAAGCCTGTCGAAAAATCTCCATCGCTCAAGAAGTTGGTGATTGCCAGCCATGCAAAAAATAACAAAGCTGTGGCAGAGGCAGTTGCAGAGGGCCGTGCCATTGCCAATGGTATGGAATTAGCCAAGGATTTAGGTAACTTACCTCCTAATATTTGTAATCCAACTTATCTGGCCACAAGCGCTAAAAAATTAGGCAAGGAGCATGGACTGAAGGTTAAGGTTTTAGGTCGTAAAGAAATCGAAGCTTTGAAAATGGGCGCTTTTTTGGCGGTTACTCAAGGTTCTGTAACTCCTCCTCAGTTCATTGTAATTCGTCACCAAGGGGGTCGTGCCACTGATGCACCGGTTGTTTTGGTCGGCAAGGGCATTACATTTGACACAGGTGGTATTTCATTGAAGCCTGGCGAGGGCATGGATGAAATGAAGTACGACATGTGTGGCGCAGCATCTGTGATCGGTACGATGCGTGCAGTCGCTGAACTTAAGTTGAACAAGAATGTGATTGGAGTTATTCCGACTTGCGAGAACATGCCTTCAGGTCAAGCCACTCGTCCAGGCGACATCGTCACCAGCATGTCTGGTCAAACCATCGAGATCTTGAATACCGATGCGGAAGGTCGCCTCATTCTCTGTGATGCATTGACCTACGTTGAGAGATTCAAACCAGCAGTCGTGATTGATATTGCAACCTTGACTGGTGCTTGTGTGATTGCGCTGGGTGCAGTTCACTCAGGTTTGTTCTCGGATGATGATGCATTGGCTGAGAGCTTGCTCAGTGCTGGTCGCACATCACAAGACACTGTTTGGAGAATGCCGCTGGACAGTGCCTACCAAGAACAACTCAAATCGAATTTTGCGGACATGGCGAACATTGGTGGGCGTCCAGCTGGTAGCGTGACTGCAGCTTGTTTCTTGGCCAGATACACCGAAAAATATTCATGGGCACATTTGGACATTGCTGGAACAGCTTGGAAGAGTGGTGCTGCCAAGGGCTCAACAGGTCGACCAGTGCCTTTGTTGGTGAATTATCTTTTAACAAAATAAGTCATGGCTAGAATCGATTTCCACAGTCAAGTTAACAACAAGCCACTTTACAGTTGTCGCTTGATTCGTAAGATCATGGCAAGTAAGCACGAAGACTTGCCCATGAGAAATATTGTGGTGGTCGGTTCTGCAAGTTTTTTAAAAGAACTCGATCAGCAGCTTTGGTCATTCAGTGCCACAGAATTCTTGCCACATGCTTGGGTCAAAGATGATGTTGCCAATGAAACACCGATTGTGTTTGTTGAAAGTTTTGAATCACCCGAATTAGATCATTTGCCGCATGGTGATGTTTTGATACATGTGGGTCAGAATTTGCCAGTTTCTGTAGAGGCGCTTGCACAAAGATTCCCTCGCATAGTTGAAATTGTTTCTACCGATGAGGCAGATCGTCAAGCCGGCCGCCAGCGTTACAAAGCTTATCGAGATCAAGGTCATGAACTTCATAACTTTGATCAAACTGGTCAGTAATCAAGCTTTGATTCATTATTTAACACCTGACACTTTAAGAAAACTCACATGGCTCTGATGCACCCTCAGTTTGACCCAATTGCTATCAGCCTAGGGCCAGTTGCGGTTCATTGGTATGGATTGATGTACTTGTTAGCATTTGCTCAATTCTTAATGTTGGGTAAATTGCGCACCAAGCAAGCTCACTATCAGCATCTCAATTACAAATACATTGAAGATCTTTTATTTGCCGGTGTGATCGGTGTGATTTTGGGTGGGCGTTTGGGTTATGTGATTTTCTATATGCCGGCTCACTATTTAAGTCACCCACTGGATGCTCTCAAAGTGTGGGAAGGCGGCATGTCTTTTCACGGAGGATTCTTAGGCGTTCTTGTTGCGATGCTTTGGGCAGCCAAAAGAAATAAGCAAACATTTTTTGAGGTAACCGATTTGATTGCACCATTGATTCCATTTGGCCTTGCCTTCGGACGTTTGGGTAATTTCATCAATGGTGAATTATGGGGAAGACCGACAGATGTTTCTTGGGCCATGATTTTTCCGCAGGCCGGTGATATGGTGGCAAGACATCCATCGCAACTTTATCAATTCATGGGCGAAGGTATTTTGTTGGGGATTGTACTTTGGTGGTACGGCAGTAAACCCCGAGCAATAGGTCAAGTTTCGGGATTATTCCTCTTGGGCTATGGCACCTTCAGATTTTTAGCAGAATTCGCTCGCGAACCAGATAGCTTTTTAGGACTTTTGAGTTTGGGGTTATCGATGGGTCAGTGGTTGTCTTTGCCGATGATCATTTTTGGTGTTTACTTGTTGAACCGCAAGACCAAATAAATTCAGCGAACAAAGTCGGCAAACAAAGCCAAGCAACAAAGCCAACCAACAAAGCTTTTTTCAAAGCCTATAGTTACTAAAACCCATTAAAACTTTAAGTAATTTCCCTTTCCAAGGGTATTTACCAATGTATTCAATAATGTATACAAAATATATTGAATCCATGTCATTAAAAGTAGTTAAAACCGCCCTTTATGTTGAAGTCACAGAGCAATTGCGCTCGATGATTGCTGGCGGTGTTTTATCTCCAGGTACTTGGATTGATGAACAGAAGTTAGCGGAGCAACTTGGAGTATCTAGAACTCCATTCCGCGAGGCGATCAGAATTCTGGCTTCAGAGGGTTTGCTAAGAATAGAGCCACGCAGAGGCTGCTATGTCACCGAGTTGACTGAAAAAGATTTAGATGAAATTTTCCCTTTGATGGCAATGCTTGAAGGGCGTTGTGCATTTGAAGCATCATCAAAGGCAAGTAAAAAAGATTTGGATGCTTTAGAGGCGCTTCATATAAAACTCAAAGCATATGCCAAAGATAAAGACATTGATCGTTATTACGCCACGAACAGAGAAATACATTTAGCCATTCAACATTTGGCCGGTAATGAGTGGTTGACTCAAATGGTTCATGATTTGAGAAGAATCTTGAATCTATCTCGTCATCGTAGTTTGCATCATCGTGGAAGAATTGAAGAGTCTTGCAAAGAGCACTTGGCAGTATTTGAAGCCCTGAAGGCGAGGGATGCCAAGAAAGCTGAGATCTTGATGAAAGATCATATCCAAAATCAACGTGAAGCTTTGAGACAGTTGAAGTCTGAACAGAGGTTATCAGCATGATTTTGGATAAGATGCTCCGAGCCAGGCATATGACTAAAACCATCAATGCCACAAAAAAGTTATTGTCTGAACGCGGTGAATCAAACGCTGCGAGCATGGCCAGTGATTTGATTGAGAACTTTAAAACGCTCGATGATGAACAAAAAGCTGAATACTTTATTCATCTATCTGAAAAATTCAATCCAAGCCCTGCTGATGTTTTGAGTGCGGCTGAGTTGTACGCCAAAGACCCAACGGCGGATAATTTTGTTTGGTTGATGAAAGTATCTGAGTCTCCAAGACAAGAACTTTTGCGGCGCTTGAATCGTGCCCCAGGGGGTACGCACATGATCATCAATATGCGTCATCAAGTATTGAAACTCTTGCCGAAGAAGCCTGAGCTCAAAGCAGTTGACGCAGATATGCAGCATTTGTTGAATTCTTGGTTCAATCCAGGCTTCTTAAAAATGCATCAAGTGGATTGGAAATCGCCAGCGCATATCCTTGAAAAAATCATTCAACATGAAGCTGTTCATGAAATCGATGGTTGGGATGATTTGCGTCGACGCTTGCAACCTGATCGCCGTTGTTTTTCTTTCTTTCATCCTCAGTTACCCGACGAGCCATTGATCTTTGTTGAGGTGGCTTTGCTGCCGGATATTCCAGAAGCTATTACGCCATTGGTGGATAAGAAATCTCCAGCACTCGAAAGCAATCAATACAAGTGCGCTATTTTTTATTCAATCAGTAACTGTCAGCCTGGTTTGCGTGGAGTTTCTATGGGGAACTTTTTGATCAAGCGAGTGGCCGAGAGTTTGAAGAAAGAGTTTCCATCTCTTAAGACCTTTTGTACTTTATCGCCGATTCCAGGATTGATGGAGTGGTTGGGTTCACATGCGGACTTACCCCTAGACCATTTAAAGCCTGCGGTTCTTGAAAAGTACCAGGAAGCCGTAAAAGTCTTTAATTTAAAAGAGAAATCTTGGAATGATCGTTTGCAAAATGGCTGGCATCCTGACCTTTCCTCTTCAAAGGAAAAAGATGCTTTGATGGCTTTGTGCGCGATTTACTTGCTATATTACTCACCTCGAAGAGGTGGTAATTCAGTAGCCAAATTCCATCTTGGTAATGGCGCAAAATTGCATCGAATCAATTGGTCCGGGGACCTGTCTAAAAAAGGTATCAAGCAGTCCGCGGGTTTGATGGTGAATTACCTTTACGACCTTGATAAGGTAGAAGACAACCATGAGCGTTTTGTGAATGGTGAAGTGATTTATTCAAGAGCAGTTTCGCAGTTGGTATGAGTTTCAGTTTGATGTAATCAGTAGCATTAGTTTCAGATAGTTTAATTAGAGTACGAGGAGACAAAATGAAAAAATCAGTGAATGTAGTAGGTCGATTGACCTCAGTTGTAGGAGCTGTAGCAGCAGTTGCCGCAGTAAGCTTGTCAATGGGTTCTACAGCTGTGATGGCTGATCCTAATTGGCCTAATAAGCCTGTCACAATCATCGTCCCATTTCCAGCGGGTGGTGGTACTGATGCATTTGCACGACCATTGACAACCATGATGAATAAGCTAACGAACAAGCAATTCATTTTGGACTACAAAGGTGGTGCGGGTGGTACTTTGGGTGCTTCTGTTGCTGCAAAAGCTACTCCTGATGGCTATACCTTCTTAATGGGCGCCGTGCATCACGCAATTGCTCCTTCAATGTACCCAAAACTTGATTACGATATTGAGAAGAGCTTTGTGCCTGTGGCTTTGGTTGCCGCTCCTCCACAAGTAATTGTGGCAAGTCCAAAATTACCAGTAAATGATTTGAAGGGTTTGATTGATTACGCTAAAAAGAATCCTGGTAAGTTGAACTTCAGTAGTGCAGGTAACGGCACTTCACACCACTTGGCTGGTGAGCAGTTCAAAGAAATGAGTAAGACATTTATCACTCACATTCCTTATCGCGGTGCTGGCCCAGCATTGGTTGATTTAATGGCTGGTCAAGTGGACATCATGTTTGATGGTATGGGTTCATCTTCTCAGCACATCAGAGCTGGCAAAATCAAGGCAATCGCTGTTGCTTCAAATAAACGCAATCCTGCTTTCCCAAATCTACCAACAGCATCTGAAGCAGGTTTACCAGGTTATGAAGTCAGTACATGGTATGCCTTGTGGGCCCCAAGAGGCACACCTCCAGCAATCGTTGAACGTATGACTGCTGAAGTGACCAAAGCCATGAACACGCAAGAGTTAAAAACAATTTGGCTAAATAATGGTTCAGAAACTCCAAATTTGACCGGCGAAGCTTTTGGAAGATTTGTGAGCTCTGAAGTGAAGCGTTGGAATCAAGTTGTGAGAGACTCTGGCGCCAAGATGTAATCAGCATTTAACAATTTAAGTTGAGATTCAGATGAATTTATATGAGTTACTAGAATCCGGCTTTCCAAAAGATAAACCATCATGCGCGATTGAAACGCATGATGGTTTGTTTTATAGCTGGGATGATTTAGAGAAGGCCACATCAAAAATGGCCAACCTTTTGGCGAGCTTGCGTTTGCCACAAGGCTCTAGGGTTGCCGTTCAGGTTGAGAAATCTCCTGAAGCACTCTTTTTATATTTAGCTACATTAAAAGCAGGTTTGGTTTATTTGCCATTAAATACTGCTTATCAAGCTGCAGAGATTGAATACTTCATTGGTAATGCTGAACCAGCTGTGATGGTTTGTAGTCCTAAGAATTTTTCTTGGGTCTCCAAAGTGGCATTCAAAGCTGGCACGAAAAACGTCTTCACTTTGGGCGATGATCGAACAGGTACCTTGTTAGATCGCGCCAGTTCTTTGTCAGATAAATTCAAAACGGTCAAACGTGATGATGACGATTTAGCGGCCATTCTTTACACCTCAGGCACAACGGGTAGAAGTAAAGGTGCGATGTTGACCCACGGTAATTTGGGCAGCAATGCCGAAGTACTGAAGAAGTTCTGGGGCTGGAAAAAAGGTGATGTTTTATTGCATGCTTTGCCTATTTTCCACGTGCATGGTTTGTTTGTTGCCTCTCATGGAGCGTTGCTGAATGGCAGCAAGATGATTTGGTTACCACGTTTGGATACCAAAGAGTTGATCAAGCACATGCCAAAATCAACAGTGATGATGGGTGTGCCAACCTTCTATGTGCGCCTATTGCTTGATAAAGAATTCAATAAGCAAACCGTTAAAAATATGCGTTTGTTTGTTTCTGGTTCTGCGCCATTGTTGACTGAGACCTTCAATCTTTTCAAAGAAAGAACAGGTCACACCATTCTTGAGCGCTATGGCATGAGCGAAACAGTCATGTTGGTATCGAATCCTTATGAAGGTGCTCGTGTGGGTGGTTCAGTAGGTGTGCCTCTGCCAAAGACTCAGGTTCGTGTCACAACAGATGACGGTAAGCTTTGTGGCGTGAATCAAATCGGTAGCGTTGAAGTCAAGGGTCCGAACGTATTCAAAGGTTACTGGCGCATGCCTGAGAAAACCAAGGAAGAGTTCACCAAAGACGGTTGGTTCAAAACAGGCGACGTTGGACGTTGGGGCGGTGAGACCAGTGCTGGCAAAGTGCCTGATAACTACCTTTGCATTGTTGGTAGAAGCAAAGACTTGATTATTTCTGGTGGTTACAACGTGTATCCAAAAGAGATTGAGAGTTTCATTGATGATATGGCTGGGGTTGATGAGAGTGCAGTGATTGGTGTGCCTCATCCTGATTTTGGCGAAGCAGTTGTGGCTGTGGTAGTTGCTAAGCCAGGTGCCAAGCTGAATTCAGATGCAATGATTGCTGATCTAAAAGGCAAGATTGCTAACTTTAAGGTGCCAAAGAAAGTCATCATCGTTTCTGAATTACCAAGAAACGCTATGGGTAAAGTTCAGAAAAATATTCTGCGCCAAACCTACGCTTGAACTTTAGACTTGTGATCAGGAAGTAATGGTCATGAGTCTAGTCAAGCAAAAAACAAGGCCTTCGTGAGAAGGCCTTGTGCTTTTGAGAAGACTTATTAGTAAACGCCTAAGGTGATCAGGCCTTTGTTGAGCATATAGGCCGATAGTGCGAATAACACCAAAGCAAAGACTTTTTTGAGTTGCGCCACATTCAGTTGGTGGGCTACTTTTGCGCCAAGGGGTGCGGTGATCACGCTGGCCAATGCAATACAAATAAGGGCTGGCACATAGATGTAACCAATTGAGCCACTTGGGAGGTTGGGGTTGCCGAAGCCACTGATGATGTAGGCAATGGCGCTGGCCAATGCAATTGGAAATCCTAGTGCGGCTGAGGTGGCAACAGCGTTGTGCATGGCGACGTTACACCACGTCATAAAGGGAACTGATATGAAGCCTCCGCCAGCACCTACCAAGCTAGATAAAAATCCAATGAAGCTACCAGCACCAAACATGCCTAATTTGCCAGGCAGTGTGCGACTTGGTTTAGGTTTTTTATTTGCCAACATTTGATAGCCTGAGAAGCCAACAAACAAAGCAAAGATCAATGAAAGCCAAGATGTTTTGAGTAGGGCAAATAACTTACCACCGCCTAAAAGAGCACCAATCAAGATACCAGGTACCAAAAGAATGACAATATCCCAACGAACCGCACCTCTTTTGTGATGAGCTCTCACTGAAGATAAAGAGGTGAAGATGATGGTGGCCATGGATGTGGCAATCGCTATATGAACCACCACTTCAAGAGGAAAGCCATAGAGTGTGAATAAAAAGGTCAGAAAGGGCACCATGATCATGCCCCCGCCAATCCCTAATAAACCCGCTGCAAAGCCTGTAAAACCTCCAAGAACGGCCAGTGCGCCGATTTGAACCAGGGTCATTGATTGCTCTTTATTTGAATTTATAAAATTGTTGATTGAGGTAAGCCACTAAGTCAGCTTCATCTTCGGGGAATAAGTCCAAACGTAATTCTGTGTTGCACATGCTCACCATGAACTTGAGACGGGCAGGATCTTTGACTTTGCGATCAGCCCTGGTGTAAATGATGTCACCATTACCGAGACCAGATTTTTGTGCGTGACATTGATAGCACTTGGCTTGATGAAGAGTTTTGCCATTATTTACATCCGCAGAAAACACTGGTGCTGAGATCAGAGTCGATGCAAGGATAAGGCTTGCTGAGATGATTGATTTTTTGAGCATCGCGATCCTCCACTAAAGGTATTTAAAAAGATTCCCCACCTTGGCCGCTAGGCCGTCATCCTGAACCCAGTAGGTTCAAGGTGGCATGGCAATAATGTTTCGGGTACATCAAGTCTTTCAGGGAGAGTATGACCCGAAGGCTGACTCTATGAGTAACGAGACGCTCGCGCCCACACTATATGGCCCACGCCTGATGCTTGCGCATCGGTTCAAGGAACTATTGGCCTTGGCGCACCAGGTAGGGAAATCATTTTCAGCGCAGAATCCACAGATGCTTCAATTTGATCAACTTTGCCTTGTAGGGCAACCATTTGATCAAGACTGGCACCTGGGTTTTCTGTGTTGCTGAGATTCATTTTGGCGGCTTGAAGGTCACCAGCTAATTTAATAGCAGTCATGATGGCGGCGCGTTCAATGCTGCGATTACCTCCAGATAATGCTGCTTCTAGTTGTTCATCAACAATGGCGGCGGCAGCTCTGAGGCTGGTTTCATGTTCTGGCGTTGTCGAAAACGCAAATTTCTGACCTGCCAGAGTAATTTCAATGCGGTGTTGGCTCATTGCATATCCTTAGGGTGGACAGAAAGTAAGTCAAGCTGGCCTGTATCTGTTTGACTTGGCAATTTTTCCAAGATTTGCTGGATACGTGCCTGAGCATCTTCGATTTTGGTCTCAAGGGCCAAGCGTTCTTTATGGGATTGCTCCACAGCTTCTAGTAAAGCCTTGGTTTTACCCTCTAGGCGCTCTAGACTGTCTTGCAAACGGCTGTATGAATTGTTTGTAAGTTCTGACATAGGCATATTGTATATACTACACGCGTTCTTAGGTGCTCTTGGAAGATAACAATCTACCAAAGTTAAACGGGAAACAGGGGTCTTATTAGTCTAAAACTAAAGGATAACCTGTGCTGCCCCCGCAACGGTAAGTGAACGCACGCAAGTGCCGGCTCAATCGATATACCACTGGCTTAGGCTGGGAAGGTCATTGAGTTCGCTTCATAAGCCCGGATACCGGCCTGGAATGGTTAATTGAGCTGCGGGGACGT
>JACCDQ011257619.1_pt1 | contig 10342 bp, 14 predicted proteins | sample 7446031 | NCBI WGS metagenome assembly JACCDQ01 (sample SAMN15323442, study PRJNA562643) | freshwater metagenome | isolation source: river surface water | place: USA:Blue River Watershed | collected 2017-08-17
GCCCACTTCGGGTTGAGCCCGGCCGATGTGGTGGCCGAGCTGGCCCGCCGCGAAGGGTTGAGCGGCCTGGAAGAAAAAGCCTTGCGCAAGGCGCAAACCCGGGAACAGGCCGAAAGCGCGTCCCGCTGATTTTTTGCCCCCCTTTTTTTGATCCACCATGAGCCACGATCCGAATTGCCTGTTTTGCAAAATCGTTGCAGGGCAGATTCCCAGCCGCAAGGTCTATGAAGACGACGACCTTTACGCCTTCCACGACATTCACCCTTGGGCGCCGGTGCACTTTTTGCTGATCCCCAAATGGCACATCCCGTCCATGGCGCAGCTGTCGGCGGAACACGAGCGCCTGATGGGCAAAATGATGGTGCTGGCCCCCAAGTTGGCGTTGGAACAAGGTTGCAACCCTTATCCGGACGGTGGTTTCCGCGTCGTGTCCAACACCGGTGCCGAAGGCGGGCAGGAAGTGCACCACCTGCACGTCCACGTCATGGGCGGGCCGCGCCCTTGGTTGCGCGGCTGATGTTTGCACCACACGGTATTTGACGGGCAGGCCGCAGCGGTCACAGACTTTTGCGACAATAGCCTGCAATGGCTGGCTGAACCCGGTCTCCCCGCTAAAATTTCACGCAACATAAGCGCCCGTTGATGGGTGCAGGAGTAAGAACATGGGCAGTCTGTCTATTTGGCATTGGTTGATCGTTTTGTTGGTGGTGGTGCTGGTGTTTGGCACCAAAAAGCTCAAGAACATCGGTTCAGACCTGGGTGGTGCCGTCAAAGGCTTCAAAGACGGCATGAAGGAAGGCGGCACGACAGCTGCCGACCAGCCCGCCGCTCAAGTGGCTCAAGACAAGCCGCTGGAAAAAACCACCATCGACGTGGAAGCCAAAACCAAGAGCTGAACAGGTCCAGTGCCTGGCGTGCTGGGGCTCGCGCCCCTTGTTGTGTTTGTGCCTGAGCCTGCAACCGAAAGCCGTGCATGATTGATTTGGGGATTTCCAAGCTCGCGCTCATAGGCGTGGTGGCGTTGGTTGTCATTGGCCCTGAAAAGCTGCCTCGCGTGGCCCGAACCGTGGGTGCTTTGCTGGGCAAAGCACAGCGCTACGTGGCCGACGTCAAGGCCGAGGTCGGCCGATCCATGGAGCTCGAAGAGCTCAAAAAAATGAAGGAGTCCATGGAGACCGCTGCCAGCAGCGTCCAAAACTCCATTCACACCACCACACACGATTTTGAAAAGTCTTGGTCCGATGCGACCAGCGGACTGGATTCATCGGGCTCGAGCACGTTCAACGCTTCCGATGCCGACAGCATCGGCATGACCGTGTTCCCCGAATACAAGCACCCGGGCAAGAACTTCCGCCTCAAGCAAAAAGCGGTGCCCCAGTGGTTCAAGGCGCGCACCGGCACGCGCACCCGTGCCCTGTCGGGCGCTGCGCGCGTGGCCCGCTACCGGCCCAAAAACCGTTCGATGTAAAGCGCGCTCATGTCCGACACCAAGCCCCATCCCAACGACGAACTCGCTGGATCTGAGCAACCCTTTGTTCAGCACCTGATCGAGCTGCGCGACCGCTTGATCTACGCCTTTGCGGGTGTGGCGGTGTGCGGCATTTTGTTGGCCATTTGGCCCGGCCCTGGCGGCTTGATCGACGTGATCGCTGTGCCTATTCGCGCGCACATGCCCCCTGACGTCAAGCTGATAGCGGTCGGCGTGTTCACCCCATTTTTTGTGCCGCTCAAGGTCCTCATGATGGCGGCTTTCCTGATGGCGCTGCCGTGGGTCATGTACCAGGCGTGGGCTTTTGTGGCGCCGGGCCTCTACAGCCACGAAAAAAAGTTCGCCATGCCGCTGATCGTCTTTGGCAGCCTGCTCGCCTACATGGGCATTGCCTTTGTGCAGTTCTTTGTGCTCGACAAAATGTTTGGATTCATCCAGGGCTTCACCCCGGAGAGTGTGAACGCAACCCCTGACATCGCCTCCTACGTCGAGGCCATTTTGTCGCTCTACCTGGCCTTTGGCCTGGCGTTTCAAGTCCCTATCGTGGTCATGCTGCTCGTGCGCATGAACCTGGTCACCATCGAAAAACTCAAAGAGTTCCGAGGGTATTTCATTGTTTTGGCCTTCGTGATCGCAGCGGTGGTGACGCCGCCCGACGTGATCTCTCAACTTGCTCTGGCCATTCCCATGGCTGTGCTTTACGAACTGGGCATCTGGGGCGCCAAGTGGTTTTCCAAAGTATCCAAAGCGCCTGACGAAAATTCGCCAGCCGCTTCAGAATAGCCAGGCGGCCCTCACTCTCGGCTGTTGGGGGCCGATCGCCGGCCCGGCGTCACCTGTAACGTCTCCAGGCCCCGGCGGCGCAACACCTCAATCTGGGCGGGTTGCCCGGGGGTCAACGCGGCCACTGCCCGAAGCAAACCAGGCACATTGGTCACCGGTGTGCCGGCCACAGAAACAATCACGTCCCCGGGCCGCAGGCCTGCCAGTGCCGCTGGGCCGTTTTGCAGCACACCTGTCACCACCACCCCTTGCTGGCCGTCCAGTCCAAAAGTTTGTGCCAGCTGGGGCGTCAATTCTTGGGGTTCCACACCTATCCACCCACGGATCACCCGGCCATTTTTAACGATCGACTCCATCACACCTCGGGCCGTGGATGACGGTATGGCAAACCCAATGCCCATGCTGCCCCCTGAACGGGAATAGATTGCTGTGTTGATGCCCATCAATCGGCCGTTCACATCCACCAAAGCGCCGCCTGAATTGCCCGGGTTGATGGCTGCATCGGTCTGGATGAAGTTCTCAAATGTGTTGATGCCCAATTCGCTGCGCCCCAAGGCACTCACAATTCCGCTGGTCACGGTTTGCCCCACACCAAACGGGTTGCCAATCGCCAGCACCACGTCACCCACCTCCAGCGTGTCCGAATCCCCCAGCACCACCACCGGTAGGTTGGGCAGTTCAATCCGAAGCACGGCCAAGTCTGTGTCTGGGTCGGTACCTATGACTTGGGCCAGCGCCGTGCGCCCATCGCTGAGCTGCACCGCAATCTCATCGGCGCCTTCTACCACGTGGTTGTTGGTCAAGATGTAGCCGGCCGGGCTCACAATCACCCCAGAACCCAAGCCCGATTGAGGCGACGACTCGGGTGCTTCCCCAAAGAAAAATCGAAACCAAGGGTCGTTGCCGTGTGGGTTGCGTTCAGGGGCCTTGCTGGTGTTGATGCTGACCACTGCAGGGGCGGCTGCCTTGGCGGCCGCGCTGTAGCTGTGTCGCGCCACATCGGAGGGGGCAGCCCCGGCAGGCGCTTCAAACACCGGTACCAGGGCCGCCAGCTGCGGGCGCTGGTTCAGCCATTGAGGCTTGAGCGTCAGCACCACAAAATAGGCGGCCAACAGCACCGTCACGGTCTGGGAAAACAACAGCCAAAAACGTCGCATGGCAACACTCTAACGGGTAGGTTCCCACTGCTTGACTTGGATCAACTCAATGGCAGCGGCAATCGGGTGGAATACAGGCTCTGGAAATACGCGTACTAGGAGCCCTCAGTGAAAGCGATTGTGGATCTTTTTTCGACCGATTATGGTTTGTTCAGCCTGGGTGTGATTGTTTTTACCATCGTCATGGCGGTCTGGTTTCAGCGTTTCTTTGCTCGCAAAATTCGGGAGTCCGAAAGCAACAAACGCTGACCAATGGTGGAAAATCTGCCCATGATGGATCAGATTTCTCCGGTTGAGGCTGGCGTGGGTGTGTCTCGGGAGCAGCTTGCCGCAGCTCTCGATGCCTTGCTCGAACCCCAGCGATTCAAAGACTACGGGCCCAACGGTCTTCAAGTAGAAGGCAAGCCCCGGGTGCGCAAGCTGGTCAGCGGTGTAACAGCCAGTTTGGCCCTGATAGAGGCGGCCGTGGCGGCCCAAGCCGATGCGGTTTTGGTGCACCACGGCTTGTTTTGGCGTGGCCAAGACGGCTGCGTCACCGGTTGGATGAAGCAGCGTTTGTCACGCTTGCTGCAACACGACATCAATTTGTTTGCCTACCACCTGCCACTGGATGCCCACAGCCAGTTGGGCAACAATGCCCAACTCGCCCAGGTGCTGGGCTTTGCAAAAGAGTGGGACGACTGGGCGCGATTTGGTGACCAAGGCTTGGGTCTGTTGGGCACAACCGGCCACACCACAGTGGCTGCCTTGGTGCGTCACATACAAAGCACCTTGGGCCGCCCTGTCACCTGTGTGGACGGTTTAACCCGACCTCTCAAGCGGGTGGCCTGGTGCACCGGTGGAGCCCAAAATTATTTTGAGTCAGCCATTGCTGCTGGGGCCGATGCCTTCATCACCGGCGAAATTTCTGAGCCACAAGCCCATTACGCCCGCGAATGTGGGGTGGCTTACCTGGCCTGCGGGCACCACGCCACCGAGCGCTATGGAGCGCCAGCGGTGGGTGCGCACGTGGCCGCCCAGTTGGGCATCGAACACCAATTCATCGACATTGACAACCCGGCCTGATGTCCCACTCAAACACGCCAGGCGCAGCTGATACCGACCCAAAGCCACTGGCCTTGACCATGGGTGACCCTGCCGGTGTGGGGCCAGAGTTGTTGGCACAGGTGTTCCGACTGCACCCGCATTGGTCCCAACGGTGTGTGGTGGTGGGGCATGTTCCTACACTGCGGCGCGCCGTTCAAGCCACGGGGGGCTTGTTGCCGCTCGCCGTGGTGGATTCGCCGGCCGCTGTGCAACACCTCCCGCCGCGTTGTTTGCCGGTGCTTCCCATGGCGCAAGACGTTTCAAGTGCGCCTGACTGGGGTCGCGTCAGAGCAGAGTCGGGGCGCATGGCTGCGCAAGCCATCGCCTTGGCGGCTGGGTGGGCACTTCAGGGCACGGTGGCAGGCGTGGTCACCGCCCCGGTTCACAAAGAAGCGCTGGCCGCAGCCGGCCTGGCCCATCCTGGGCATACCGAATACCTGCAAGCGCTCGCGGCCAACCACGTCGGTTGCTCAGTGGCTGACCTGCCGGTGCGCATGATGCTCTCCAATGCCGAGATGCGCACCGTGTTGGTCAGCATTCACGTGTCTTTGCGCAACGCGCTTGACGCGGTCACGACAGCGAATGTGCTCCAAACCTTGTGTGTCACGGCACGGCATTTTCAGCGCCTGCCTGCCTGGCAGGGGCGCACACTCCGGGTCGCGGTGGCGGGGGTCAATCCGCACGCAGGCGAGGGCGGGTTGTTCGGCACCGAAGAGTTGGAAGTGCTGGTGCCAGCCATCCAACAAGCTCAGGCTCTGGGCATCAACGTGTCAGGCCCCTACGCGCCCGACACGGTTTTCATGCGTGCGCGGCAGGGTGAATTCGATGTGGTGATCGCCATGTACCACGACCAGGGTCTGATTCCTGTCAAGTACATGGGGCTTGACCACGGCGTCAACACCACATTGGGGTTGCCATTCGTGCGGACCAGCCCCGACCACGGCACCGCTTTTGATTTGGCGGGCTCGGGCCGGGCCGACCCTTCCAGCTTGGTGGCTGCCATCGAGGCCGCCATGGCAGATACCGCTACCGCCCCATAGCGAGGCTTTATTTTTTCAGGCTGTCGCGGATTTCACGCAACAACACAATGTCCTCGGGCGTGGGAGCGGGCGCAGCAGGCGCGGCTTCTTCGGTCCGCTTGAGGCGGTTGATTTGCTTGACCATCATGAAAATGATGAAAGCCAATATCAGGAAATTCAAAGCCACCGTGATGAAACTGCCGTATGCCAGCACCGGCACACCTGCTTTTTTCAGTTCAGCCAGTGTCATCACCGTGCCGTCCGGCACCTTGCCCAAGACAACAAACAGGTTTGAAAAATCCAGGTTGCCCACAGCGCGACCGACCACGGGCATGATCACGTCATCGACCAGCGAGCCCACAATCTTGCCGAAGGCCCCACCAATGATGACCCCCACAGCCAAATCGATGACGTTGCCCTTGATGGCAAACTGTTTGAATTCTTGAACGATGCTCATGGCGTGTCCTGGGAAAGTTGAGATGAAGCATTTTTACCACCAACTCGCCCGTGTAAGGCAATTGCTGGCTTGAAATTGCATACTTCCACGACGCGCACGCTGGAATCCGTACGGAGGGTGTTTCTGCTCCGTTACAATCCCATGTTGTCCCCAGTGCCATCGTTGCGCCCGTTGTGGGCGCGAAACCGTCTAGCCTAGTCATTGAAAGAACCCCATGAGCGAAGCAACCGTAGACAACGGCCGCCGCAACTGGCTTATCACCTCGGCCGCCATGGGCGGCGCAGGAGCCGCAGCCGTCGCCGTGCCATTTGTCAGCACATTCCAGCCCTCTGAGCGCGCCAAAGCCGCCGGCGCAGCTGTCGAAGTGGACATCTCTGCCGTGCAGCCTGGCGAAAAAGTGGTGGTTGAATGGCGTGGCAAACCCGTGTGGATCATGCGCCGCACGCCTGAGCAAGTGGCTGCGCTCGAAAAAATCGAAGGTCAGCTGGCCGATCCGAACTCAGATCGCAAAGCCTACCCCACACCCGAATACGCCAAAAACCGTCACCGCTCCATCAAGCCCGAAGTGTTCGTGGGCGTGGGCATTTGTTCGCACCTGGGCTGTTCTCCGGTGGACAAGCTGGCCACGGGCGCACAACCTTCCCTGCCCGATGACTGGCAGGGTGGTTTCCTGTGCCCTTGCCACGGTTCCACGTTCGATTTGGCAGGCCGTGTTTTCAAAAACAAGCCCGCCCCCGACAACCTCGAAGTGCCCCCTCACTACTACGTGTCCGACACGCTGTTGGTGGTGGGCGAAGAGAAAAAAGCCTGATCTGAACAGACTCGAGGACCATCATGGCTGAATTCAAACAAGTAGCACCCAATGCACCAGCGGCCGAAAAGCTGCTCAACTGGGTAGACAACCGTTTCCCGCTGTCCAAGCTGTACAAAGAACACCTGTCTGAGTACTACGCGCCCAAGAACTTCAACTTCTGGTACTTTTTTGGTTCGCTGGCGCTGCTGGTGCTGGTGATCCAGATCGTTACCGGCATTTTCTTGGTCATGCACTACAAGCCCGACGCCAATTTGGCGTTTGCGTCGGTCGAGTACATCATGCGCGACGTGCCGTGGGGCTGGTTGATTCGCTACATGCACTCCACCGGTGCATCGGCTTTCTTTGTGGTGGTGTACCTGCACATGTACCGGGGCCTGATCTACGGTTCCTACCGCAAGCCGCGCGAACTGGTCTGGATTTTCGGTTGCGCCATCTTCTTGGTGCTCATGGCCGAAGCCTTCATGGGCTACCTGCTGCCCTGGGGCCAGATGTCCTACTGGGGCGCTCAGGTGATTGTGAACCTGTTCTCCGCCATTCCATTCATCGGCCCCGATCTGGCTTTGCTGATCCGTGGCGACTTTGTGGTGGGTGATGCCACACTCAACCGCTTCTTCAGCTTCCACGTCATTGCCGTGCCGCTGGTGTTGTTGGGCTTGGTGGTGGCACACATCATTGCGCTGCACGAAGTGGGTTCCAACAACCCTGATGGCGTCGAAATCAAGGCCAACAAAGACGCCTCCGGCAAACCTGTGGACGGTATCCCCTTCCACCCCTACTACTCGGTGCACGACATTCTGGGCGTTTCCGTGTTCTTGATGGCTTTCTCTGCCATCGTGTTCTTCGCCCCTGAGTTCGGCGGTTACTTCCTCGAATACAACAACTTCATCCCGGCCGACCCGCTGAAGACACCTCCGCACATTGCGCCGGTGTGGTACTTCACCCCCATGTATTCCATGCTGCGTGCCATCACCACCGAAATGGTTTACGTGCTGGTGTTGTGTGCGGTGCTGGGTGCCGTGCTGGGCTTGGCCAAGGCCAAGATGGGCAACCTCGGTAAGATGGCTGTTTTGGGTGCTACGGCTGTGCTGATCGTGCTGCTGCTCAGCATCGATGCCAAGTTCTGGGGTGTGGTCACCATGGGTGGCGCTGTTGTGATTTTGTTCTTCCTGCCGTGGCTGGACCACAGCCCGGTGAAGTCGATTCGTTACCGCCCCAGCTGGCACAAAATTGTGTACGGCATCTTTGTGGTCAACTTCCTCATCCTGGGTTACCTGGGTGTGCAAGCTCCGTCCCCGGTGGGCGAGCGCGTCTCCCAAGTGGGTACCTTGTTCTACTTTGGCTTCTTCCTGCTGATGCCCTGGTGGAGCCGATTGGGTGAATTCAAGCCCGTCCCCGAGCGTGTGACCTTCCACCCCCATTGAGCCGAATACAGCCGACAGGAGAATCAACATGAAAAAGTGGATCGTGGGCTGCATGATGGCCTTGGGGCTGGCAAGCGGTGCATTGGCAGCCGGAGCTGGTTTCCCGCTGGACAAAGCCCCCAACTTGACCAACGACATGGCAGCCCTGCAAAACGGTGCCAAGTTGTTTGCCAACTATTGCCTGAACTGCCATTCGGCAGCTTTCATGCGCTACAACCGTTTGCGCGACATTGGGCTGGATGACAAACAGATCAAAGAAAACCTCACGTTCGCCACCGACAAAATCGGTGACACGATGAAGGCTGCGATCAACCCCCAGCAGGCCAAAGAATGGTTTGGCGCCAACCCGCCCGACTTGACCGTGATTGCACGTTCGCGTGCCAGCGGTGCAGGCTCTGGTGCGGATTACCTCTACACCTATTTGCGCACCTACTACCGCGACGACTCCAAGGCCACGGGCTGGAACAACTTGGTTTTCCCCAGCGTGGGCATGCCACACGTGCTGTGGGAACTGCAAGGTGAGCGCAAGCCTGTGTTTGAAACCGCTACCAGCCACGGCCACGAAGTCAAAGTGTTCAAGGGCTGGGAACAAGTCAAGCCCGGTACCATGACACCCGCCCAGTACGACCGCGCTGTGGGCGATCTGGTGGCCTATTTGCAGTGGATGGCCGAGCCGGCTCAAAACAGCCGGGTGCGCATTGGCGTCTGGGTGCTGTTGTTCTTGGGCGTGTTCACCTTGGTGGCCTGGCGTTTGAATGCCGCTTTCTGGAAAGACATCAAGTAAGCCTATATTCACCCGGCCTGTTTAGGCCGGCGTGGCCGCAGTGGTTTTGCCTTTCCCCAGGGGAAACAAGGCAAACCACTGTTTTTGTTTTCTGATCGAGGAGTTTTTACCATGATGGTTCTGTATTCGGGCACCACCTGCCCTTACTCGCACCGTTGCCGTTTTGTCTTGTTTGAAAAAGGCATGGATTTTGAAATCCGTGATGTCGACCTGTACAACAAGCCCGAAGACATTGCGGTCATGAACCCCTACGGCCAGGTGCCCATTCTGGTGGAACGTGACCTGATTCTGTACGAGTCGAACATCATCAACGAATACATTGATGAACGTTTTCCGCACCCCCAGTTGATGCCCGGCGATCCGGTGGATCGGGCCCGTGTGCGCTTGTTCTTGCTGAACTTCGAGAAGGAGCTGTTTGCGCATGTATCTATTCTTGAGACACGCAACAGCAAAGGCAACGAGAAAGCCCTGGAAAAGGCCAAAAGCCACATCCGCGACCGGCTGACCCAGCTGGCACCGGTGTTCCTTAAAAACAAGTACATGCTGGGCGACAATTTCTCTATGCTCGATGTGGCCATTGCCCCCCTGTTGTGGCGCCTGGACCACTACGGAATCGAGCTTAGCAAAAACGCCGCGCCGCTCTTGAAATACGCCGAGCGCATTTTTTCGCGTCCGGCCTACATCGAGGCATTGACCCCATCCGAAAAGGTGATGCGCAAGTAAGGCAAGAGGAGTCGCGTCATGTTGAACCAAGAGGTGCCATCCACCCGCCCCTATCTCATTCGTGCCATGCATGAGTGGTGCACTGACAACGGGTTCACCCCCTATTTGGCGGTGCACGTGGATGCCTCGGTGCAGGTGCCGCTTGAGTTCGTGAAGGACAATGAAATCGTGCTCAACACCAGCTACGACGCCACCAGTCAACTCAAGATCGGCAACGATTTTGTGGAGTTCAAGGCGCGTTTTGGTGGTGTGGTGCGCGAAATTTTGGTGCCAGTGGACCATGTGATCGCCGTTTACGCCCGCGAAAACGGTCAAGGCATGGCGTTTCCGGCCCCGCAACCCCAAGATGCACCCGCGGCACCAACGCCCGCCCCCAGCGGCCGGCCGGCCCTCACGCGAGTGAAGTAGAATATCGCCCAACGCCGCTTTAGCTCAGTTGGTAGAGCAACCGCCTTGTAAGCGGTAGGTCGTCAGTTCGAATCCGACAAGCGGCACCAAACCCAATGGCCTGATTTTTCAGGCCATTGTCTTTTTTGGCCTTCGTACCGTGTTGATGCACGCCATGCACACGCCTCTGCCTGAACGATTGCGCCCCCGCTCGCTGGCCGA
>JACCDQ010993577.1_pt1 | contig 10340 bp, 15 predicted proteins | sample 7446031 | NCBI WGS metagenome assembly JACCDQ01 (sample SAMN15323442, study PRJNA562643) | freshwater metagenome | isolation source: river surface water | place: USA:Blue River Watershed | collected 2017-08-17
ACACAAGCTCATTCCAACGTGACTTTGATATGCAACTTAACATTGCTAAAGCTAATGACCAAGGTTCACCAACATTGTCACTTGCACCAAGAACAGCCAACGTATTGATTGGTTGGGAGAACATTCCTGACGCTAACTATGGAGCTTAATTATGGCAGATAAAGCAAACAAATTAGCTAAACTGCTAAAAGCTCAATTAGGCCCAAATACAGAAGCTATGTATCAATCATGGGCTTTGGAAAACCGTGTACCACAATCTAATGATTATGATATGCGTGGTTACTTTTATGGCAATATGATGGGACAAGAATCACAGCCACAAATAGACCCTGCTGATATGCAATTGCATTTCACAGACACTTACAAGTTGCCTGGTCATCCATCATTTAGTAATGAATCAATGTTTGATTTAACTGGCAAAGCACCAAGCTGGGTACAACAGCCAGCACCTTATACAGAAGGAACTTGGGCGCAATTAGGTCGTAAAGGCTTAATGAACTTGCAACTGCCTTTTGGAAAGGGTAAGTAATGGCTATCGCTAAAAGAGCAGTATCACAGCCAGTTAGCTTGCCAGCACCAGTAGGCGGTTGGAACGCTAGAGATTCTTTAGCTAATATGGGTCCACAAGATGCAGTTGTATTGCAAAACTGGTTCCCTGCTACAACAGAATGTGCTTTGCGTGGCGGTTATACCAAATGGGCTACAGGCATTTCAGGTCAAGTTGAAACCGTTATGGCGTATTCAGGTGCGACCACTGACGAATTGTTTGCAATCGCTAATGACAAGATTTATGACGTCACTACTGCTGGGCCAGTTGGTGCTGCGGTAGTAACAGGATTAAGTAATGCTAAGTGGGGATATTGCAATATCGCTACAGGCGGTGGTAATTTCTTATCTCTAGCTAATGGTGTAGATGCACCTTATTTGTATGATGGTTCTACATGGACTAATCCTACAATTACAGGCGTTACAGCGACTAAATTGCGTGACCCTATCCTTTATGCTGAACGTCAGTTTTTTATTGAAGATGGCAGCTTAAAAGTATGGTATTTGGCTGTTGATTCTATCGCTGGTGCTGCTAATGCAGTAGATATTGCTCCTTTTATGAATAAAGGTGGTTATATCGTAGCGCATGGCACTTGGACGATTGATGCAGGCCAAGGTGTGAATGACCATTATGTGATTATGACCAACAAAGGTCAGATTATCGTATATCAGGGGACAGACCCATCAAATGCAAGCACTTGGTCAATGGTAGGTGTATGGGATATTGGTGCGCCTATCGGCAGAAAAGCTTTATACAAATATGCTGGTGATATGCTAGTGATTTGTCAGGATGGTGTAGTACCGTTATCAGGTGCTTTACAATCATCTCGTGTACAACCAAGGGTTGCAATTACTGATAAAATACAGTATGCAATTTCAGAAGCCATTACTAACTATGGTGCTAATTACGGTTGGCAGTTGATGTATGTTCCTACCATCAACCAATTATGGTTAAACGTGCCTATTCAAGAAGGTCTTAACCAACAGCAATTTGTAATGAATACGATTACAGGTTCATGGTGTAACTATACAGGCTGGGAATCCAACTGTATGGAAATTTTTAATGATGAGCCTTATTGGGGTGGTAACGGGTTCGTTGCTCAAGCCTACAATGGCACTTCAGATGCTGGCAATAACATCAATGCGTTTGGCTTACAAGCATTTAATAGTTTCAACGGTGCTGGTACATTAAAACGCTTTACTATGTCACGTCCTATCTTGCGTTCAGATGGTATTCCTGCTGTATATGCAGGTATTAACGTAGACTTTAACATTTCTGAACCTATTACTTCATTGACATTCTCACCATCTAATTCTGCTATTTGGGATGCAGGTATTTGGGATGCAGCGATGTGGGGTGGTGCATTAAACGTATTCCAAAACTGGCAAGGTTTAAATGGTGTTGGTTATTATGGCGCACCGATTGTTAAAACTGCATCTAGTGGTTTGCAAGTGCGTTGGGTATCTACTGACATCGTAATTGAGGGTGGCGCAATCCTATGATTGTACAAGGTGAAAGAATTGGTCGCTGGGTATGTGAAGGTGCTGGTGGCAATTGGACTCATTTATGTCAAGCAATTGGTCAAGTAGACGCAGATGACAATATCATCGTAGGCGTTATGTATGATGGTTATACAGGCTCATCAATTGCTATTCATTCACGTTGTGACCAACCCAAAAAAGTTTCAAGAGATTTTTATAAAGCCATTTTTGATTATCCTTTTAACAAACTTAAAGTTAAACGCCTTACAGGCTTGGTATGTATTAAAAATCGCAAGGCTCAAAAGGTTAATGAGCATTTAGGATTTAAGCGAGAAGCTATCCTAGCTGATTATTTCCCTGATGGTGATGGTATTGTTTATATAATGCGACCTGAAGAATGTCGCTTTTTAAATTGGAGTTAATATGTTTGGCAATCAATTCAAACTCGGTTCAGTAGGTGTTTTACAACATCCTGGATACAATGGTGGTGGTAAAGGTGATGCTCCAGACCCTCCTGATTACGCTGGTGCCGCACAACAAACTGCTGCTGGCAACTTAGAAACAGCTCGTGCTACTGCTGCTGCCAACCGTGTTAATCAGTACACACCTTATGGCTCACTAGAATACGCACCAACTAGCACAGACATTTACGGTAACCAGTTATATAAAGTTACTCAAACATTATCACCATCTCAACAAGACATTTTAAATAAACAAACAGCTTTAAATTCTGGTTTGTTGGGTACTGCTCAATCAGGTCTTAATTACGCTCAAGGTGTATTAAGTCAACCTGGTGTAGATACATCTAAATTAGCAAACATTGGGATTAACCCTGGCGAAACGTATTCTGATGCTATCATGCGTAGATTGCAACCTCAGATGGAACGCCAAACAGCAGGTCTTGAAACTAACTTGATTAACAAGGGTATTGCTCCTGGCACAGAAGCTTGGAAAACAGCGAAGACAGAGCAAGCGCAAGCGCAAAACGATGCAATGACAAGCGCAATTATTCAAGGCATGGGTCAAGGTCTTGCTGCTCGTCAACAAGGCTTCCAAGAATCTGCTTACAATCAAATGCAACCTATTAACGTCATTAACGCTTTGCGTACAGGTTCTCAAGTTCAAAATCCTACTTTTGTAAATCCAGTACAACAAGCCCAAACAGCAGGCGCTGATTTATTAGGTGCTGCACAAAATCAATATGCAGGTCAATTGGGCGCTTATAATGCTCAACAAGCTGCTCAAGGTAACTTTATGGGTGGTTTAATGGGATTGGGTGGAGCAGCGCTTGGTGCTAGTTCTAAACCTTGGTGGTTAGGATAAGGATAATATATGGCAATCATGGATTATATCCCTCAATGGGGTCAAGCATTAGGCACTCAAGATGTAAGCGGTGCGCCTATTGACGATTCAATGGCTCAATTTCAACTAAAACGCAAACTTGCTCAAGCAGAAGCCTTACGCAATATGCAAATGCCTGAAGGTCAAATGGTATCAGGTCATTATGTAGCTCCATCATGGACGCAATACCTTGCTGGTCTTTCTAATAAAATTCAAGCTGGCGCTAATGAACGTCAAGCTATGAAAGAATATGGTGAATTCCAAAAAGGTCGTCAAGCTAAGATTGCTGATTTGTTAGCAGGTAAAGAAGTGCAACAGCCTGTTGATTTGCCTAGCGCAATTCCAGGCCAAACACAAACTGTACGCCAACCATATTCTCAAGAAGAATTTATGTCTAAGGCTGCAGGAATCATGCCTGAATTACAAGATGAATTACTTAAAGCTAGAATTGCTCAGTTTACTAAAGATAGAACGCCAATTAAAGGTTCTGCTGGCGATGTATTCTTTGACCCAATTACACATAAAGAAGTATTTACGGTTCCAGGAAAACCACAAGCTATTCTTTCAAATGTGCAAGCCGACCCAATTACTGGCAAGTTTTACGGCTACAACAAAGACACTAATCAAATGGTTGAAGTGCCTGGTCAAGCTGTAACTCCCAAACCACCAGAGCCTAAAGCTCCTGCAATGAGAACTCGTGATGTTGGAACCACTCAAATTCAAGAAGTCATGGTTGGCGCTCCTACTAAAGAAAATCCACAAGGCACATGGGAAAAAGTTGCAGAAGCTCCTCGTTTTGCTCCTGAAAAACTCAAAGAAATTCCGCCAACTCAACGTAATGCTTACGCAGGAAATAAAGCAAGTATTTCACAGATTGATGCAGCTATTCAGGCTGTTGAAAATGCTCCTGATGAATACTTTGGTTTAAAAGGTGGCATGGGTAATACTTATATGTCAAGACTTTATCCTGGCAGCGTTGATGTAAGGCAAAAAGTAACTGGTGTTGGCGCAGCTAAACGTCATGAATTGTCAGGTAGTGCAGTAACTCCAAGTGAAAACTTAGAAACTGCTCCATTGCTACCACGTCCAACAGATGACAAGCAAACAGTACTTACAAAACTTCGTGGTTTAAAACAAAATTATGAGGCTACAAACCAAGCTATTCTTGGTTCATTTGGTTCAGAATATGCACCAATGCCTTCAGCAACCGCACCACAAGCTCCTGTAGAAAATAAACCAAAACCAACATTAAAATACAATCCACAAACTCGTAAATTGGAGCCTATGTAATGGCTGATAAAATAGTTAATATCCCTGGTAAAGGTGATGTAGCGTTTCCAGACACAATGTCTGATGCAGAAATTGCTCATGCTATTAGTTCTAATTTTCAGCCTCAAACTGGCATGAAACAGCAATTAAATGAACTGGCTGACATTGGTGTAGGCGCATTAGGTGAGGCTGCCAAGTTTGCAGGTCGTGTTTTGCCTGGCATTACAGGTGAAGAATTACAAGCTAAAACACAGCGTGCTTTAACTCCTAAAGGCCGTCAATTAAGCCCTGAAGCATTAGGACTAGGTCGAACAATGACTGACGTAGGCGCTGGTTTCGCTGCTGGTCCAGTATTAGGTGCTGCATCTAAATTAGCAGGCGCTGGTAAATATGCTCAAGCATTACGCACGGGCGGTATGGATTTAGGTGAGGCTGCTACAGGTAGTCGATTGGCTAATGCTTTAACTAGAGGTGCTGCTGGTGCTGCTGGTGGTGTTGCTACTGCTGGCTTAATCAATCCTGAAGAAATGGGAACTGGCGCTATGATTGGTGCTGTTGTTCCTGCTATTCCTGCATTAGGTCAAAAACTTACATCTAAAGCTCGTGATTTTATGTTTAGCGCAGTTAAACCAACCACAGCAGATGTAGAATCAGGTGCTGCTAAACAAGCAATTGAAACTATGCTTGAAGAAGGTATTAACCCTACGATGCATCGCACTATCTTTGGTCGTGGGTTAGATACTTTAAATAAATCAATTAGCGAAAAGAATAAACAAATTGCTGATTTGGTGCGTGGTAGCGGAAAGACTATTAGCAAGGGCGAAGTTGCTGCCAAACTTGATGAATTACGTCCATCATTGCTTACTCAAGTAAATCCTGTCCCTGACCTTCGTGCTTTAGAAGAAGCTAGAGCTGGTTTTGCTACACATCCTTTATTGCAAGCTGAAGAAATCTCAGTTCCATTAGCACAAGAGATGAAGCAAGGCACTTACAGAGCGCTAGGTGACAAAGCATGGCAAGAAGTAGGGTCAGCATCAAGAGAATCACAAAAAGCGCTTGCAAGAGGCTTAAAAGAGGGTATTGCTAAAGCTATTCCTGAAGTTGGTAAATTAAATGCTGAAGAAAGCAAATTGTTGAATGTTTTAGATGTTGCAGAAGCAAGAGCAATTCAAGAACTTCGCAATAATCCAACAGGTTTGGCTACATTAGCTTCTAATCCTCAAGCTGCATTAGCGTTTATGGCTGACAGAAGCAGCGCATTCAAGTCTTTGGTGGCAAGAATGATGAATAAGACAGGTAAATCTTTGTCTAATGTAAATCTTAAAAACGTACCAACAGCACTAGCTGTATCTGAAGGGGAACAATAATGGCTCGTAATGGTTCAGGAACCTATAACCTACCTGCTGGCAATCCAGTAGTTACAGGTACCACGATTAGCTCTACATGGGCTAATACTACTTTGTCTGATATGGCATCAGCATTAACAGGTTCTATTGCAAGTGATGGTCAAACAACCCCTTTAGCTAACTTGCCTATGGGTGGTTATGCTCACACAGGTGTAGCTAATGCAACAGTTAGAACGCAATATGCAGCAGTAGCTCAAGTTCAAGACAACACAGCACAATATCTAAACACTATCTCTGGCACAGACGTTATTACTGCCACAGCCAACTTTGGTATGAGTGCTTATGCGACAGGCCAAGTATTTAACTTTGTTGCAGCAGGCACTAACACAGGTGCTACTACACTTAACATCAATGCTATTGGTGCTAAAGCAATTACTAAAAACGGCACTACTGCTCTTACTGCTGGTGATATTACTTCAGGTCAAGTTGTAACTGTGTTCTATGATGGTACACAATTTCAAATTACAAGCCGTATTACATCTTTGGCTAACGTAGCTTACACTAATGCTTTGCAAACATTTACTGCTTCACAGCGTGGCACAGTAACGACTGATAATGACTTGTCTTTTGACATGGCTGTTACTAATAACTTCTCATGCACACCAACTGGCACAGGCGCATTAACATTTACTAACATTACTGCAGGTCAAAGTGGTTACATCATTTTAGACAACTCAGGTGGTTATGCAATTACAGCAGCAGGTACTACAAAGGTAGGTTCAAGCTTCCTATCTACTATCTCTACTGCAGGGGTATATCTTATCTCTTACATGAGTAACGGTACAAACGTATTTTGCACAGCATCAGGAGCCTTGTCATAATGGAAGGACAAACTTTAATCAACATTATTATTGGCACAGTTTTATCAGTAATTGGCTGGTTTGCTCGTCAACTTTGGGATGCAGTACAAAGTCTCAAAGAAGACATGAAAGCGATTGAAGTAGAGCTTCCAACTCATTATCTGCGTAAAGATGAATTTGAATCACGATTAGATAAGATTGAATCAATGCTAGAACGTATTTTCGACAAATTAGACGCTAAAGTTGACAAATAATGGAAGATGAATACGAGAAGCTTCAAAGACTGTTTGAATCTGTTATTGACCAAACCGTTGATTCCGTGTATATAAATGAAAACGATGACTTTGTCATTGAATTTTCTAACGGCTCATTGATAGAGGTATTCTCTGAAGATGGTGATTTGGGTATGTATTACGAAATTGGAGAAGTTGACGAGCCAACCTTACAATAGGAGGCTTTGTGAGTAAAACAATTTTTGTATTACCAGATGTTCAAGCTAAACCAGGTGTAGATTTCTCGTTTCTTACATGTATTGGAAAATACATAGTCAAAAAGAAGCCTGATATTATTGTATGCGGGGGAGATTTTTCGGATATGGAAAGTCTTTCTTCTTATGACGTAGGCAAAAAGTCATTCGAAGGTCGTTCCTATACTGCCGATTTATGGGCTGCTAGAGAAGCAATGGATGCCCTCCTACAGCCTCTATTCGACTATAACAACATGCAACGCAGGAATAAAGGCAAAACTTACAAGCCTGATATGCACATGCTATTAGGCAATCACGAAGCTCGTATCAATCGAGCAATCAACGAAGATAGAAAATTAGATGGTCTTATATCGACTGATGACCTTCCTTATCAGGACTGGAAAGTCCATGAGTTCTTGGATGTGGTTATTATTGAAGGAATCGCCTTCTCTCATTATTTTACTTCTGGTGTTATGGGTCGCCCTATCACTAGCGCTGCTGCACTTCTTACTCGAAAACACATGTCATGTTTTGCGTTCCATCAACAAGGTCGTCAAATAGCGTACGGTATGAACGCAGCGGGACAGGAGATGACAGCCATAATTTGTGGGAGTTGTTACGAACATGAAGAAGATTACCTCGGCCCTCAAGGCAATAACCATTTCCGTGGCTGCTATATGCTTTACGATGTACATGATGGTCGTTTTGACGAACTTCCTCTGACATTGAAATATCTGAAAGAGAAATATCGTTAACCATTATTTGCATAATCTTTATGATATTTTTTTCTAGCTAATTCGATTGCTATTTTGGCTTCTTCAAGAGTTTTAAATTTGCCAACGTAATTATTTTTTTGATTAACTTTGATAGCTGCAACATATCTTTGAATTTTTTTATTGAAATAAACTCCTTTAACACCAGTACTATTAGTTATTGGAGTTTTAGCATTCATGGCATTTTGAGATTTATTGGCAGGTCTTAAATTGGATATTCTGTTATCAGTACCAATTCCATTTATATGGTCAACCATTTCTGGAAAATATCCATATATATAGAACCAAGCAAGTCTATGCGCTCTATAGGACTTTTGATTTATAGTGATGATTAAATATCCATCTTTATCAAGACTGCCAGCTTGAGTTCCAACAATTACATGTTTTCTTGGTTTAATCCAAGTAAAAATACCAGTATCTTGGTTGTAATTAACAATAGTTTTAAGTTCGGCTTGTGTAAGCATGATATATCCTTATACGATGAGATTGAGTAATGTTGGCTGTTAGAAGGTATAAGCAACTAACACTTGCCCGCTCTCCAGCGACCAACAGTAGTATTAGACACTATATTTGAAGAAAGTTCAATATGTATGCAAAAAAAATTTCCGTGTGTTCTTGGTGTGGAAATGGCTTTGAAATAGAGGACGATGAGCAAGAAACAGATGTATGCCAAGAGTGTATTTTTATTAAAGATGATGATGTCGGACTGTTAGATGATGACGATTTAGTATTTTTGAAAGGTAAAGAATGAATGAATTTATAGCAACACTATTTTTAACTCGTGAACTAGCTCACCGCTATCACTTGAATACTAAATCTTATGCTCAACACATGGCCTTGGGTGTTTTCTACGAAGAACTAGAAGACCAAATCGACAGCCTAACAGAAATGTGGCAAGGTAAAATGGGAATTATTGATATTCCTATCATGTCTGAAAAAGTACGCAAAGAAGAGCCTGTTTACTGTTTAACAGAGAAACTAGCTTATGTCGAAAAGAACCGCTACAAAGTTGCTTCAAAAGACGATACCCCAATTCAAAATCTTATTGATGCCATTGTAGAAACATTCTTATCTGCTATCTACAAATTAGAGAATCTTAAATGACCAAGCTAACCGAGCATTTTACGCTTGAAGAACTTACCTTCTCTCAAACCGCAGCTCGCAAGGGAATAGATAATGAACCATCTGAAGCAGTTAAAAGAAACCTTAAAACGCTTGCTGAAGGATTGGAAAGAATCAGAGCAATTCTCTTGGCACCTATACATATTAGCTCTGGTTATCGTTCTTTTAACCTTAATAGAGTTATCGGTGGAGCAATCAACTCTGCCCATATGGACGGATACGCTGCCGATTTCACCGCCCCGTCTTTTGGCAATCCTGAAGCTATTGTAAGAGCTATTAAGCGTCATGGCGGATTAGACTTCGACCAAATCATAATGGAAGGCACATGGGTGCATATCTCTTTTGACCCTAAAATGCGTAAACAATATCTTTCAGCCAAGTTTAACAATGGCGTAGCTAGTTATTCAGAATTTAAGGAGTAAATATGGACCCACTAACCATATTAGCGGCTTTAGGGCCAGTAGCAGTAGATTTAGGCAAATCCCTCATCAATCGCTTTATTGCGCCTTCTGAGTTTAAACCTGCCACTATCGAGCAATATGCTCAAATGAAACAGATTGACCTTGAGTTTTTTAAAGTCATGAATGAAGCTGGCGGTGGAAACCCATCTTATCCTTGGGTAGAGGCTGTTATTCGCTTAATGCGTCCAGCTATCGGCTTGTTAGTTTTATCTACTTGGGCATACATGCACATCAATGGAATTGCTACACCTGAGATTGATAATTTTGCTTCTGCTATCGGATTCTATCTTTTTGGCGAAAGAAGCCTGTTTTACGTTAAAAATAAGAAATAATGATACTTGATATCAAATTAAAAAAATAATTCAATAGCGGGCGATTGCAAGCGTTTAAAAGGGTAAATATGGCAGATAAAGCAAACAAATTAGCAAAGTTACTTACAGATATTCCTGCTAATCCATATACTGCATTTCAAACTGCTTCTGATGAGGCTATTCAAATGTACGGTAAAAATACCGAACATAACGGTCATGCTGATGCTTACCGTCATTTGTTATGGTCTGGTATGATGGCTAACAAATATGGCAATGCACCAGCGCAATTTGGTGGTTGGCTACATGAAAGCAAAATACCTTTTGTTGGTGCGCCTATGGAAGCTGATGCTGAAAGACAAATGG
>JACCDQ012200959.1_pt1 | contig 10338 bp, 7 predicted proteins | sample 7446031 | NCBI WGS metagenome assembly JACCDQ01 (sample SAMN15323442, study PRJNA562643) | freshwater metagenome | isolation source: river surface water | place: USA:Blue River Watershed | collected 2017-08-17
CTGGGACGTCACCTTCCGCACCGCCGTGGCTCAGGCCGAGTTAGAAGACCGCGATCAGCCTGGTGCTTATCACCGCGTGGGCTTTGATGGGCCTGACGGCAAGATCTTCATCGAGACAACTCGCCCAGAGTTGCTAGCCGCCTGTGTCGCATTGGTTGCCCACCCGGACGACGAGCGTTACCAGCCACTTTTCGGCAAGACCGTGACCACTCCGCTGTTTGGTGTCGAGGTACCTGTCGTGGCCCATCGCCTTGCCCAAATCGACAAGGGCTCGGGAATCGCCATGATCTGTACCTTCGGCGATGTGACCGACGTCATTTGGTGGCGCGAACTCGACCTTCCAAACCGCGCCATCATTGGCTGGGATGGCCGCATCCTGCCTGACGCACCAGAGGCGATCACCAGCGCTCGCGGTAAGGAAGTATTCGCCGAGATCGCCGGCAAGACCGTATTCTCGGCCAAGCAACGCATCGTCGAACTCTTGCAGGAAACCGGCGACATGGTAGGCGAGGCAAAACCAATTTCCCACCCGGTGAAGTTCTTCGAGAAGGGCGACAAGCCACTCGAGATCGTTTCGACCCGTCAGTGGTACATCCGCAACGGCGGCCGCGACGCAGCGCTTCGCGAGAGACTAATCGAACTCGGCAAGCAACTCAACTTCCACCCGGACTTCATGCGCGTGCGCTACGAGAACTGGGTGAACGGACTCACCGGCGACTGGCTCATTTCCCGACAGCGCTTTTTCGGTGTGCCAATTCCGGTCTGGTATCCAATCGACGCAAACGGAGAAACAAACTTCGATGCACCGATTACGCCTGACCACTCACTTCTTCCAATCGACCCATCGAGCGATGTGCCTGCCGGTTACACCGAGGCACAGCGCAATCAGCCAAACGGTTTCGTTGGCGAGATGGACATCATGGACACCTGGGCCACCTCATCGCTAACTCCGCAGCTTGCTGCCGGATGGATCAACGACCCAGAACTTTTCGCAAAGGTGTTCCCATATCACCTTCGCCCGCAGGGTCAGGACATCATTCGCACCTGGTTGTTCTCGACCGTTCTTCGAAGTGAGCAGGAACACGGACAGCTCCCATGGAGCAACGCAGCCATCTCGGGTTGGATTCTCGACCCAGACCGCAAGAAGATGTCAAAGTCAAAGGGCAACGTAGTCACCCCGAGCGACCTGCTCGACGAACACGGCAGTGACGCAGTGCGTTACTGGGCTGCCTCAGCACGCCTAGGCACAGACGCCGCTTTCGACACCGGTCAGATGAAGATTGGTCGCCGCCTAGCCATCAAGATTCTTAACGCGGCGAAGTTTGCGCTTTCATTTGAAGTTCCTGCGGGTCACACCGAGGTCACCGAATCTGTGGACCAGGCGATGCTACTTGCACTGGCAGATGTGGTTCGCGATGCAACCGCAGCCTTCGAAAACTACGACCACACGAAGGCGCTCGAGCTAGCAGAGAAGTTCTTCTGGAACTTCACCGACGACTACCTTGAGCTCGTCAAGGAACGCGCATACGGTCAGGGTGGCGCAACCACTTCCACTCAAGCCAGTGCTGCTCTAGCACTGCGCAAGGCATTGCACGTAATGCTTCGATTGTTTGCCCCGTTCTTGCCTTATGCAACCGAAGAAGTTTGGGGTTGGTGGCAAAAGAACTCTGGTTCGATCCACCGCGCCGCTTGGCCAACCGTAGAGGAACTAACCACCGGTTTGGACGCTTCAAATCACGGACTGATGGAACTTGCATCGGTTGCACTGTTTGGACTGCGCAAGGCTAAGTCGGATGCCAAGGCTTCGATGAAGGCCGAAGTGGTATCTGCAACCCTTCAGGCGCCAGCAGCCGCTTTGACCAGCATGCGCGTGTTCGAGAGCGACCTAAAGGCGGTCGGCCGTATCGCCGAACTGTCATACGCGGAAGCCGACGAAGTGGCAGTAACGGATGTGGTGCTTGAAGTAGCCTCTTAGGTATGACTTTCAACGCCGAAAATCCTTTTGCCCAGCGCAGCACACTCGAATACGAACTTCCTCCCTTCGCGGCAATCCGCGACGAGCACTACCTGCCAGCCTTCTATGAAGGTTGCCGACAGCAGCTCGACGAGATTCAAGCAATTCTTAATTCGGGCGAAGCAACCTTCGAAAACACCATCGTCGCGATGGAACGAAGCGGCAAACTTCTCGAACGAGTGCTGCTGGTTTTCTTCAACAAGTCATCAAGCGATACCTCACCTGAGCTCGACAAGATCGAAGCCGAGCTTGCGCCGAAACTTGCGGCTCACTCAGACGCAATCCAACTAAACCCTGAGCTGTACGCTCGCATCGCAACTTTGCACGAAAAGATCGAATCTCTGGACCTCGATGCTGAGAGCAAGTGGCTATTGATTCGCTACAACCAAGAGTTCCGCAAGGCCGGCGCCCACCTGAGCGATGCAGAACGCGGCAAGGCGATGGAAATCAATCAGCGTCTCGCGGAGCTAGACACAAAGTTCAGTCAGCAACTATTGGCTGACACAAATGACCTGGCGATTGTCATCGACGACGTCGCCGAACTCGATGGACTAAGCGAAAACGAAATCACCGCAGCCGCTGCAGCCGCAAAAGATCGCGGTCACGAGGGAAAGTGGCTGATCAATATGGTGAACTTCACCGGCAACCCGATGCTTGCCGCACTCACCAATCGTTCAGTTCGTGAACGCGTCATGAAGAACTCGCTGATCAAGGGTGGGCGTGACAACGAAAACAACAACCGCCCGATTCTGCTCGAGATGGTCAAACTTCGCGCCGAAAAGGCGAAGCTCTTCGGCTACGCGTCTCACGCGCACTATGAACTGACAGATCGCACCGCCAAGAACCCAGGCAACGTTCACGAAATGCTAAACAAAATCGCACCGGCTGCCCGTCGCAACGCGGAACGCGAAGCTGCCGACATCCAGGCGGCAATAAAAGCCGAAGGTGAAAGCTTCACCATGCACTCATGGGACTGGGATCTCTACACAGAGCGCGTTCGCAAGGCGAAGTACGACATCGACACGGATTTGTTCAAGCCTTACTTTGAGCTCGAGAATGTACTGCAGAACGGTGTCTTCTTTGCTGCCACCAAGCTCTTCGGAATCACTTTCAAGGAACGCAAGGATCTAGTCGCCTATCACCCAGAGGCTCGAGTCTTCGAGGTATTCAACGAAGATGGCAGCAAACTCGCACTATTCATCGGCGACTTCTACACCCGCGACTCAAAGCGCGGCGGAGCCTGGATGAACAGCCTGGTAGATCAGAACCATCTGCTTGGCCAGCTTCCGGTGGTAGTCAACAACCTCAACGCCCCGAAGCCGCCAAAGGGTGAACCAACACTGCTCACCTTCGACATGACCACTACTCTGTTCCACGAATTCGGTCACGCCCTCCACGGAATTCTGTCGAACGTGAAATACCCGCGATTCAGCGGAACCAGCACCCCTCGCGACTTTGTCGAGTTCCCTTCACAGGTAAATGAAATGTGGATGCTTTGGCCAGAAGTGGTCGCCAACTATGCGAAGCATCACGTCACCGGCGAACCTTTGCCACAGGAATGGATCGACAACCTAAACCGAGCGGAAACCTTCAACCAGGGACACGCAACCGTTTCATACCTTGCAGCCGCGGTGCTCGATCTTGCCTGGCACCAGCTAACTCCGGAGCAGATTCCAAACAACGTCGAAGAATTCGAGTCGAAGGCAATCGCCGACTACGGACTCGATTTCGATTTGGTGCCTACCCGCTACCGCAGTAGCTACTTCTCGCACATCTTTGCCGGTGGCTACTCTGCCGGGTACTACGGCTACATCTGGAGTGAAGTGCTTGATGCAGACACCGTCGATTGGTTCAAGCAAAACGGTGGGCTAACCCGTGCAAACGGAGATCACTTCCGCAAGGAACTGCTTTCACGTGGTGGCACCGAAGATGCTCTGCAGCTATTCCGCAATTTCCGCGGTAAGGATGCGACTATCGAACCGCTACTTAAGCGACGCGGTCTGCTCTAGCTTTCAACCAAAGCCAAACCGCGACCCCCATCAGCAGAGCCCAGAAAGCCGAGCCGATTGAGAACGCGGCGAAGCCAGACGAGGCGACGAGGAAAGCGACGACAGCTGGGACTCGAAGGTCAACGTCTTCCACGATTGAACTAAGTGCGCCAATCATGGTGCCAAGGAGTGCAAGCCCCGCTCCGGCGAGAATGATTTCCTTTGGTGCTTGCATTACGAAACTGATGGTCGCCCCGGTGGTCGCAGCCATGATTAGGTAAACGACACCACCGAATAGCGAGGCAATCCAACGCCTACTTGGATCTTTGTGTGCGTGTTCATTGGCGTTGAGAGCCGCGGTGATGGCCGCCATGTTGGTTACAAATCCGACAAAGAAGTTGGCGAGGATGGAACCGAAACCGGTAGCTAACATAATCGGACGGAATGGAATTTCGTATCCGAAGCTCTTCATGATCGCGATTCCAGGAATGTTTTGACTAGCCATCGTGACCAGGTAAAGCGGAATTCCTATCGAGATAATGGCCGGAATCGAGAACTGCGGAATCACAATCTCAGCGGCTGGCCAAATCGACTCGATTGGTACCGAAATGTTCTGCGCAATCGCTGTAAGGGTGAAAAGTAAGACCATCGCGACTGGAACGGCCCAAACCTGCGCAAATTTGTAGAGCACAAGCCACACCAAAATCACCGGCAACATAATCCAAGGGAATTCTCCGGCTGCCTTGAATGGCGCGATACAGAAAGAGAAAATCACACCGGCCAGCATCGCGCTTGCAATCGGCTTTGGAATTGAACTAACGAGTTTTCCAAGTGCGGGCCATAGACCGGTGAGGGCAATCAAAACCGCCGAGAACATAAATGCGCCTACCGCAGTGGCGTAGCCATAGTTGAGCCCACCGGCAGAGACCAAGAGTGCAGCTCCTGGGGTGCTCCAGACGATGCTAATCGGCATTTTGTATCGCCAGCTGAGCAGAATCGAGAGCGAGCCGTACAGCAACAGCATGACAAAGACGACAGAGACAATCTGAGTTGGAGTAGCCCCAAGTGCTGTGGTTGCCGCAATAACGACACCGGTAGATGCAGCCTGTCCGGTAATTGAGGCCACTGTGCCGGCAAGAATTGGCGCCTTTAAATCACTAAAGCGCGATGCCATTTAGTTATGCAGATTTCTCTTGCTTATTGTTCTTGAATGGAACAATCACAGGTGATTCCTTGGTGTCTACTACGTGCTTGGTAATACGCACAACTCCCTGCACTTCACTGCCAGGGATTTCAAACATGATTGGGCCGAGGATCTCTTCGAGGATGGCACGAAGTCCGCGAGCACCGGTCTCGCGTCCGATTGCCTGATCCGCGATGGCTTCAAGTGCATCCTTATCAAATTCAAGCTCGAAGCCGTCTAGTTCGAACATGCGCTGGTACTGCTTGACCAGTGCGTTCTTTGGCACAGTAAGAATCTCGATGAGTGCGTCACGGTCAAGTTCCTTGACCTGGGCGATTACCGGCAGACGGCCGATGAACTCAGGGATCAAACCGAACTTACGAAGGTCTTCCGGCTGTACCTCGCTGAAGATTTCAGCTGCATCTCCCTTTGCATAAACCGGAGAACCGAATCCGATTCCCTTCTTGCCCGAACGTGCCGAGATGATTTCTTCGAGCCCTGCGAAAGCACCTGCAACAATAAACAAGACGTTGGTGGTGTCTAGCTGAATGAATTCCTGCTGAGGGTGCTTGCGTCCGCCCTGTGGTGGCACAGAAGCCACGGTGCCCTCAAGAATCTTGAGTAGCGCCTGCTGCACTCCCTCACCCGATACGTCGCGAGTGATTGATGGGTTCTCTGCCTTGCGTGAAATCTTGTCGATCTCATCGATGTAAATGATTCCGGTCTCAGCACGCTTCACATCGCCATCTGCGGCCTGAAGTAACTTGAGCAAAATGTTTTCGACGTCTTCACCGACATAGCCGGCTTCGGTAAGTGCGGTGGCGTCGGCTACTGCGAATGGGACGTTCAAGCGCTTCGCTAGGCTCTGCGCAAGATAGGTCTTACCGCAGCCAGTTGGGCCGATCATCAAAATGTTTGACTTGGCGATTTCGATCTGGTCGTGCTCTTTGCCAGCGGTGGTCAAAGTGCCGCGTGAACGAATTCTCTTGTAGTGGTTGTAGACGGCAACAGAAAGAGCCTTCTTGGCCTGGTCCTGACCGATTACGAATTCATCTAGGTAACCCTTGATTTCGCGTGGCTTCGGGAGGTCAATCTCCTCGACCTGCTTGACGACCTGACCGAGCTCTTCTTCGATGATCTCGTTGCAAAGCTCGATGCATTCGTCGCAGATGTAGACACCCGGGCCGGCAATCAGCTTGCGTACCTGCTTCTGGCTCTTTCCGCAGAAAGAACACTTGAGCAGGTCGCTCGATTCGCCCAACTTAGTCATAGAAAAACCCTATATCTGGGTGCCCCCAAAAGCCTGCTAATTAAGCGTTTTTGCGCGAAGTTAGAACCTGGTCGATGAGGCCGTACTGGAGTGCTTCCGCAGAGGTCAGGATCTTGTCGCGGTCAATGTCCTTGTTGACCTCGGCAATTGGCTTTCCGGTGTGCTTCGAGATGGTCTCCTCGAGCCAACTACGAAGACGCTGAAGCTCCTTGGCCTGAAGTTCAATGTCGGATGCCTGTCCAGGACCACCGCCGGTTTCCGGCTGGTGAATCAGGATGCGGGCGTTTGGCAATGCCAGACGCTTGCCAGGTGCTCCCGCGGCAAGTAAAACTGCAGCTGCCGATGCGGCTTGTCCGAGACATACGGTCTGAATCTGAGGACGGATGTACTGCATGGTGTCGTAGATCGCGGTCATCGCGGTGAACGAACCACCAGGTGAGTTGATGTACATGGTGATGTCGCGGTCTGGGTCTTGTGACTCGAGCACGAGCAACTGCGCCATGATGTCATCTGCAGATGCGTCATCGACCTGCACGCCAAGGAAGATGATGCGGTCTTCGAAGAGCTTGTTGTAGGGGTTCTGCTCGCGGTAACCATAGGAGGTGCGCTCGGTGAAGCTCGGAAGAATGTAGCGTGACTCTGGGGAAATAAAGTTTTTCATTAGTTCTTACCTACTCCGGTTGCTGAGCCAGCGTACTGCTGAATGTGATCAATAAAGCCATATTCAAGCGCTTCCTGCGCCGTGAACCAACGGTCTCGGTCGCCGTCTTGCATAATCTGCTCGACGGTCTTGCCAGTCTGCTCAGCAGTGATCGAAGCAAGCTGACGCTTCATCGACATGATTAGCTCTGCCTGAGTCTGCACGTCTGCAGCGGTTCCACCGAAACCACCGTGCGGCTGGTGAAGAAGTACGCGGGTGTTAGGGGTTGCATAACGCTTGCCCTTGGTGCCCGAAGAAAGTAGGAACTGCCCCATCGACGCGCACATACCGATACCGACAGTAACGATGTCGTTTGGAACGTACTGCATGGTGTCGTAGATTGCCATACCTGCGGTAATCGAACCACCAGGTGAGTTGATGTAGAGGAAGATGTCCTTGGTTGAATCCTCAGCCGCTAGCAAAAGGATTTTCGCGCAGATCTCGTTGGCGTTGTCGTCGCGAACCTCACTGCCTAGCCAAATGATTCGATCGCGCAGCAATCGCTCGAAAGTGCCATTGCGCTCTGGGCCGTGTTCAGCCATTTGTTCCTCTTTCCCATGAAAGCTTGATGCGGTTTAAAGGCTAACTGCCAAGCATTCAAATGCTTGGCAGTGTTCGCTGAGCGAGTAATACGCCTACTTACTAGTCGTGGTCGTGACCAGCGTGTGGGTCGAGTGCAAGCTCGGCGTCAGTCTTAGTGAAAGCCTCAAGGTCAACCTTGCCCTTGCTGTCGCTTACCTCGGCGTGCTCAAGCACAATAGCCAAGGCCTTACGACGAGCAACTTCACCCACGAATGATGGGATCTGGCCGTTCTGGTCGATGATCTTGATGAATTCGCTCGGGTCCATGCCGTACTGCTGTGAGCTCTGCACTAGGTACTGCATAAGTTCGTTCTCGTTGACCTTGACGTCTTCAGCAAGTGCAATCTCGTCGAGGAGCATCTGCACACGGAATGACTTCTCGCTCTGCTCCTTGACTTCTGCGCGGTGCTTCTCGTCTTCCAAGCGGCCTTCGCCCTCGAGGTGACGGTTCACGTCGTCGTTGATCAATTCTTCTGAAATCGCAATGTCGACAAGACCTAGCAGAGTGTCGGTTACCTTGTCACGAGCCTCTAGACCCTGACCCCACTTCTTTGATTCGGCAAGCTGCTCTTCAAGTGACTTCTTTAATTCAGCAATCGTGTCGAACTCTGAGGCAAGCTTCGCAAACTCGTCATCTGCCTTTGGAAGTTCGCGCTCCTTAACTGCATTTAGGGTCACTGAAATTAGCGACTCCTTACCGGCAGCGTCGCCACCAACAAGCTTCGACTTGAAAGTGGTGCTCTCACCAGCAGTAAGAGTGTCGAGTGCTTCATCGATACCGTCAAGCAAGTTGCCTGAACCGATTTCGTACGAAATATTCTTGGCTTCGTCGATGGTCTTGCCGTCGATTTCTGCCTTTAGGTCGATTGAGGTGAAGTCCCCCTTCTTTGCAGGGCGCTCAACAGTCTTCAGAGTGCCGAAGCGTGCGCGCAGTGCGTCAAGCTCGGCGTCTACGTCTTTGGCGTCTACCTTTACGTCGGTGACCTTTACCTTTAGACCCTTGTAGTCAGGAAGCTTAATTTCTGGACGAACCTCAACTTCGATCTCAAGCGAAAGCGTGCCCTCCCAGGTGTTCTCATCTGGTGCAGAAATGATGTCTGCCTTTGGCTGACCGATTGGACGAAGCTTGTGCTCTTCGATTCCGGCGCGGTAGAAGCTGTCCATGCCATCGTTGATAGCGTGCGCCATGATGGCACCCTTACCTACGCGCTTTTCAAGAATGGCTGGCGGAACCTTGCCCTTGCGGAAACCAGGAATCGAAACGTCTTCTGCAATGTGCTCGTACGCGTGGTCGATGCTTGGCTTTAGGTCTTCAGCGGTCGCTTCAATCTTCAGCTTTACGCGAGTTGGAGTAATGCGTTCAACAGTTGATTTCAATGGACCTTCTCCTGAAAAGGCTCGCGACTAATCGCGAGCTGGGTTTTTATTACTATCGATCACTTATGTAACAGTGGTCGGGATGACAGGATTTGAACCTGCAACCCCCTGTACCCAAAACAGGTGCTCTACCAAGTTGAGCCACATCCCGGAGGTTCGCTCGACAACGAGCAGACAACTTCCTTATCTTATCCCATAGAATAGAGCGGTTGGCCAGTTTTATGGCCGAAATCGCGGATGTAGCTTAATGGTAGAGCCTCGGTCTTCCAAACCGATGACGCGGGTTCGATTCCCGTCATCCGCTCCAATGAATCACAGCTTTATCGCTGACAAACCCCACACCAATAGAGCTTTCGCCCGGCCATAATCTCGATACTCACTTCATGGCCGCATCGACGACACGGCTCCCCCTCGCGCTTGTAAACCCAATTGCGATCCACTTTGCTTGGACGCTTGGTGAATAACTCATCGCGCGTAATCATGAACGAAGTCTTCACCCCGACCTTGAGTAGCATGACCGAATCTTTCCAAATTTCGTTCAACTGATCTTCAGAAAGTTTGTTGCCAGGCGTGTGCGGTTCGATTTCCGCGCGAAACAATATCTCCGCTCGATAAACATTTCCGATTCCTGCGATCACAGATTGATCCATGAGCAATTCGCCGATGGTCTTCTTACTCGCTCGCACCTTCGCGATAAATCTTGCGGCTTCTTTACCAGCACGATCCGGGTTGAGCGGGTCGGGTCCGAGTCGCTTCAACACGGTTTGCATTTCTGCGTTATCGATAACTTCGCAAACAGTCGGCCCGCGTAGTTCAGCTACGGTATTGCCGCAGAAGAATCTGGCACGAACCTCACCAACCACCTGCGGTAGTTCGTCGACAAGATGCCACTGCCATTTGCCGTAGATGCCGAGGTGGATGCGCAGGAATAGTTCGTTGTCGAATTCGAGAAATAGCTGCTTGCCCACGGCGCTTGCTCGCACCAGAGTTCGCCCAGAAATAAGTTTGGCGTCAGAAGAGAATCTGCCCTGTGGTGAATCTACCGAAAGCACCTTTCCGGCGAATAACTTGTTGAAGTCATTCGCGGTTCGATGGACGGTGTGGCCCTCTGGCACTTAACTAATGTCGCCCGACTCTTCGTATGCGGCGATTTTGCCAATGCGGCGAACGTGACGTTCGTCGTTGCTGAACGGCTCGGCGATAAAGAGCTCGATGAGGTGCAGC
>JACCDQ011060224.1_pt1 | contig 10335 bp, 9 predicted proteins | sample 7446031 | NCBI WGS metagenome assembly JACCDQ01 (sample SAMN15323442, study PRJNA562643) | freshwater metagenome | isolation source: river surface water | place: USA:Blue River Watershed | collected 2017-08-17
CAAGGATGCCCCGATCAAAAGCGGGCCCAGCGTCATCACGGCCCAGTAGACGATCAGGCTTTGCAGGAAAGGACGCGACTCGCGCACGCGCCAGATGCGATTCAATGTGCGATCCACCGTGCCGAACAGCAGGATCGCGGTCACGAACAGGAAGGCCGCACCGATCGCCGAGACCCGGCTGGCTTTCGCGGCGAACTGCGTCAGGTAATCACGAATCGTGTTCGCTATGCCGCCCGGCATGACCGATGGCACCAGATAGGTTTCCAGCGATTCGCGGAACGTATTAAACAGCGGGAAGGTCGTGAAGATCGCGAACGCCACCGTCAGCACTGGCACCAGTGCCAGCACGGTGGTATAGGTCAGGCTGCCGGCGACTTCGGGCAGCCGCTCCTCGCGCAGCCGGCGCATCACGAAGTTCCACAGGTCACGTATCTGGGCGCGGGTCCAGTTGCCTGAAGGGTGAGGCGAGCGTGGCGTCATGCGTATCGGGGAATTTTGCTGAAACAAAGCGCCCTATAATAGCAAGCCATGAGCCCGCCCCTGCTGAAGATCCTCGTACTGTATTACTCGCGTCACGGCGCCACCCGCAAACTTGCCGAGCTGATCGCGCAAGGCATCGAAAGTGTCGCCGGCTGCGAAGCGGTGCTGCGCACGGTGCCCGCGGTGTCCAGCGTGGCCGAGGCCACCGGGCCTGCGGTTCCTGCCTCCGGAGCACCCTATGTTGAACATGCCGATCTTGAAGACTGTGCGGCACTTGCGCTGGGATCACCGACCCGCTTCGGCAACATGGCCGCAGCGCTGAAATATTTCCTCGACGGTAGCAGCAGCCAATGGCTGTCCGGCACACTGGCCGGCAAGCCGGCCTGCGTATTCACGTCCACCGGCAGCCTGCATGGCGGACAGGAATCGACGCTGCTGTCGATGATGCTGCCGCTGCTGCACCATGGCATGCTAATCGTCGGCCTGCCCTACACCGAAGCGGCACTCATGACTACCGCCGGCGGCGGCTCGCCCTATGGCGCGACCCACTGGTCCGGCGTGAATGGCGATCTGCCTTTCGCGGACGATACGCGCCAGCTCGCGATCGCACTCGGCAAGCGGCTCGCGCAGACCGCCCGCAAATTACACTCTGACTGAACCATGGAACTGACTCCTGCGCTGGTGCGGCTGCACCGCACCTCCACCGCCAGCCTCTTGCTGCTGATCCTGCTTTGCGTGCTGTGGGAGCTGGTGCTCGCACCGCTGCGTCCGGGCGGCTCCTGGATGGTGATCAAGGTGCTGCCGCTGCTGGCCCCGCTGCCCGGCACGCTGCGCCGTGACATCTATACGATGCAATGGGCGTCGATGATGATCCTGCTGTATTTCACCGAAGGCGTCGTACGTGCCTGGAGCGAAACCGGCGTGTCGCAATGGCTGGCCTGCGGCGAGATCGTGCTGTCATCGCTGTATTTTTTTGCTGCGATTTTTTTCCTGCGCCCGTACAAGCGGCATGCGAAGAAACTCGCACGCGAAGCGATTGAGCGCGCTGCCGAATCGCATGAGCACTGATTTTCTCGCGCAATGCGTGCAGGTCGTCGGTGATGCGCATGTGCTGACCGGCGATGCGATGTCGGCTTACCTGACCGACTGGCGACGCCGTCACACCGGCCGTGCACGCGCCGTGCTGCGTCCGGCCGACACCGGCGAAACTGCCGCGCTGGTCAGATTGTGTATCCAGCATCGCGTGCCTATCGTTCCGCAAGGCGGCAACACCGGGCTGGTGCTGGGCAGCGTGCCGGACGCCGGCGGCGATGCGGTGGTGCTGTCGCTGGCGCGATTGAACCGCATTCGCGCCGTTGACACCATCAACGACACACTAACCGCCGACGCCGGCTGTCCGCTGCAGAAAATTCAGGAAGCGGCGGCGGCCGCAGGTCGGCTGTTTCCGTTGTCGCTCGCCTCCGAAGGCAGCTGCACCATTGGCGGCAATCTGTCGACCAATGCCGGCGGCACGGCGGTGCTCAGGTACGGCAATGCGCGCGAACTGACGCTCGGCCTCGAGGTCGTGACCGCGCAGGGCGAAATCTGGGACGGACTGCGCGGGCTGCGCAAGGACAATACCGGTTACGACCTGCGCGACCTGTTCATTGGCGCCGAAGGCACGCTCGGCATCATCACCGGCGCCGTGCTGAAACTGTTCGCGCAACCGGCGGCACGCGTGACAGCGCTGTTTGCACTGGATTCGCCACGTGCGGCGCTCGATTTGCTGGCGCTCGCACGACAGCGCTGCGATGCATCGCTGACCGGGTTCGAGCTGATCTCGGACGTCTGCCTGCAGCTGGTCGAGAAGCACTTCTCGTCTTTGCACTCGCCGTTCGCGAGCCGCCATCCGCAATATGTGCTGCTCGAATTGTCCGATGCCGAGTCGGAACAGCACGCCGCGGCACTGCTGGAAGGGGTGGCCAACGCTGCCTTCGAACGCGCGCTGGTCAACGATGCGGTGGTCGCGAATTCACTATCGCAATCGGCTGCGCTGTGGGCACTGCGCGAGCGCATTTCCGAAGCGCAGGCGCTGGAAGGCAAGAACATCAAGCACGACATCGCGCTGCCGATCTCGCACGTCGCCGACTTCATTGCCGAAACCGATGCCGCGCTGCACGCGCATTTCCCGGGTTGCCGGATGGTGACCTTCGGACATCTCGGCGACGGCAATCTGCATTACAACGTGTCCGCGCCGATCGGCGACGATGCCGACGCTTTTCTGCTGAAGCAGTCGGGCGTGAACCTGGTCGTGCATGACAGCGTGCACCGGCACGGCGGATCGATCTCCGCCGAGCACGGACTGGGCGCACTCAAGCGCGACGACATACGACGTTACAAATCCGGGACTGAGATGGACATGATGATGGCCATCAAGCGGGCGCTAGATCCGCTGAATCTGATGAACCCCGGGAAGGTGCTCTGACAGACCGCTTGAATACCGTGCATCTCCCGGCTTCCAACCGTCCTGGGAGTCTGCATGAAACCTTTGTCTTTCAGCGCGCTGCTGGCTGCGCTGCTCACCCTGTGTTCCGATGCCTGTGCCGTATACCGCTGCGAGCGGGACGGACAAATCAGCTACGCTGACCAGCACTGCGAAGGTGCCCGCGAACGCGAAATCAAAGCGGACACGCGGGCAACCGGCGCTGCACCGTCGGACAGTTTGGCCGGCGCCAACAGTCCCCGACAACAGAAGGAACGCGCTGAAGTCTCGCGACTGCAGGGACTGCGCGAGCAACGCGAGCGGCAGGACCAGCAGATACGCGACCTGGCGGCGCGCGGTGCGGCGGCACGCGAACGCAAATGCCGGTCGCTTGCGCTGCAGCTGAAATGGCGCGAAGAGGACCTGCGCGCCTCAACGCTGGACAAGGCTGAAAAAGCGCGCACTCGCCTCCGGCGCACCGCCGAAAAATACGAGACGGAGTGCCGCTAGCCTTGGAGGATGTCATGGCTTTCGGTCGTGCCGGCTGAAGTGCGCCAACTCAACGCACATGGAAGGCCTGAACCGCCTGCAGCAGTAACGCCGATTGCTGTGCCAGGCTGTCGGCGGCTGCCGCCGCTTCCTCGACCAGCGCCGCGTTCTGCTGCGTGCCCTGGTCGATGTGCGCAATGGCGAGGTTTACCTGCTCGATGCCGGCGCTCTGCTCCCTACTGGCAGAACTGATCTCGGCAATAATGCCCGATACCTTCGCCACGCCGTCCATCACCTGCGTCATCATCGCGCCGGCATCGGTCGCCAGCGTGCTGCCCTCTGCAATCGTGTTGGCCGAATCGCCGATCAATGCCTTGATCTCCTTTGCGGCGGACGCGCTGCGCTGTGCAAGCGCGCGCACTTCCTCGGCCACCACCGCAAAACCGCGTCCCTGCGCACCGGCGCGCGCAGCCTCGACCGACGCATTCAGCGCAAGAATATTGGTCTGGAACGCGATGCCATCGATGACGCCGATAATGTCGGCGACATGCCGCGACGAGGCGTCGATCTCCTGCATCGTCTGCGCAACCCGGGCAACCATTTCGCTCCCTTGCGACGCCAGACCGGCAGCGGACGCCGCAAGCTGATTCGCCTGGCCGGCATGGTCCGCATTCTGGCGCACCGCCGAGTTCAGCTCTTCCATCGACGATGCGGTCTCTTCCACGCTCGCCGCCTGCTGCTCGGTACGCGCCGACAAATCGCGGTTGCCGGCGGCGATCTCGTTGGACGCCGTCGCAATCTGGTCACAGCCTTCGCGTACTTTCTGCACGACCGTCGACAAACCCTCGCTGACGCCATTCATCGCCGCGATCAGGTCCCCAATCTCATCGTCCCGGCCCGATGCCAGTCGTCCGGTCAGGTCGCCGGTCGCCATGCGTTGCGCCAGCAGGCGTGTTTCTTCCAGAGGCTGCGCAACCATGCGACGGATGGCCACGTACAGAATTGCCGCCACCAGCGCCAGCGCTACCAGCACGGCAACAATGTACAGATTGCGCAGATGCGTGAATTCACTGTTGATTTCATCGACATACGAGCCGCCGGCGACCAGCCAGCCCCAGTCCGCAAACGTTTGGAATGCCGCCAGTTTCTCGCGCGCGACCGTCTCGCCCTTTTCCTTGTTCAGCCACGGATAGCGGATCACGCCTTCGCCTTTTTCCAGCATCTCGCGAATGAAGGGCCGGCCGTCATCGTCTTTGGCGCCGAGGATGTTCTGCCCTTCCTTCAGCGGATGGACCAGCAAGGTGCCGTATTGCTTGCCGGGACGAGCATCGAGTACGAAGAAATAACCGGTCTGGCCAACCTTCAGCGCACGGATCTTGTCCTTCAGTACGGCCATGTCGGCGCTGATATCAACGCCAACATACAAGGCACCGATCACACGACCTCCGGTACCCAGTACGGGTTGATAAGCGGTGATGACTTGTTTGCCAAACAACTGCGTGAGTCCGTGATACGCGTGCCCGGCGATCAGGCGCGCATACGCGGGGCTTGCATGGTCAAGCACGGTACCCACTGCGCGTTCGCCGTTTTCCTTGCGCACCGAAGTCGAGATGCGGATGAAATCCTCACCGCTGCGAACAAAGATTGTCGCCGGCACGCCGGTTCTGGCAGTGAAGCGGTCTGGCACGGCAAAGTCGCCGTTCAGCACCGTTGATCCGCTTTTCAGCGACGGCACCGAACGACCTGCAAGCTCGATCGTGCGCTCGTTGTCGATCGAGAAACCGCCTCCGAATTCCGCGCCGAACATCGTGGAAAAACGCTGCACCGAACTGACCACCGCCTGATTGAACAAGCTGACCATGTCCACCACAGCGCGTGCATCATCCTCTACGTGTCGGGCTGCCCGCTGCTCAAGCAGTGTGGAGGTCGAATAGCCAATGCCGGCGACCAGTGCGGCCAGCACCAGCCCCACCAGACAGAAAGTCATCAGGGTCAGGCGTGCGCCGATTCCCCAGCGCCGTACCCGGCTTGTCGAATTTACTGCAGTCATCGTCGTCTGCTCCAGCTGCGTGAGTGAAAAGGCTACGTAGCTTTACGACTGCGCTGCAGATTAATTAAGCGCTGCATCGCTTGTACCAGCGGACATGCTGCCGCACCGCGAGCGGCAAATGTTTGCCCACGTTAAACTCTGCCCGGATCACCGTACCCATCCTGTGCATGCGCCGTTTCTTTCGTGAATCCCGACTCCCGCTGACTCGCGCTGCGATGGTACTGCTTGCCGTCATCGGCCCGGCAAGGGCGGCGCAAATTGATGTCAGTTCGTCACCATGGGGATGGTTGCTTCCGTCACAGGTGATTGGCAGCAGCCAGTGGTTGCCGGGCGAGCGCTGGGAGGGGCGACTGACAGGTGAACGTAGCCTGCTGCTGAAGCCTGGCATGGAATGGCAAACCAGCACCGACCTCAGCCGAACTCGCTTTGAGCAGATGTTCCCGGTTCGCGCGCAAGGAATCAGACTGTCGACCGGACCGACCATTCGATTTGGCTCTGCCGAATTGTCGCTGCCATGGATTGCTGGCCGCGATACGTACAGCGTCGGCAGCAACTCCACCTGGAGCGGCGGCGCGCCACGCATGTCGGTGGCGCTGGGCCCGAATGACCGCGTCAGGCTGGAGGCCAAAGTCAGCCGCCGCAAAGATAGCGGTACGACCCAACGCAGGAGATCGGCATCGCTCAGCTGGCGTCACAGCTTCAGCGATGAATGGTCATTGACCGCGGGACTGCGGCAGGTCTACGAAAGTGGTGGAACCGATAACAGCCTTACTGCTGAAACTTATGCGAGCGTCGATGCGCGCATGGACAACGGCTGGCGCTGGTCGCTGTCGAGCAGCTTGTCGGACCTGCGCCAGACCGGCGCTACCGGTCTGCAGGCCACACCACGCGATCGCTCGGCATCGCTTTCGTTGTCGACCCGCTATCGCCTGACAGATGGCTGGTGGATCAGTGGTGAACTGAAATCGACCCAGACCTATCGCGGCGACGAACAACGCGTGCTGATGAATCACTCCGGTGGCATGAAATTGTATCGTGATTTCTGATCTGCGCTAGGCGGCGAAGCCAAACACTGCATCACTGTCAATTCCTGAATGCGCTTGCCATTGAAATCTAGCGCTTCAGCGAAGGCAATCGTCGCAACAGCTTCAGTCCGTCACTGTCGACAATCTCGATGAATTTCTGATCGACCCGGATCAGCCCGCAGCGACTGAATCCGGACAGCGTGCGACTGACCGTTTCAAGCGTCAGGCCGAGATAACTGCCGATATCCTCGCGGGTCATTCGCAGATGAAAGGACTTATCCGAGAATCCCATCGCACGAAATTTCTGCGAGATCGACAACAAGAATTTTGCGACCCGTGCCTCGGCCGGCAAGGTACCCATCATGTACTCGATCTTCTGGCCTGCCACCAGCGCATTGCTCATCAGCTCCATGATCTTGCGGCGAAAACCGTAGGCATGAACGCCGTTCGAATGGAAGAACTCGACCGGTACGACGATCAGCTCAATGTCAGACAGTGCCACCAGCGTGTTCCTGAAGTGCTTCAGGTCGAGCCCATCGAAGCCGACGACGTCCCCCTTCATCGGGAAATCGAGAATCTTTTCATTGCCGTACTTGTCGACCCAGGAAGTCTTCAGAAAGCCTGCATAGACAATGAAAATTGCATCGCACCGATCCCCCGCCGAATAGATGCGTGCCCCGGTTCTGGACTTGATGTGCTGAAAACGATAGGCATCGTTCACGACCGTTTCATCCATCTCGATCTTGAGCAACTTGTACAACTGCTCGACGGTCGACCACAGACGAGGAAAATTGTCCGGCAATCTTGCGATGCGATTTGCATCAGCGACCATCGCAGGATCGACAGGTTCACCACTGATCTGCTGAAGCGTCTGCATGCATTTCCCCTTGTAGGAGCTCCGCTGAATTGCAGCGGGAACTTGCACGCGATACTAGAGCAAAAATTTATATATATTCCTGCAAAGCCCGTATTTGCTGCGTTCGCTCAAGGAACACTCTGTGGCTGAGCGCGATCAGTTCAGCGTACGCTGCATCGCATTCAAGCGGACGCACAATCAAGGCGCGTCGAGCGGCAGCCTGACCTCAAAGCGCGTGTTGTGCCCGGGCAGGCTGGAGAAATTGATTTCACCACGATGCGCATTGACAACCGTTTTCGACAGCCAAAGTCCGACGCCCATACCATCGTCCTTGGTCGATCGGAACAGCTGGAAGATCGAATCCTGAGTTTCTTCCGGAATGCCAATGCCGTTGTCTTCGACCGTCAGCACCATGTAGCGGGTATGCCGACGCGTATAAACACGCACGAATTTTTCCGGCCATTCGGTCATGAGTACCGCCTCAATCGCATTGTTAAGCAGATTCAGCACCACTTGTTGCAGCTGGGTCTGGTCGCCGACCATATCGCATTTGCCACTGACGAACACCTGCAGTTCGACGCCCCGTGACGCTGCAGCAGGCGTCACCAGATCGATGCAGTCGCGGATCACTTCGTGCAGATCGAGCCTGCCTGACGCACTGCTGCGATCCTCGAAAAGCTTGCGCAATGTGATGATGATGTCGGCCGCACGGCGGTTTTCAGATTTCAGAGATTCAAGCAACCCGAGAATTTCGCCGGTCGGGGTGCGACCATCAGCGAGCTTTTTTTCGACCAGCTGCGTATTCAGGCGAATAGAACACAAGGGCTGATTCAGTTCATGCGCAAGGCTGGCCACCAGCGCGCCCATCGCCGCCGTCTTGTTCGACAGCGTGAGCTGCCGGATGATCTCTTCGCGCTCGCGCAGCAGATGCTGCAACTCTGCCTGATGCCGGCTGAGCAGGAAGCGGCGCGCTTCAGTGACCGCAAGTTCGCGCTCGGCCTGCAGCCGCTTATTTTCTCTGGCCTCGAGGAAGATGCGCAGGAAGCCGATGTTTGCCAATGGGATGCACACCAGCTGCCCGGCCACCATCACATACTGATCCCAGGTCTGAGCATAAATACCATGTGAGTCAGGAATGAACACCAATCCGGCTGCCCGGACTGCCTGCGTTACGGATATGCCGATGCCAGACACCATCAGCAAGTCGCAACCGAGACTGCGACGATCTCCTTTCAACCAGTAGCCGACCAGGAAGTAATCAAGCACCACCACGGCGTAAAACGCAAAAAACAAGATCTCGAGCAGATACTCGGTTACACCGGCTTCGTACCCGCTAATCATCAGCGTCAGGAACACGACGGTGCTGATTGCATGGAATCTGCGCGCCGTCGGCGACACGCTATCGAAGAACATGCGCATCGCGATGCATCGGCCTGCATTGCCAAACGCCATCAGCATCTGGCCGACATAGACGAACATGAACTCGCTGACGTTGCCCCGCATCGACAGCAAAACCACGGCAACGCCGCAGGCCAGTCCCGAGATGCTCCACAGCCGAACCTGCGAATTGCGCTGCTCAGACAACGCAAACCAGACAGCCGCATGCATGACCAGATAGATCATGGAGATCATCAGGATCACTGTCTGTGTATGGACCTGCAAGTGGACCTCGGTTTAATCAGGGCGCTCGGTGCATTCCGGCAGTGCGCTGCAGAGTCGCTGAGCGCGGAGTGATCCGAACAAGACAGGAGCCGCCGCGCATGTCGACACCGGTCGCACGGCGAGTAGAACTTTTACTGGCGATGGAAGTCGGTGTTGCGGCAAGCGGTGTGCACGCCCTCAGGCGAAGAAGCGTTCGAGCGAACTCACGCTGATCCCGTAACCCCGAGCCAGTCTGACCATGGTGCGGAAACCAGGCTCGCCATAAGTGCCGCTCTCGATTTTCGATATCGTCGGCAAGGACACGCCCGTCGACGGATCACCATTGATCATGCTGGCGCCGACAACGTCAGTCTTGGACATGTGACGAGCGAGGCGAACTGCAAGCAAGTATTCATGGCAGGCGTCAAACTGCTCCGGATCGATACCTTCAAGCCATTTGCGCGACATTTCCGCAATGACGTCAGGCCTCGTCCGATATGACGAACCAGCTTGATTAAGCAGTCCGGGCTCGGCCAGGGTAGAGGAAAAATGTGCCATCACGGCTCTCCGTTCTTGTTTTTTATGTATCCCTACGAGCGACTAATCGCCAAGGGCAATGGTACGAAGAGCGCTATTCAGCGGATATAGCACGTAAGTGCAAATTAACGCCGCTTGTCGAGTATACGTATCAATTCAATAACGTTTGCCACACCAAGTTTGCGCATCATGTGCATCCGGTGAAGCTTGACGGTACGCTCGGCGATATTCAGCTCGCAGGCAATCTGCAAATTCTGCAGCCCGCGCGACACCATATCTGCTATCTGCGTCTCGCGCGTAGATAGCAGCGCATAGCGGCGGCTGGCTTCCTGCGCCGACAAACTCGCCTCGGCGTCCGCAACGCTCTTGGCAAGCGCTCGCCCGACTATGGCCAGCAATTCATTGTCGTCGAAGGGCTTGATCAGGAAATCAAGCGCACCTGCCCGCATCGCCTGCACGGCCTCCGCGGCACTGCTGCCGCCGCTCATGAAAACAATGGGAAGGTTGGTTTCGAGCGCCGTAAGGCGATGCTGCAAATCCAGCCCGGAGGAGCCGGGCATCTTCACATCCAGCAGCAGGCACTTCGGCCCGGGGAAAAGCGGCTCGTTGCGCTGCTCGAAATCGAGAAAGGCTTCGGCAGATGAAAATTCACTAACCGCGTATCCCTCATGATCGAGTATCGCGGTGACGGCGAGGCGAACTGCGTTGTCGTCGTCGATGACGAATACATGGCCTTGCGCGTAACGAGCAGACTCCCGTTCGTCATGAACCGTGACTGCCTTACGTATCGGATGTG
>JACCDQ011654077.1_pt1 | contig 10334 bp, 7 predicted proteins | sample 7446031 | NCBI WGS metagenome assembly JACCDQ01 (sample SAMN15323442, study PRJNA562643) | freshwater metagenome | isolation source: river surface water | place: USA:Blue River Watershed | collected 2017-08-17
AACTTGAACCACTCTTTGGAAGCCTGATTGAATGCCTAAATCCATTGAGTTGCCTCAGGAACGTCATCTTTGGCGACCAAACACTCTAACTCTTATGTATATACGCATAAAGTCCGCCAATAGCCACTCCGATAAGCTGATAAGTCATTGTTCTATAAAAATTAGGTTCTAGTCTTGATACAACCAAATAGCTTGACCACCTTTAGTTTTTAGTTGTATTGGCAATATGCTATTATGATTGACTGCTTGCCTAATAATGTCCACTTGGGTGGTATATTTAAAAATTGATTTTCCTCCATGATCCGTACCCAAACAAATTATAAACGGATAATACATTGCTACCAATAAAGTCGGATAGGCATCCATTCGGGATATTATCTTAAGATATCACTACTACCCAAGCTTAATCAATAATAAGAAATTTCTCTCTAATCGCTCTTATAGATTCAATCCTGCTTCGAGTAAAATGGGAATAAACTAGGAGTCTCTCCTAGCCTACTTAATATACTTTGCACTAAGCAAGTTTCTTGTATATGTGGTACTTATGTTGAATACGACTGAGTAGTGTTCTCTCCTGTTATAGTAAAAGGAGTCTTCAAGCAGTTTTACTACCCCCCTAGAAAAGCAAGTATAATATAGCCATCTACGTAAGTAGAGATACGATGTCAATTCTGTTGTTCCTTTCCTACCATGTGTTTATCTAATGGACAACTCCATCTCACTCATTATGATTACTTAATTAGTACTATTTTTGTCTAAAATATTTGACAATACATTTAATTTATCTTAATTTTAAGACAAATTAAATGTACTAATTATGCTATCTCACGAAAAAGTAATTCTATTTATAAAGCGAAATCCTGCTCTTTCGATTTCTATTCTCGAAAAAGAAGCAGGACTACCTAGTAGTACGTTGTCCAAAGCTTTATCAGGCGACAGAGTCCTCAATCAAAAACATCTTGCCGCCTTATATCCTATTTTAAGTAAGTATGGATATAACGAGACGCAACACAAAAAAGCGAAAGTGGTTTCGATTGTCAATCATAAAGGGGGAGTTGGTAAAACAACGACAACCATCAACCTCGGAAAAGCCTTGACCAAACTTGGCTTTAAGGTCTTATTAATTGACATGGATTCTCAAGGAAACCTCTCTCAATCACTGGGAATAGATAATCCTGAAAAACAAATTGTGCATGCTTTGCTAAAAAATGAAGACTTACCAGTTATCTCCATCGCCGAAAATTACGATTTATCTCCTAGCGATTTAGAATTAGCTTATGCCGATTTGGAGCTTGTTCAGGCTGTCGGAGGGGTGAATCAACTAAAAAATAAAATAAATCCACTGAAAGATTTATATGACTACATTTTAATTGACTGCCCTCCTGCTTTAAATATCTTCACCAATTCGGCTTTGGTTGCTTCTAACAGTTGCTTAGTAACTTTACAACCAGAAGTATCTGCTATGAAAGGAGTGAACAACTTGTTTGAACGAATTACGCAAGTGCGTGAACGAATTAACCCCGAACTCATTGTAGAAGGGGTGGTCTTGACTATGGTAGATAAACGCTTGAAAGTGCACCGAGATATGATTGAATATGTGCACCAAACCTTGAATAATTTTAAGATTTACACGACTGAAATTCGTATTAATGTTTCGATTAAAGAGTCTCAAATTGCACAGATAACGATTTTTGACTACGACTCAAATTCTAACGGAGCTGTTGATTATTTAAAATTAGCCAAGGAGTTTAGTTCTAACACCTTATAAAATAATACTAAATTTTGAATGATGAGTTTTGGATTTAGCATTACTACTCACTACTACAATCATTTTATTATCAAATACGACGAATGGCCAAAAAATATATGGGGAACCTTGGTTCTACCACAATTATCAAAGATCAGAGTTTACTAAACCATGAAGCAATCAAACGACAGATTGTCATTGTGGACGAACTGCGTGACCTTATCCCACCACTACAAGAAGAGGAGTATAGTCAGTTAGAAAAAAATATCTTAGCAGAAGGCTGTCGAGAAGCCTTGATGATTTGGGACACGGCAAAAACAACAATTGACCCAACAAGTACCGAAGTAGGCAATTGCTATGTCCTTGTAGATGGACATAACCGCTATGGAATATGTCAAAAACACCAGATTGACTTTAAAATACATTTAGTGTCTTTTGCTTCGTTGAAGGATGTAAAAGACTATATGATTGATAATCAGCTAGGTCGTCGAAATTTAATACCAGAACAAGCGTCTTATTTACGAGGCTTACGTTATAACGCTGAAAAGCTAGAAAAGGGCAAATATAGTAGAGCAGACCATAAGGGTCAAAATGTCCCTTATGATACTAGCGAGACAGAAGAGCATAAAGGTCAAAATGTCCCTTATGGGTCATCTGCTAAAAAAGAGGCTACTGCTACAAGACTAGCCAAACAATATAATGTTAGTGAAAAGACAATTAAGCGAGATGCAGAATTTGCAGAAGGCTTAAATGTATTAGCTCCAGAATTGAAACAAGCAATCTTATCAGGTAGGGTAAAAGCTAAAAAAGCCGATATTCAGCAACTTGGTCAATTAAGTTCATCGAATGAAACACCTATCGTTTCTCTTGAGCAAGTTGCCCATATAGTAGGTACAACCAAGAGTGCTGGAGAAGATACGCTTATCTCCGAAAAGCAACTAATAAAGAAAAAAATCCAAGAAGTTGTTCAAAAACTGGCTAATACAGATAGTTTTAACCTATGTGATGAGCTAATTTCACTTTCAAACGAATTGAAGCTATTGATTCAATCATCTGATATTCAATAATTTAATACTTTATCTATAACAAATTTAGGGTACATTACCGTTTCACTTATTAAAAGTCACTTATACCCCATTTTGAGCACCTATTAAGGTATATTTTGAGATAATATTGGCGTTTTACTCCCCCTAATTATAACAAAAATAGGGTAGCTTTTGATACCAACTATAACAAAATTAGGGTTGTGGTAATTTTACTTTTAAATTTCAAAAAAGCGAAGAGCATTTATTTAGCTAACAAAGTACAGTCCCATTTTTTATTCTATTTAATACTTAAAAAATTTTATTTTTATAAAAAAACATCATCAATATTCTGATTTTGATTTTTTATAATTCTTTTCTTTTTTTATGTATTTTCGGTGCTCATAACTAATTGATTTTAAGTTAATTATGAACTTTATTATAACAAATTTAGGGTTTTCTATAACAAATTTAGGGTTTTCTATAACAAATTTAGGGCGTTATTATAACAAATTTAGGGTTTTCTATAACAAATTTAGGGTGTTTAGTTTAGAACGGGATGTGTTTTACTATGATTTATCCACATTACATCTATGAAAGGGAAAAAAAATGATAGAGATAGTTCTCAATCAGTCAAATTAGTACGAAAGTCGAATAACCTGGTAGAAGGCAAATACCGTTTTGATATTTGGGAAATGCGTGTGTTCACGAAAATGCTCACGATGATTTATCCCGATGATGAAGATTTTAAAGAATATCGTATTTATTTAAAAGACGTGATTGAAGACTTTAATTTAACCGCAGATAAGCAGTCATACAAACTGCTGAAAGGAGGAGCCGTTAAATTAATGAAAAAAGAAATCAAAATTGTTCGTGATACAGAAGAAGGAGAGAAGGAGTTCTTGACTCACATTGCAGTAGGTTTAGATAGTTTCACTAGTAAAACACAGGGAAGTTATCTTGATATTTCATTTCACCCCAAAATGAAGCCTTTCTTACTACAACTTCAGACTCAATTTTTGATGTATGATGTTCGAAATGTGTTACAATTACAGAGTTCTTTTTCCGTCAGAATATATGAACTTCTAAAGCAATATGAAAAAATAGGAAAACGCACGTTCAGTGTTTCGGAACTAAAAGATACCTTAGCACTCGCCGATAAATATCCTTTGTATGCCAATTTTAAGCAGCGAGTAATTTTGAAAGCACAGGAGGATTTGGAGACCTATACCGACATTCGATTTACCTTTGAGGAAGAGAAGAGGGGAAAAGCCGTACACTCCATTGTGTTTAAAATTATTTCTAATAAGACAATTGTTGAAGAAAGGAAACAAGTGTCGCCCATGAATGTAATGACAAGCGTTTCCTCTTCGGTAACAGAAGATCCTTCTCTTGCTATATTTGAGCGGGTGAAAGCATATCCTGGTGCCAATATGAGCACTGTTCAGGAATGGTTGAAGCATTATGAACAAGCTTTTATTCTCGAGCGAATAGATTTGGTAAAAAAGTTGTTGGCTAATGGGACTAAAATCAAAAACCCAATGGGCTACCTTCAGCGTTTGATGCAAGAAAATCTGTTGTATAGCCATTCTAAGCAGGTAGATAATCCAGAATTGGTAGTTGAAAAACAAAAAAAGGAGACTCGTTTAGAGCTTCTAAAACAAAAAGAGCAAGAATTACAACAGTTGAGAGCTAGTTATTATACCCGTCAAAACAACCTCATTCAGGAGTTTTTTCAGTATAATCCTGAGGTTCGAGATAAGCTACTTGAAACGCTGAGACATGGGGCAGAGTATAATCATCAAATGACTTTGGAAGAGAATTTAGCAAGAATCTCCTTCGTAGCCCTTTTAAACGCCAAAGTACGAGAGCAGTACCCAACGATATTCAAAGACTTAGATGAGCGTTTTAAAGCCTTTGAAAGTGCTTTAAAACAAGAGTTAAGAGCCTTGGGCTGGAATGGGTAGGCTGTTATTCCCGATTATTCCCTTTTGACGCATGATAAAAAGGGAGTATTTCATTTGAATGGATATGTTTGAGTCATATTTTCATGTCTAAATGGTGTTCGATAGGGGAGAGGCTTATGCTATGGCTTGGTTAATATCGCTTTTATATAGGTCAAATAAAAAAAGCGGCAATAGGATTTTATCCTATTGCCGCTTTTTACGAATCTAACCAAAAATTATGATACTGTCTTTTGTCTAAATTTCAAGACTCTACTCTTCAATGAATCAATGATATAATACATACAAGGTACCAATAAGAGTGTTAAGAACATCGAGCTTGTTAGGCCACCAATGATTACCCACGCCATACCGTTTTTCACTTCCGCACCCGAACCTGTTGCTAAGGCAATCGGCAGCATACCCGTTATCATGGCAATGGTTGTCATCAAGATAGGACGTAAACGCTCTTGTCCTGCTTCGATTAGTGCTTCCTTAACGGATAAGCCTTGTTCTTTTAAGTGATTGGTAAAGTCCACAATTAAGATACCGTTTTTGGCTACTAAACCCAATAACATAATCAATCCTACAATCGCAAAGATGGTTAAAGATTCCATCGTTAATGCCAAGGCAAGCAACGCTCCGATTAGGGCTACTGGAATAGAGAACAGTACCACAAATGGATAAACCACACTTTCATAAAGAGCCACCATGATTAAGTACACCAACAGAATACCCAATAACATCGCCAACCCTAAACTTCCGAATGCGTCTTTCTGACGTTGTGTTTCCCCTTGATAATCAATAGTTACACCAGCGGGAAGTTTAATTTTTGCCACCTCTTTCTGAATATCGGCAACAATGGTTCCCGTAGGACGACCAACAGCAGAAGCCGTTACTTTAATCGAGTTCATACGGTCTGAACGTTCTAAAACCGATTGTCCAACTACCTCCGAAACGGTTGCTACATCCTGTAATTTAATAATTGCTCCACGACTGTTACGAAGTGTCAACTCACGAACATTTTCAATTGAGCGTTTATCCGACTTATCAAGTGAAATATTAATTGGATATTCCTCTCCGCCTTGTTTAAACTTCGACTGATCATTTCCTCTAAATGCCAATTGAATTGCTCCCCCCACTTCCGTAACACTCAAACCAGCATTAGCCATTTTATCACGGTCTAACTTAATCGAAATTTCCGTTTTTAAGCTTTTCGTACTAAACTCAACGTAGTCAGTGCCAGGGGTTTTACGAACAACTGCTTTAATCTGATTAGCAATGTTCTGAATTGTTTCCATATCAACTCCTTTTACAGCAATCTGAATTGGAGCTTCACTACTACCAGTAATCGTAGTTAAACGCACGACAACCTTTACACCTGCTAGTTTCCCTACTTCATCCCGAATCATCATTCCGACTTCGTCAGAGGAAAGTTTGCGTTTTTCTTTTGCCACTAACACAACCGATATTTCAGAAATATTTGAATTGGAACTCCCTGTTCCTGCTGCACCCGTTTGTGTACCTACGTTAGCAAATACTTTGTCAACTTCTGGTTTTCTCAAGATGAGTTGCTCTACTTTCTTGGTCATTAAGTTGGTTTCTGACAACGGTGTTTGAGGAGCCATTTCTAGCTGCACCGCAATTTCGCCACGGTCGCTACTTCCTGCAAAAGATGAACCAATAAAGCCTTTTGCCAATAACATAATCGAACCGACAAACATGATTACGATAGCAATTAAGACCCAACGTTTATGTCCCAATGACCACTTTAGAAGTTTACCATATTCCTCTTTGATTCCATCAATAAAGCCTTCAAAAGCTAAGTTGATTCTTCCCCAAAGGGTGTCTTTACTCAATACTTCAACTTTACCCCATCTTGATGCTAATAAGGGTGTTAAGGTAAAGGAAACAAACAAACTCATTAAGGTTGAAAATACTACTACCAACGAGAATTCACGCAAGATATTTCCAATCAAACCGCCACTCATGGATAAAGGTAGGAATACCACAACGTCCACCAAGGTAATAGCCATAGCGGTAAAACCAATTTCCTGACGACCTTCGATGGCTGCCTCTACTTTTGATTTACCCATTTCGAGGTAACGATAAATATTTTCTAAGACTACAATACTATCATCCACCAAAATACCCACGACTAATGATAAGCCCATTAGGGTCATTAAGTTAAGTGAGAACCCAAACAAATACATCAAAATAAAAGTTGGAATCATTGCCGAAGGAATTGCCACCAATACAAACAAGGAACTTCTGAAACTGTGTAAGAAGAACAACATAACAGCTCCTACAATGAGAATCGCCAAAAATAAATCGTGGATTACGGCATCGGCAGAAGCTAAGGTATAAACCGATTGATCGGCTGCAATATCATAATTGAAATGTTGAGCCGCATACGTCTTTTGAATGGCAATTAACTTTTCTTTTACCAGTTTACTCACATTCACTGCATTGGCATCGCCTTGTTTCACAATTTCAATACCAATACCAGCTTTCCCATTATTTCTATTTAATGTTTTTGCTTCCGTTTGTCCATCTGTAATACTCGCTAAATCGCTCAATAATACACGGCTACCATCGGTATTTTGACGAATAATCAACTTTCTTAATTCATCTACTTTCACCAATTTAGCATCCATCCGAATAGAAGTACGATTACTATTACTTAAAATACTACCCGCAGGGAAAGAACTATTACTCGTCAAAATCATTTGATTTACCTGTGCTGACGAAATATTGTAAGCCTGTAATTTATCATTATCAAGGTTCACCTGGATTTCTCGTTCATTACCCCCAATTAGTCGAACTGTACCAACTCCTGCCACGTTAGACAAAACAGGCTTAATTTTTTGGTCTATCAAATCGTATAATTCAGGCTCTGACATATTTGCAGAAGCACTAATTCTCAATACTGGAATCTCATCGGTGTTGAAACGACTGACAATTGGGTCATCGGCATCGTCGGGTAAGGTTGATTTTATCTGATTGATTTTTCGTTCTGCATCTCGTTGAGCATCAAGGGTATTAATTCCTGATTTTAGCTGAACTGTTACAACCGAAACCCCTTCGGATGATGTTGAAGAAAGCTTATCGACCCCTTCGATAGCCGAAACGGCATCTTCAATGGGTTTGGTTACGGTGTTCTGAATTTCATCGGATGAAGCTCCCCGATAAACGGTTTGAACAATAACAATATTGGCTTCAAACTTTGGTAATAAGTTATAATTCAATTGTTTATAACTAACAAAACCAAACAATATAAGCGTAACGAAGATTACTGTAATCAGTAATGGCCGTTTTATAGATAGCTCGGTGATTGACATATTTTTAACGATTATTGGTTGTTAGTTTTAGTGATTTTGCTACCATTAGTCAAGTTAATTTGTCCACTAGTAACTACTTCTTGTCCTGCTTGTAAACCCGAAACAACTTCGATGTTTTCGCCTACTTCACGTCCAACCGTAATTTTTTGAATCTTCGCCACGTTGTCTTGTACCACATAGACATACGGATTTTTAGTACCTTCCACTAAAGCCAATTTCGGAATTTGTAATAAACTTGCTCTACGTCCCAAGTCAAAACCTACCATTACATACGTACCTGCACGTAAGGCATTGGTATTCAATTGTAATTCAACACGGTAATTATGGTTTTCGTCCCCTTTAGGAGAGATAAATTTCACATGACCAACAAAGGTCTTGTTTGGAAACACATCCGATGTAATCGAAGCTGCTTGACCTACTTTTAGTTGATATACATCTTTTTCGTTGACAAAAACAACCGCTTTTAAGTGTACATCATCCACAATCGTAGCAATCACAGTCCCTGGATTTACGTATTCGCCAGCCATTAATTTACGAGAAGTAACAACGCCACTGATTGGAGCAATGATATTGCCATCAGCAATTTGTTGTTTCACTTGTTCAATCTGGATACGGGTATTTTCAACATCATATTTAGAATTGATAACACTTAATTCTGTTCCTGCATTTCCTTTCAGTAAATCGCTGTTACGTTGCAAATCTTTTTCTAACTTAGCCAATGTCAATTCATTAGCCTTTAAGTTGATTTGTTTAAGTTTTACATCTAACTTGCCGATAACTTGTCCTTGAGCAACTCTTGAACCTACTTCGATACCCAATTTTTCAATTTTTCCTTGAACACCGATTGAAAGAGTTGCTTCGTTGTTCAATTCTAAGTTGGCGGGTAAGTTTACTTTACCGTCATAAGGTAAATAATCTGCTTTGATGGTTGAAACTGCCACAGGAATAATGGTACGGTCAATCGTCACCTTGTTAGCTTCGATTTTTTGTTTGTTATTGTACAGTTTGAATGCGATGAATCCTACTAAAGCAAGTAGCGAAACTGTGATGATTAAAGACTTTTTCATCTGATATGAATGATTAGAATTGACTGATATAGCTTTTTAAATTACCTTTTGATTTTTCGTGTTCGAGTCGTGAACTCAAGACACTAATTAAAGATGTGACATAATTACTTTGTGCTTCTTTATACGAATAATCGGCATTTAGCAAGTCCGAAAGTGGCGAAACACCTTGTTGATATTCCAAGTTACTTGCTTCAAAAACCTGTTTGGCAAAGGCCAAATTTTCTCGATTAATTCCTAAATCTGTTTGTGATTTTTGTAACTGAGCCGTTGAGTTTTTGAAGGATAAACTCAAATTATCGGCATTCAATTTTAGGTTCGTTCTAGCGTTTGCGAGTGTCAATTCTGATTGTTTTAACTGGCTACTTTTACGATAACCACTAAAAATAGGAACGTTTACTTTCAAGCCAATGGTCGAGAAATCAATCCAACTTGAAAATGAACGTCCCAATTCATTTCCAAATGCCATGACCCCGTAGCGTCCATACATCGAAACCGTTGGCATAAAAGCCGCTTGTTTACGTTTCACGTCAAATTCTTGCAAAAGAGCGTTGTTATTTTGGATGCGATAGTCTAATAATTTACTAACCTCAAAATCATTGTCGTTTTCTACCACAGCAAATGCTTCGTAATTTGGCATGGGTAAAACCGTTATATCCTCATTTAAAGGCATTCCCATTGCATACTTTAACTTATTAAGTGCTATTTGCTTGTTGGTTTCAATGATTGATTTTTGAGAAACAATGTTATTTAAACTTACTTTCGTGCGGTCAAAATCAGTCTTTTTGATAACTCCTTTGTCTAAGCGGATTTTCAGAATATCTAGTAAATCACGGTATTTCTTTTCATTATCAAGGGTGATTTTTTCCTGTTCTAAATAAACCAATACTTGAAAGTAGGCACTTGTGGTACTGTAAATGATATTGTCTTGATTTTGCTCTTTTTTCAATAAAGACAATTGGTTGTTAGGTTCGGCAGCTTTAATCCCTACTAACATCGACTTATCATAAATTACCTGATCTAGTTGCATGGTAGCATTCGTATTGTACTGATTACCAAACTGTACACGAATTTCATTAGGTGAAAAAGTCCCTGCTGGAATGACCGAAACTTGACGTTTTAGGTTATCGTCGAACGTAATATTGGTAGCGACTTGTGGTAAATATCCAGCTAAAGCCTCTGTTGATTTTTCCTTTGCAATCGCAATCTCATTGTTA
>JACCDQ011601185.1_pt1 | contig 10332 bp, 13 predicted proteins | sample 7446031 | NCBI WGS metagenome assembly JACCDQ01 (sample SAMN15323442, study PRJNA562643) | freshwater metagenome | isolation source: river surface water | place: USA:Blue River Watershed | collected 2017-08-17
ATTACAAAAAACATGAATATAACTTCTAAAGAAGCAGAATTAGAAAAATCATCCTAATTAAAACAAAACATAAAATACAGCTAAAATATGGCAGCAACAAGCAACAGTTTGACTTTTAAAAATGGATATTCCGAAGTGCATGGTCTAAAAATGTATTATGAAATCCACGGACAGGGAAAACCCATTGTTTTAATTCACGGTGGTGGTTCAACAATTCAGACCAATTTTGAGAAAATCATTCCGCAACTTGCTAAAAACAGGCAAGTAATTGCTGTTGAACTTCAGGCTCACGGACGTACAAATGACCGAAATGCGGACCTAACATTTGAACAGGACGCAGACGATGTTGCCAGACTTCTTAAAAATTTAAGCATTGCTAAAGCAGACTTTTTGGGTTTTAGCAATGGTGGGACAACTACATTACAAATCGCTATTCGCCACCCTGAAGTAGTTGACAAAATAATTTTAGCTTCAGCACTTGCCAAACGAAACGGAGTTCCTGAATGGTTTTGGGAATTTATGGAAAATGCCAAATTGGAAAATATGCCTGAACTTTTAAAAGTGGGCTACAAAAAAGTGGCAGTTGATGCCAATGGTTTACAACTTATGCACGACAGAGATGTCAAGAGAATGCTAAACTTCAAAGATATTCCGGACGAGCAAATTAAATCTATTAAAGCACCAACGTTAATCATTATTGGCGACAAAGACATTATCACTCCGGAACACGCTATTGAATTACACAAACAAATTGCAAACGCTGAATTAGCAATCATTCCGGGTGGACACGGGCAATACATTGGAGAAATTACAACAATAACAGCTGATTTTAAGGAAAGTGAACTTGTAATTCCAATGATTGAAAAATTCCTAAATAAATAATACTTAAAAATACGAACAGAAAAAGGGCGAACTGCTAATCAAAAACTTAATCAACTCAAAAACAGTTCCGTATCGTTTTTTTCATTAATTTAATACTTGTATTCAAGTCCTTATTTTTTTTGGAAAATACGGAAAATAAATACATCAGAGTAGCCGAAAACTGCATATTGAAAGAGTAGGCATTAATTATTTAGGTCATGAAAAAAATGCTACTTTCGCTATCGATGGTGTTTTTCATTCTAAATTCATTTGGTCAAACACCAACTACTCCACTTTCAAAAGATTATTATTTAGAAAAAAGTAAAAAACAAAAAAAGACAGCCTGGATAATACTGGGAAGCGGTTTAGGATTAGCTGCTATTGGCGGTCTTGTCCAATTAAGCAATTCAAACCAAACATCTTATGGTTCAGGATTCGATTTTGATTTTACCGGAGCCTATATTGCTATTGGAGGAGGTGTTTTGTCACTGGCAAGTATTCCTTGCTTTGTGAATGCTTCAAAAAACAAAAAATTGGCTGTAGCCATAAGCATTGACAATCAAAATATGCTTCTTCCTCACGGCTATGATGTAGCTTTTAAAAAACAAGCTTCACTTTCTTTAAAAATAGATTTTTAACACTTAATGGCTATCGTTTACAAAGCGGTACATGAAAAACAATACTTTATGAGATGCTTCCTTCGTTAGCAAGACATCTTTGTGAGAAATTCTTAACCTTAAAAATTTCACTTATAAAAAGTCAATTCAATAGCGTTAAGACTAAAAACTTCACATTCATTTTCACGCAGATTTAGGGAGATTTAAACAGATTCACGCAGAAAATAATAAAAAATCTGCTGAATCTGCGTGTTATCCTTTTTTTATGGTTCAATAAAAACTTCATTCATCAGCAGGACAAGTTTGCGGTTAAATTCAATCAAAGACTTACAATTTCAGGAAAATTCAGCAGAACAATTGCTTTAAAGTTTCTTTTAAATTTGTAAACCAAGTATATTTACATCAATAAAAAAACTGGAAAAACATGCACATCAAAACACTAATACTGATTATCATTAATAGTTTAATCGCATTAGTTATTGCTTTATTGTCTTTTTCTTCCTACCAACAGTTTTCAAATGTGTTGAACGATCGTATTTTGCTGCAATTAAATTCGATTAAAACGCTTAAGCAAAATCAGATTGAACATTTATTAAAATCCGAATGGGAACGATTTGAAGCTTCCGATTGGCAAAACCAAAAAACAGACACTTCTCTGCTACAACTTCCGGATAGTATTAAAAACAGTACCGGAATTTACGATTTGACCCCTTACCATGTTGCTAAAAAAACAACCATCGCTTTTATCTCCCATTCGAAAAGAGGTAGAATAATTAAAATTTTGGACTACAACAAAATCAGAAATATACTTCTGGAACGTACCGGAATGGGTGACAGTGGTGAATCGTATCTGGTAGGTGAAGATTTCCGAATGCGGTCCCAATCCCGTTTTTATCCCAATAAAATTCCTTACACCATAACTGTAAAAACTAAAGGAGTAAACAATGCCTTTAAAAGTTTAAACGGCAGAGGTGTTTTTAAGGATTACCGAGATGTAGATGTGTACAGCGTCTACGGTCTCATAAAAGTGCAAAACTTAAAGTTGGTGATTCTGTCTGAAATGGATGTTGATGAAGTCACCGTTCCGCTGCAGGAATTAAAAGAAAGACTGATAGGCTTAACGATTGCTATTTTTTTACTGGCAGTGATGCTTTCACTTTTTCTGATACGAATTATTACCAATCCCATTAAGAATATGCAAAAAAGTCTCCGAATTATGGCAGAAGGAGACTATAACCAAACCAATGAATTCATAAAAAATTCCAGTGAAATAAAGGAAATGTTTGATGCTTTAGCCAATTTAAAAGCTTCTTTGCAGGGTGCCGTAAAATTCTCCGATGATATTGGAAAAATGAATTTGAATACTGATTTCAAGCCTAAAAGTCCGAATGATTTGCTGGGAAAAAGCCTTCTGACGATGAGAGATAAACTTATCGAGTTTAGAAATAATGAAGAAAATACCCGAATACTTTCCAAACGAATGTTAGTAAACGGTATGGAAAACGAAAGACGCCGTCTTGCCAGAGAACTCCATGATGGCGTGGGTCCGTATTTAACTTCTTTGAAACACTACATTGAAAACCGAGTGGAAAATGAAGTCAAAAAATCAGAAATGAAAAAAATAGTGGATGAAACCATTTCTGAAATCAGACTGATGTCCAATGCCTTAATGCCTGCTTCAATAGATGATTTTGGAATTGGGGTTACCTTAACCAACTTTATTGAAAACCTGAAAAAATCAACAACGGTAACTATCTCATATGAGGATTTAACGCGACAGGAAGGTTCTAATATTACAAACCAACAGGCCATTCATCTTTTTAGAATTTGCCAGGAGTTAATCAATAATTCGTTAAAACATGCTAATGCAAAGAACATCCGAATTACACTTTCAGAATTTGATGATTTTATCTCTCTCTATTATTTTGATGATGGAATTGGGTTCGACATCAATACGGTTAAGTTAGGTTTAGGAATTAGCAACATCAAAGAACGGGTAGAAATTTGCAATGGTACCATTACCATCAATACTACTCCGGGAAACACTATTTTTGAAATTGAATTACCCATAGAATTATGACAGAAATCAAACTAATAATAGCGGATGATCATGAGCTTTTTAGAAATGGACTTGCCGAGTTGCTAAGAAAACATGACGACATCAAAATAGTTAAAAGTGTCGCTGATGGTTTTGAGTTGATGGAGCTTGTAAATACACAATTTGAGGCAGATATTGTATTGCTGGATATTACGATGCCCAATAGGGATGGTTTTACCGTTTTAAAAGAATTAAAAGCTTTAAATTCCAGCCTAAAACCTATTGTGATTTCAATGCACGATGATGGTAATTACATCGCAAAATGCGCTAAAATGGGCGCTTACGGCTATTTATTAAAAAACACAGACGAATCGGAATTAATAGCAGCAATTAGAAGCGTTGCTAACGGGAAAAAATATTTCAGTGCTGAAATTTCTGAAAAAATGATCAACTTCATGTCGGAACAAAGTATCAGTGAAAATATTTTGTCCAATAAAGAAACCGAAGTTTTAGGATTAATTGCTAAGGGGTTAACCACTAAAGAAATTGCAGCTAAACTTTTTGTGAGTTCCCGAACGATAGAAACCCATCGCGCTAATATTTTGAAAAAACTGGAAGTAAAAAACACCGCTGAACTTATTAAAAAAGCAACAGAAATGAATTTGGTATAACACATTAAAAACAACAATATCCGTATAAATACGGATGCAAATTGAGTAAATTTACATAATCCTAAAAGACTATTACTGAATGTAATTTTGTTAAAACAACAAAAAGTAATAGCCATGAAAAAGATAGCATTGATTTTAGGATTTTTAGTAATTTCTTTTAACGGATTTGCACAAGAGAAAAATGAGGTGAAACAAAGTGATTTAAAAGGTCCGGCTTTTAAAAATTTTAAATCCTGGATGCACAAAGCAGTGCCAACTAAAATATATTCAGAAAGTAATAAAGTAACGCTTCAGGGACCTGCATACAAAAACCAAAAGCCAGGAAAAATCACTTCTAAAGAAAACCTGGTTCTGGTACAAACTACAGGTTCTGAAAGACAACAATTAACAGGTCCAGCTTACAAAAACCATGGTCCATGGAATAACACTTCAAAACAAGAACTGGTTGCAGTGGAAACAGTTGGTACAGAAAAATAAAAGTGAACTGAATCTGCATAAAAAGCAGAGTAAAAAAGTGTCATTAGAAAATAAGAGGCTGTTCGAAAAATAATTTCGGACAGCCTCATTTTTTTTTCTGCTCTTCAAAAGCTCCAACTTTTTCATACACCATACTCAAAACTACTACTATAATTCAAAGCAGCAACTCTTCAATTGTTTGAACAGCATTATTTTAATATATTTTTTTGCGATATAAACATTTTATTTAAACAAAACAAACCACTGTTAACCAGTAAAATACAATCATAAACCTTAAGTTATAATTTCAACTTAATAAGTTCACCAAAATCGACTTTATTGGTAAAAGCGTCTTTCAGAGGTAAATTTGAAATAGTACACAAAATACTCCTAACCACGCCTGCATGCGAAACTATCGCTATTGATTTTGAGTTATTTTGAGTTATTATTTCAGACCAAAAATCAGTTACCCTATGATGTAAACCAACAAAAGATTCTCCATTAGGAACAGCTACATTGACAAAATCATTCATCCAGGGAGCAAACTCATCCTGAGGAATGGCATCCCATTTTTTCATTTCCCAATCTCCAAAATGCATTTCCATCAAACGAGAATCGGTAATTATCGAAGGCGCTAAATAATTAGCCAATTGAACACATCGGGATAAGGGACTGGAATAAATAACTGTATCAGCAGGAATTTGCTTTTTTATCGATTCAAATTGTTCCAAAAAAGGCGCTTTCAGCCCCACATCAGTTTGTCCATAGCAAATACCTTTTTCACAAACTGTTTCTGTATGTCTGACTAAATAAACTTCCATATTGCAATTATTGACAGATAAAAAATGACTTCACAAACCTGTTGCGTTGCTCCGAGACAATCTCCTGTGTAACCGCCAATCCATTTTTGGAAATAACGTGCAAGAAAATATCGGGTTACAAAAACCGGAATTACAGCCAGAAACAATTGCCATTGAAAATAAGACAAAACCAACAAGGGAATTAATCCAAAAAAGAAAGCCCCGACAATTTCTTTCCAAGTATAATTTTGAGCAATCGGTTTGCTTTTGCTTGTCGCATCTTCTCTGGAATATTCGTGGGTAAAAACAATAGAAACAGCAGCCAAACGGCTCAGAGCATGAGCCGAAATAAATAAAAACAGATTGCAGATTACAGATTGCAGATTAACATCTATTGTAAATAACGAATTCAAAATAACCTGAAATTTTAGCAAAAATAACAAGACCACACCAATAGCGCCATAAGCACCAATAGCACTGTCTTTCATAATTAAAAGAATCTTTTCTTTAGTCCAGCCTCCTCCAAAACCATCACACACATCGGCAAAACCATCTTCGTGAAAAGCTCCCGTGACCAAAATACCGGCAATCATCGAAAGCACAACGGCAATTTCATTTGAAAAAACAAAACTTGACAGATAAAAAACAATAAAGCTTACACCACCTACTAACCAGCCAATTAAAGGAAAATACCTCGAAGCTTTGTTTAAGTAATCAGGATGGTGGTCTATAGTTGCAGGACAGGGAATTCGGGTGTAAAATAGTAATGCTGTAAAAAATATATGGAGTTCTTTTTTCATTATTATAAATATCAATATCATTTTGGCTAAAGCCAATAAAATTCACTACCCGTAAACCAACAGCTAAAGCTGTTGGCAATTCAAAAGCTCCTGCCTTTGAATTTCCACCAAATTTATCTGGAGATACAAAATTGTAAAAGAAAAAGGCTTTAGCCAAATTCTATCTATATGTTCTTGAATCCAAATTTAATCATGAATTCATCATATTCCTCTTGGAAAGTTTTCTTTGTATGATGTGTCTCTTGATTTTTAATGTAATCCCTAACTTTATCAACAACAGATTCTGAAACCGAAACTGCAAAATACTCATCCTGCCATTCAAATTTCTCTTTCGTTAACTCATTCTTATTAATCCAAAAAGAAGATTCTCCTTTTATCAATTGCATCACTTTTTGGACATTTTGATCTACTCCCAACGAAATCAGACAATGACAATGATCAGAATATCCATTTATAAAATCTATAAAAATTCCTTTTTGGATTGCGTTTTCCCGTATATGCTGCCAAACTTTTTGACGCAATTCGATTGAATCCAAATAAGGAATTCTGTTTTTAGTACTCCAAACACAATGAATATAGACTTTTACAAATGGCATCTCTTTATTTTTTTAATTGTTTTTAAAAATTTGGCTAATGCCCAATCAAAGATTATCTTTTGTTCCAAGCTAAAGCTATTGGCAATCCATAAAAAAGCTTCATAACTCAATTAATTATCTCTCCAAAAATCAAATCCAGTATTGAATTGCCTCCAGATTTATCTGGAGGCATATGGAGTTCTTTCCAAAATTGGCTTTAGCCAAATTATTTTTTACTCACCCCGGCACTTTCAAAACTCGCCATTTCATTTAAAAATGCCACAGCCGACTGAACTATTGGAAAAACAAGGGCACAACCCGTTCCCTCACCCAAACGCAAATCAAGCTGAAGAATAGCCGATACATCCAGATAATCCAACAATTTTTTATGCGCTTTCTCAGCCGATTGATGACTGAAAACAGCATTTTTCAATATTGCAGGATTTTTTTTGAAAGCTATTAAAAAAGCGACGCTACAAATAAAACCATCCACTAAAAAAATCATGTTCTGCTCATAGGCAGCAAGCATCCCTCCCGCCATTTGCAAAATTTCAAATCCGCCAAAATGAGCCAAATAAGAATCCAAATCCTTTGGACCGTGATAATTTTCTATTGCTTTTCTTAAAATATTAATTTTGAATTCCAGTTTTTCGTCCGTAACTCCCGTGCCTCTGCCTACACAATCTTCGATAGAAAAATTACAAAGTACACTCATCAAAACCGAAGCGGTAGCCGTATTCCCAATTCCCATTTCACCAAAACCGATACAATTACTGCCTTGTTTTGCAATATTTGTCACAACTTCAGCTCCTTTAGCAAAACACAATTCCATTTGTGCTTTACTCATAGCCGAATCATTTAAAAACGAATGGGTTCCTTTGTCAATCTTAGCCGAAATTAATTTGGTATTGGATGGAAAATCATAATTCACACCGGCATCAACTACCGAAAGTGCAATGTTATTTTGTTTACAAAACACATTAATTGCCGCTCCGCCATCTAAAAAATTAGTCAGCATCTGGCGTGTTACATCTTGTGGATAAGCGCTTACCCCATGCTGGGCAATTCCATGATCGGCAGCAAAAATAACAATATGGGGTTGCCTGATTTTAGGTTCCAATGTTTGAAAAACTTCACCGATTTGTTGAGCTATTTTTTCAAGTACGCCTAATGCACCAGTAGGTTTTGTTTTTTGATTTATTTTGTCTTCCAATGCCTTTTTCAAAGCAACTGAAGAATCTTTGTGGGTTGTATTTACTTCAACCTCCCGGTCTTCAGCCACACTAAGTTGACTTATTTCAGTCACACAAGGCGCTTCCGATTTATGTTTCCAATGCAGCTGTTGCAACATCGGCTGCTTATCATAATCCGTTGCGGGTTTGCCTACGCAAAAATAACCCAGTGGTTCAATATGCTCTGGTAAGCCTAATATTTTCTTGAATTGGTAATAATTCAAAATCGAAACCCAGCCCATCGAATAACCTTGTTCAGTAAGCGAAAGCCAAATATTTTGAGCCGCACAAACCGCACTAAACTTAATTGCTTCATTACTTCCCACTGTTCCAATGGTAAAATGATTCAGCACTGAACGATCGTAAGCTATCACCAGTCCCAAAGAAGCCTCTTCAATAGCTTCTAATTTTAATGCCTGATATTGCGCTTTTTGTAATTCGTCATCGGTACTTTTGGCAGCTTTTACATCATATTCAAGAAACAACTCTTTTACAGCCTTCTTAACCTCATCTGATTTAATTAAATAGTAGCGCGTGGCTTCGGTCAAGCCAACAGAAGGCGCCCAGTGTCCCGCCTGCAGTGCTTTTTCAATTACGGCATCAGGAACTGCATCATTGGTAAAATGACGGGTATCACGGCGTGATTTTATTATTTCGTCTAAATTGCTCATATTAAAAAAATCAATTTCAATTTCAAAAAATCAATGGCAAAAGTCAATGGCAATAGCAATTTCAATAATCAATTTCAATTTCAATTTCAATTTCAATTTCAAAAAAACTATGTTTTAAAATTGTATCTTACGATTGCTTTTGAATTTCGTCATTGTTATTAATTTTTTGAAATTGCTATTGCCATTGTTAAATCATAACCCTCCTTTAATAACAACAGGAATTCCCGAAACCATTAAAATTGCTTTATCCGCTTTTTTGGCTAAATATTGGTTCATCCAGCCTTGCAATTCGGTAAACTTCCGACCAATATGCGTATCTGCATGAACCCCCATACCAATTTCGTTTGAAATAATAATGATAGTCGCATTGGGTTGATTGGCCACGGCTTCAAATTCAGCCTTAGCCTGAATCAGACTCAACTCGACATCGTTCTTAGTATCTACAAAAAAATTGGTCAGCCATAAAGTTACGCAATCAATCACAGCCACTTGTCCTGAAAAATCAATTTCGCTTAAAAACTTTTCTTTTTCAATGTTAATCCAACGCTCATCACGGTCTTTTTGGTGACGGTCAATTCGCTTTTGAAAATCATCATCCCATTTTCGAGCCGTAGCCACATACATCGGCCTTGACGATAAATCTTTAGCAATATTTTCAGCATAACTGCTTTTCCCGGAGCGCTCCCCTCCTGTTATGAAATAAATCATTTTAATTATAAATTATTAATTGTTGATTGTAAATTATCATAGTTCTTACTTACTGGTTAATTGTGTTTTTGAAGTTTTAAGAATACTGGTTATCAACTTTAAAATCACAACAGCTTCTTCATAAATACTTTCAAATTCCTTTTCATTCAAATAATCTGTAGCTTTTAATAATTCCAGCCAATACACAACTTCATTCGCTTCTTTTTGGGCAATTCCAAACTTATGAATAAAATCTTGTTTACTTTCTGCATGTTCAGCTTCCCGAATCATTGCGCCAACAGCTGTACCTGATCTTAAAAGCTGTTTTGAAAGCACAAACTCTTTTTTATCAGAACACAAATATTGATATAATTTAACTATTCGAACAGCAAAACTGAAACTCTTAGTTTTTACAATATTTTCACTCATAATTAACCATTTACAATTAATAATTAACAACTATTTAGTACGGACAATGTCGGCAGCCATTTCCACAACAGCTGCCTCTTTTGAGATGGAACCGGGCTTTAAAAACATAATTTCCGTTTTCCAAATAATAATCGATTCCTTCGATTAGATTCGTTGTTTTGGGTAAATCTTTAGCTTTATTATTTAACGCCGTTCCGGTGTTATGGTAGCAACGTATTCTTCAATTTTTATTGAACAGCTATTCTTAAAACAAGTCGGACAAAGGCAATCTCCTCCTTCTGATAAATTAAAAATAGGCGGAAAATCATTGCACCAACATTTCTTTTCGGGAGCACTATCACCACAATTAAAGTGTGTCCCGCAATTGGAACATTGTTTTACTTTTATAGCATTCATGAGGTAAAGATAGTGTTTGTTGATTTTTTTATCCTAAAAAACAAACAAGATATTTTGTGGATTTTCTTATACCTTTGCGTTGATTTTTATGATTTACAA
>JACCDQ010306140.1_pt1 | contig 10331 bp, 6 predicted proteins | sample 7446031 | NCBI WGS metagenome assembly JACCDQ01 (sample SAMN15323442, study PRJNA562643) | freshwater metagenome | isolation source: river surface water | place: USA:Blue River Watershed | collected 2017-08-17
AGACCAGCAGCTGCGCCGAAAACACGCGGAGCAGCATCACGAGCGGGTACACGGTCGCGTAGGACACGGCGGGCGCGTCGCTGCCGGTGGTTTGCTGCGCGAAGGCCAAGGCGGGCGGATCCGTCATGCCGCCCGCGAGCAGGCCGCAGAGGTCCGCGTAGGTGAGTTTGCGCCACGCGCGCGCGACGAAACCGACCACGAGCAGCGGCAGCAGCGTGATCGCGGCGCCGAAGGCGAGCCAGCGCAGGCCCTCGCCGCCGAGCAGGACCTCGACGAATTTTTCGCCCGACTTCAGGCCGACCGCGGCGAGGAAGAGCGTGATGCCGACCTCGCGCAGCATGTGGTTCGCGTTGGTCGGCATGTGCCAGACGAGCGGGCCGAGGTTGGCGAGGCGCGACAGCAAAATCGCCGCGACCAGCGGGCCGCCGGCGAGGCCGAGTTTCACCGCGGCCGGCAGGCCGGGCAGCGCCAGCGGGATGCTGCCGAGAATCACGCCGAGGGCGATGCCGAGGAAAAAGGGAATCGGCTGCGGCGAGTTGAGGGCCTGGTTGGAGTTGCCGACGGCCGCCGCGACCTGCGCGATCCGCGGCTCCTCGCCGACCGCCATCAGCACGTCGCCGAACTGCAGGTGGAAACCCGGCGTCGGGGAAAACTCGATCCCGCCGCGCGTGATGCGCGTGATCACGACCTCGTGCTGCGCGAAGATCCGGATTTCGCCGAGGGCGCGGCCGAAGATCTCGCTCCGCGTCACGATCAGGCGGCGGTTGGTCACGGGGCCGGGCAGAAGTTTCAGGTCGACGCCGGCGTCGGCCCCGACGACGACGCGCAGGGCGTCGAGGCCTTCCTCCGGGCCGACGGCGTGAAGGATGTCGCCGAGCTGCAGTTCCGTTTCCGGCCGCGCGACTTCGACTTGGCCGGCGCGCGAGAACCGCGAGACCACGACGCCGGAGCCCTCGAGGCCGGGCACTTTGCCGAGGGCGCGGCCGACGAGGTTGGCGTTGCGGACCTCGAGGTTGCGCGTGGCGGGTTTGGGGGTCCGCGGGGCCTGCGCGTTTTCCGCGGCGGCGACCTCGGCGCGCACGTCGACGCCGAACACGCGCCGCACCAGCACCATCGTGAGGATGATGCCGATGATGCCGAACGGATAGGCGACGGCGTAGGCGAGGCCCTGGACGGCCGCCGCCCCGTCGTCGGCACCGACCTGCGCGAGCGCCTGCTGGGCCGCGGCGAGGCTCGGCGTGTTGGTCGTGGCGCCGGAAAGCAGGCCGCTGCCGGCGGGCAGCGAAACCCAGCCGGCGCCGATGAAGACGGCGGCCACGCCCGCGCCGAGCAGCACGATCGCGGCGGCGAAGGCGTTGAGCACCAGACCCCGCGCGCGGAGCGAGGCGAAGAAGCCGGGGCCGATCTGCAGGCCGAGCGTGTAGACAAAAAGTATGAGGCCGAATTCGCGCACGAACTCGAGGACGTGGGCGTCGACCTTGAGCCCGAATTGGCCGAGCAGGAGACCGGCGAAGAGCACGCCGGCCACGCCGAGACCCACGCCGAACACGCGGATCTTGCCCAACGCCGTGCCCGCCGCGCCGGCGATCGCCAGCAGCACCACGGTGCGGGCGACGGACTCCTGGGCGAACAACTGGATCAGGCCGTTCATGGCGACAGCGTAGCAGACCCGGGGCCACGGCGGCCACGCATGTTTTGCCGCGGCTGCGTCATCCGGCCGAACCCCCGGCGCCCGAAAGCGCGGCGACACAGGCTTGCGCGCGCTGCCGGCCGTGGCCTCATTGCGCAGCAACCCATTCCCCGCCCGTGAAAATTGCCAAACGGATTCTTCTCGTCCTCGCCGTCATCGTTCTTGGGCTGCAGTTCGTTCGGCCGGAAAAAAACATTTCCGCGCAGCCCCCGGGCAAGGACGACTTCCTCGTGCGGCACCCCGCCCCGGCCAAGGTGAAGACGGCGCTGGAGGTCGGCTGCTACGACTGCCACTCCAACCACACGCGCTATCCCTGGTACGCGGAGTTCCAGCCCCTCGGCTGGTGGCTCGCGGACCACGTGAAGGAAGGCAAGGGCGCGCTGAACCTGTACGTGTTCGGCACGCTCAGCCCCAAGTCCCAAGGCAAGAAACTCAACGAGATGATCGACACGATCGAGACGCGGCAAATGCCGCTGAAGTCGTACACCTACACGCACCGCGACGCGATTTTCACCGAGGAGCAGATCAAGGACATCGTCGCCTACCTCGAGGAAGTGCGCGACAAGGTCGCGCCCGACGGCGAGTGAGCGGACCATGGTCCGGCCGCCCGAAACCTTCGCCACCGCCCGGTTGTTCGCGCGTCCGCCCCGGCGCGAAGATGCGCCGGCGGTATTCGCGGCGTGGGCCGCGGATCCGGCCGTGACCCGCTACCTCAGCTGGGGCGCCTACACGCAGGTGGAGGCGTTGGCGGATTTTCTCGGCTCCGGTGCCGAAGCTTGGGCCCGCGGGACCGGCCACCTCGCGTGGCTGCTTTTCCCGCACGGGGAAGAGACTCCGGTCGGCTCGGTCGGCCTGACCTTCGAGGGTGCCGGCCGCGTGATGGCCGGCTACGTGATCGCCCGGCCGCATTGGGGCCGCGGCTTCGCCACCGAGGCGCTGCGGCCGCTCGTCGACTGGACGCTGGCGCAGCCCGAGTACTACCGCTGCTGGGCCTACTGCGACACCGAGAATCCCGCTTCGGCCCGGGTGATGGAAAAAGCCGGCATGGTGCGCGAAGGCGTTCTGCGGCGTTGGGCGGTCAGCCCGACCCTCGGCCCGGAGCCGCGGGACTGCATCGTCTGCGCGAAGGTCCGGTGAACGCCTAGCGTCCGGGCGCGAGCAAGCCCGGCACCGGCGGCGCGGCTCCGGGCGAGGCCGCGGGCCAGTCCTCGCCGAGGAGCGCGGCGACCGTCGCCGCCACCTGCGCCTGCACGACCAGCGGCGTGCCTTCGCGTTCGCCCCGCGGGGCGATGCCGGGGCCGAAGGCGGCAAGCCACGTTTCCTCGGAGCGCGGGATTTTTTTCCCGTGGCTCGTCCAGTCGTGGCACTCGGTGCCGCGGCCGTGGTCGGGCGAGAGCACGACGGCGGTGGTCCCGCGGTACTCGGGCAGCGACTGCAGGTGTTCCCAGAGCTGCCGGACGAAACGGTCGCAGCGCTGCGCGGCCTGGAGGTAGCGGTCGTAGCGGCGGGCGTGCGCCCAGGAGTCGGGTTCGCCGAACGCCACCAGCAGCACGCGCGGTTTGAGCCGGGCGATGTGGTCGAGGGCGGACTCGTAGACGAAGGCGTCGAAGTGTTCGCCCGCCGCGATGGGCGGGATGTCCGTCATCCAGCGCTCGAGCTCGCGCAGCCGCGGCGAAACCGGGCCGGCCGGCAGCGGCGAGTCCGTCACCCAGACGGGCAGGCGGCTGCGGCCGACGTTCATGATCGAGGTGAACACGCGCCATTGGGCGACGGCGGCGACGCGGTCCGCGTAGCCCGGGCGGCCGTGCAGCCATTCGAGCACCGTGACGTTGGGATTCGGGATCGGCGTGTTCGACGTGATCAGCGGGTCGGCGCGGCCGGTGAGCAGCTCGTTGTAGCCGGGGTAGGAAATGTTCTCGGCGTTGGCGACCTCGACGCGGCTGTCCCGCGCGCGGTTGCCGAACACCTGGCCGGCCGCGGGCACCGTCGACCAGAAAAACGGCATCAGCCGCGCGCGGCGTTCTTCCGGCGTCGCGGCGAGGAACTCGCGCTTCAGCGCGGCCTGCGCGCCCTCGGGCACGCCGCCGTTGTCCTTGTCGATCAGGGCCGCGTCGGCCCCGCCGAAGACCTCCTGCCAGCGCAGGCCGTCGATCGTAACCAGAATTACATTACGCACGGCGGGCGCCGCGGCGGCGGGCAGCGCGGCGGCGAGCAGGAACACGGTCAGCAGGGATTTCATGCGGGGCGGAAAGCGGGGCGCGATCCGACTCCGGCCGCCGCCGCGGCCGCAACCCAAACCGTCCGGAACCCGCGGAACCGCGGGCCGCCCCGACGCGGCGCCGGGGGAACGGTTACACGGCCGCCGCGGATTTTCCCGGAAGAATTGCGCGGGAATCCGCAACTGCTCCCCGGGGGGGCGGCGTCAGTCCGGGTGCAACCGCATTCCCAACCACATGAAAAACGATCCCTTCTTCAAGTTCGTCGCCGCCGTCATCATCGCCGGCGTCATCGTCGCCCTCGCCAGTCCCAGCCCGACCTCCGCCGATCTCGCCGAGCACGCGCCCGCCGCCCTCCATTCCGCCGGTACCTCCGAGTAAGCGCCCGCGGCCCGCGGGTTTCCCCCCGGCCGCCTGCCCCGGCCGCACCGATCCGCCTCAGCGGCCGGCGAGCGCCCGCCGGATCGCGCCGGCCAGCGCGGCGAACTCATAGGGCTTGGCGATCAACGTGATTCCGGCCCACTGCAGTTCGTCGGCCTTCAGGATCTCCTCGGTGTAGCCGCTGGTCACGATGACCGCGAGGCCCGGCCGGAGCCGCCGGAGGGACTCGCCGAGTTCCAGACCGGTGACGCCTCCCGGCATCACCATGTCGGTGACCAGCAGGTCGGGCGGGACCGCCAAGCCGTGCCAGACGCCGAGCGCCTCGGGCCCGCTGCCCGCTTCGATCACCCGGTATCCGAGATGGCGCAGCATGGTCGAGGTCGCGAGCCGCACCGCCGGCTCGTCCTCCACCAGCAGCACGGTCTCGTTGCCGCCGGGAATCGCCGCCGCCGGGAGCGCCGGCCGGGCCGACGCCGTTCCGCCCGCCAGCGGCAGGACCACGCGGAAACTGCTGCCGCGGCCGACCTCGCTCGCCACTTCGAGCCAACCCTGGTGCTGGTGGACAATGCCGTGGACCGTCGCCAGCCCGAGTCCGGTCCCTTTGCCGACTTCCTTGGTGGTGAAGAAGGGCTCGAACAGATGCCGCAGGACGTCGGGGGACATGCCGCAGCCGGTATCGCTGACCCGGAGCGTGGCAAATATCCCGGGACGCGCTCCCGGCGGCGCGTCCGGCGGCAGCTCGGGTCCGAGTTCGAGCCGGGCGGTTTCGAGCTTCAGGGTACCGCCCCCCGGCATGGCGTCGCGCGCGTTGACGCAAAGATTCATCACGACCTGGTCGATCATGCCCGGGTCGGCGTCGATCCAGAGCGGCTCCGCCGCGGTCTGCAGCGACACGTTCACGCGCTCGCCGATCACCCGCCGGATCAGCGCCAGCACCTGCGAAATGCCCGCGCTGAACTCCAGCCGTTCCGTCCGCATCATCCGGCGGCGGGCGAACAGCAGCAACTGTTCGGTAAGCTTGGCCGCACGACGTGTCATCACCTGCAGCTCCGCCAGCGGCGGCCGCAGCCCGGGCGGAAAATCCCGCTCCTCCGCCATGAGCTGCAGGTTGAGCATGATGGCGGTGAGGATATTGTTGAAATCGTGGGCGACGCCGCCGGCGAGCTGGCCCACGACTTCCATCTTCTGCGCCTGGCGCACCTGATCCTGCAGCGCGCGGCTCGCCGTGATGTCGGCAAAGCTGCTCACCACCAGCCGCTCGCCGTCCCGCGGGTCGCGCAGCGGCTCGGCGTTCACCGAGATCCACGTGAGCGCCCCGTCCGGCTTGTGCACGCCCATCACCACGTCGCGGACCGGCAGACCGGTGCGCAGGGCCACGGCCGCGGGATGGTTTTCGCCGGCAAAGGGCCGCCCGTCCTCGTGCACCGACCGCCAACGCGGATCCAACGACGTGCGGCCGGCCATCTGGTCCGCCGTGAGGCCGAGGATCCGCTCGGCCGTCGCGTTGCACTGCACGATGCGGAGCGCCTGGTCCTGCACGACGACGCCGTCGGCCACGGCGCTGAAGATGAGCTTCAGCTGCTCTTCGCTGCGGCGCAGCGCGCGCTCGGAATGGCGCAGTTCGGTCACGTCGCGGGTCAACCCCACCAACCGCTGCGGGCGGCCCTCCGCGTCGCGCTGCAGGAATCCGCTCGCCTCGATTTCGCGCCGCGCGCCGTCCGCCGCCCGGATCACGGCGAGTTCGAACCGTTCGACGGCGCGGCCTTCGCGGAGCCCGGCGAAACGCCGGTCCAGCTCGGCCCGGGAATCCGGATGGACAAACCGCCGCCAGGCTTCGGCCGTGCCGCCGAAGTGCGCGCGGTCCACGCCGTGGATCTCGTGCATGCGGTCGTCCCAGCGGACGGCGCCGCTCTCCAGATCGTACTCCCACACGCCGTAACCTGCGCCGCGCACGGCGAGCTCGAGCCGGCGGTTGAGGCCGAGGATCCGCTGTTCGGCCGCGAGCTGCTCCGTGATGTCCTGCACGAAGGCGCACGCCAGTTCCGTTTCGCCGACGCGCAGGTGGTGCGTGCCGATGACGACGTCGAGCAGCGTCCCGTCCTTCCGCCGCTGCCGGCTGCCGAACGTCACCGACTCGCGGCCGCGGATTTCCTCCCAGTGGCGCGGCCAGCGTTCGGCGTCGAACTCGATGTCGATGTCCGCCACCCCGAGCCGCAGCATTTCCGCGCGGGTGTAGCCGAGCTGCGCGCACGCCGCCGCGTTGGCATCGCGGACCCGCGCGTCGCGATCCACCCAGACGATCGCGAGGTGCGCGCGATCGACACTGAAACGCGCGATGGTCAGCGCCTCCTCGGCCTGCCGCCGCGCGGTCACGTCGCGCGTCACACCGAGCAGGCCGGTCACGGCTCCGTCGGCGTCGCGCAGCGCCGTGGCATGCAGGTCGAGCCACCGGACGCCGCCGCGGCGGCCCCGGACCGGCAGCAGGGCCGAATCCTGACCGCCGGCGAGGACGCGCTGCAACAGGGCCGCGAACTCCGCCCGGTGCCCTGCCAGAATCGCCTCGCGCCAACCCCCGGGGCCGATGTCGGCCAGCGTTTCCGCATCCAGGGACGCGAGCGCGGCGCGGTTGATCTGCAGCAGTTCGCCGGCCCGGCCGAGGACGAGCATGCCCTCGGGACCATGGTCGAAAATCGCGCGGTGGAAGCTCCGCTGCGTCAGCAACTCGCGCTCCTTGCGGCGCAATGCCTCGATGGTGATGGCAGGGATGAGACCGAAGAACGCCACCAACGAAAGCCCGAGCTGCAGTTCCACGTTGCGCTCGTGCGACGTGGGCGAATCCGAGTGCTCAAGTCCGTGCCCGTGCAGCGCGAACCAACCGGCCAGGAGCGCAACCACCAGACTCACGACGGTGACTCCGCGCGGCCCGAAGCGGATCGCGGCCCAGACGACAAACGGCACGACCACGTAGCGGGCCGCCGGTGCCTGCAGCCAGTCGAGCGTGATGGCCAGCGAGCAGCAGACACAGACGCCGGACACGAGGGCGATCGCTTCCAACCGCCGCATCGAACTGAGCGGGACGGCATCCGCCCGGGGCCGACGCCAGATCAAGATCAGGGGCGCGACCAGAACCACGCCGAGCAGATCGCTGAAAAACCACGACGCCCAGATTTCGCCGAACGACGACAGACCGCCGAGCTTGTGGATCGTCCACGCGCCGATCGTGGACGTGACGACGAGGCTCAGCGCGGCCGCCAGCATCAGGCCGACGAGTTCCCGCACCGTTTCCAGCGCCGGTTCGCGCGCCACCCAGCGCCGCACGAGCAGGGCGCCGATGAGGGCGGAGACGGCATTGCCTACCGTGACCCAGAACCAATCGACCCAGGGCCAGGCCGCGCCGGTGGCGTTGTAAAGCGCGTCGCCGGCAAACAACGCCGCGATCGGCAACGCCCAGTGGCGGCGCTCCGTCGTGAGCAGGACACCCAGCATCAGGCCGCTGGGCAGCCAGAAACTGGCCTCGAGCGCCGGGTTTTCGGTGAGCTCCCGCGACAGCATCGCGCAGGCCGCGTAGACGCAGGCCAGGGCCGCGAAGCGCAAAGCGTGCTCACGGAGGGAACCGGATGTTCCGGAAGCCGGCCGCGAGGCTCCGCCTGAGGGAATGGGTGGGGTCGCGGTCATGGAACCGGCGGACGACCCACAACAGAAAGCCGCGGCGGATACAAGCTGCCCCCCGCCGGAGGGTCCGGCCGTCGCGCCTCAGAAACGCACGTTCAACTGCGAGGCGGCGTGCCACGCGGTCCCGGCCGGTTCGCCCGCGGCCCGTTCCGCGCTCACCTGGAACTTAAGTTCCACGTGCGGCCCGAAGCGGTAGCCGACGGCGGTGTCGATCCGGTTCCGGTCCGCGCCCCAGGGCCGGCGCCCGAGCCCGGGCAACGCGAGCGCGGAAAACGTCTGCCGGTTCCAGCGCCACGCGCCGTACACCTGCGGGGAAAAGCGGTACTTCGTCTCGACGTAGCCGGCCGTGGTCCGCACCGCGCCGAAAACCGGCACCTCGAAACGCGCGCGGAATACCTCGGCCCAGATCTGGAGATGGCGCCAAGCGAAACCCGCGTCGGCCCCGAACACCGTCTCCCGGTAATCGCGCCAACTCCGGCCCGCCGGCAGCGTCGGCCCGGCCGCGGTCAGGAAGTAAGCGCTCTCCGCCGCGGACACGCCGACGTTCCAACGCAGGTCGGGCCGGAAGCCGACGCGGGCCCCGAAGGCCGGCCGGCTGAAATTCCGCCGGTGCACGGACCATGATTCCGGGCGCGAAGAAAGCCCCGCGTTCTTCACCTCCGCCGCCGCCTCCCAGCGACCCCAGCGGCCGGAAACGGCGGCGCCCGAGGCATAGCTCGGACCCCAGATCACGGGGTTGTATTCGTAGCGTTCGTCCGGCTCGATCTCGAGCAACGGGTGCGGCGTCGCCGGCGCCGCCGAATCGTTGATGCCCGTCAGGTTTTCGTACGGCAGCGGCGCATTGACGAAAGGGTTGTCCCAGGAATCGTGCCGCGCGACCCAAGTTCCGACCACCGTCGCAAATTGCCCGACCTGCACGTTGATCTTCCGGTCGGCCCACGGAATGAACAGCAGGGCGTATTCGTCCAGGCGCAGCTCCAAGGGGCCGTTGCCCGGATCGAAACCCCGGTCGAGCCGCGCCTGCACGAAGCCGGTGACGCGCCCGCCCCATTGCCCCTGCAGGAGGAGCATCAGCCGGGGATTGAAGAGGCGTTCGCCGTCGGCGAACACCAGTCCGGGCGGCGGCGTGTCCACCGCGTAACCCTCGAGCGACAGCACGCCCGTGAGCCGGGCCCGCAGCCGATCCTCGCACGCGGAGAACGTCAGGGCGCGCTCCACGCGATCGAACCACGCCTCGCTGGCGGCCGCCGGCGCGGCCGCGCAGATCGCGAGCAGCCATGCGAGCCACGGTTTCATGCGGGGCCGGCGGCGGCCGGCACGCCCGCCGGGGCGAGCCGGAAGGTGGCTTCGAACTCGGTCCAATCGTCGGCCGACGTCGTCAGTTTCAGCTCCCCGCCGTGCAGCCGCGCCAGCTCCCGCGCGAGATTCAGGCCGAGGCCGTGGCCCGGCACGGTCTCCGCCGCGGTGCCGCGATGGAAGCGGTCGAATATGTAGGGCTGCGCCGCCGGCGGGATCGTGCGGCCGTTGTTGCCGACCGTCAGGCGGACCGCGGCGCCCTCGAGGCGCGCCGCCACGGCGATCCGGCCGCCGGGGCGGTTGTACTTGCGGGCGTTCTCGAGCAGGTTCTGCAGAATCATCGCGAGGTAGCGCCGCTCGCCCAGGACCATGAGGGTCGGCGGCAGGTCGATCGCGATCGTCGGCGGATCCGGTTGTTCGGAAACCGTCTGGTCGTCGAGCCACGAGGCCACCAGATGCGCGAGATCGACGGGCCGGGGGTCGAGCTGCAGCCGGCCTTCGTCGAGCCGCGACAGCAGAAGGAGGTCCTCGATCATGCCGGTAAACCGATAGGTTTGGCCCACGAGCGCCATCAATTCGCGGCGCACGCCGTCGGGCAGGTCGTCGCGCGCGAGCAATTCCTCCACGCCGGCGCGGAAGACCGAGACCGGGGTCTTCAACTGGTGCGAGGCGTCGGACGAAAACCGCGCGGCGCGCTGCAGCTCCGCCTGCGTCAGTTCCAGCGCCGCCTCCGCGCGCACGCGGTCCAGGGCGTTGCGGGCGGAGTCGGCCGCGAGTTTTTCCACCGGCGCGGACAGCCGCGTGGCGGCGAGCCGGCTGGCCGCGAGGCCCGCGACCATGAGGCCGAACCCGAGCCCGACGATGCGCCAGCGCAGCTCCCGCTGTTTCTCGCGCGTCGCCGCCAGCGGATACAGGCAGACCTCGAACGCCGGCGGATACGCCGAACCCGCGTTGAGGGTCTGGAAAACGAGCAGGTTCGCCTCCCCGCCCCACTCGCCCGCCAGCGGGCGGCCGGCGTTTTCCGGCGCCGCCGCCAGCCGCGGCAACTCCCGCACGAGGGCGTCGCGCAAAGCGCC
>JACCDQ011397854.1_pt1 | contig 10331 bp, 6 predicted proteins | sample 7446031 | NCBI WGS metagenome assembly JACCDQ01 (sample SAMN15323442, study PRJNA562643) | freshwater metagenome | isolation source: river surface water | place: USA:Blue River Watershed | collected 2017-08-17
GCCCGTGAATGCGCCCTTCTCGTGACCGATCAACATGTCTTCGATCAAATGCTCAGGCATCGCAGCGCAGTTGAGCGCCACAAACGGGGCTTTGGCGCGGGGTGACGATTCGTGCAACACACGGGCCAGCACTTCTTTACCAGCGCCTGTGGGGCCGACCAGCAAGGCGGTGACATCGGTCTGTGCCACGCGTTGGGCCAAGACCAACAGGTGCTGGCTGGTGGGATCCACAAACACATAGCTCTTGGTTTTGAGTTCGGGGGCGTTCAAGCCTTTCACAGCGCCTTGCCAGGCGTCGGCCGACCACTCGTCGGACGGCAGGACATGCAAAGCACCCAAACGCATCGCGTCCACAGCCACTTCCATACGGCGGCGGTCCACGCGACACAACACAGGCACGGTGTGACCAAGTTGGGCAATGAGGGTTTGAACTTCTTGGAGCAGCTCGGCGCTATCGCCCAAGCGAATGACCAACACATGCGCACGGCGCAAAGCCAGCGTGAGGTCGCCCAAGGTGGAGACGGTTTCCAGACTGATACCGGCGGCATCTAGCTGGGCGCGATCTGCGGCGTCGAGTGGACTGAAAGGGTCCAACCACACAGCATGAATAACGTTGACAGGAGAAGCGTTCACTTTGAGTACAGTCCGAAATAAAGGTAAGACTGTTATGCAAAGGTCGTGCCAGGTTATTTTTAAACCTAAGTAATTAAATTTATGTGATAGATCGGCCGGCGAGGGTCATTTTTCTGACTCTTCGACGACTTGCCGACAGGCTTTTTGGATACTTTTTGGGCGTCGGACTTGGGAGGCTTAGGCGAGAAGCCACCGCAGAAGCGGCCATCGGTGCGCAGCACCTCCAACGAAGGAATTACCTTCGAGCGAAAGCCCATCATCTTGCAGCCATAAGGCATGCGCACATCCCACGTGATCGCCAGATAGCGACACTCCCAGCAATTGGGCCCCTTTGGCAGAGGTGAAGAAGAAGGCGCGGCGCCTTGATCAGCTTTCATGCGTCCACTCAGGGGAAGCTATTAACCACCCAAGAGCTTGAGCACCGACTGCTGGCTGGTGTTGGCTTGCGCCAGCACGGCCGTTGCGGCTTGTTGCATGATCTGCGTCTTGGCCAACTCGGTCGACGCTTGTGCGTAGTCCGCGTCTTCGATCTGGCTGCGTGAAGCAGACATGTTCATCGACACATTGGTCAAGTTGTTGATGACGTGGTCCAGTCGGTTCATCACCGCACCCATGGTGGCGCGTGTGGCGTTGACTTTGTCCATCGCGGCATCCAGCATGTTCAACACAGCGGTTGCACCTTCACGGGTGTTGATGCGAACCTTGCGTGCCTCTTCTGCCAAATCAGCGTCGGCTGTGATCTGTCCAGTGATCGGGCCGCCTTTGCCGAAGTCGGCCAAGTCGATCGTGATCACTTGGTTGGCGCTGGAGCCCACTTGGAAGGCCATGCGACCGACGCGAGGGGGATCCATGTCTTGGCTGGCACGGCCACCAAAACTGCCTTCGTTGAAACCGAGTGCAGAGAAATTGCTCTGTGGACCAAAACCGTCGGCGCCGCTGCGAATCTGAATCGGACGACCCGTGATGTTCATCATGTTGGGTGGCAAACCATCCGCACCTGGCAGAGCAGGTAAGACTGGCGCATCAGATGTCAAGCGCACCGTGCTGTACACCGTTTTGATGTCCATGGCACTGACTGGTGCCGTAGCGCTACCCAGGACGTTCAACAAATAGGCGGCGCTCATGTCGACCGCAGACACATCGGTCTTACCTGTCGAGTTAGCAGTCACGGTTCCCAAAGTCAACGTTTGGCTGCTGGTTGTCGTGACAGCAGGAGCACGTAAATCGAATGCGGTACCTGCCACGTTCGACGTGATCAATACAGACGTAGAGTCGGTGGGATCCACCACCGCAGTGATGTTCTTCAGTGCGGATTCATTACTGATAGCCAATGCGAGCGCAGTGGCGGTTTGGGCAGCAGTAGCGCTCCCAGCCAAAGCAGCTGTTTCGACCATCACGCCGTTGATGTAGACCGAAGCTTTTTCTGTTGTGCTGGCACTGCCGGCACCTGCAATTTTGATGCGTGAGACTTGCGCCACAGCACCACCTTTGTCCAAACCGAAGTTAGCGGCAGACAACTCATCTTGGCTCGAGTCGAACCAAACAGACAAGTTGCGACCATCAGTGTTCAACGTCACACCTTTGCCGTTGTCAGATGCCGTGACACCATGTTGACCGATGCGTTCGTTGATGGCAGCCACCACTTTAGCCCGGCGATCTGTTCCGGTTTCGTTTTGCACGAAGTTCACTTCGATCTTGGTACCGTTCACCCACAAGGATTGTTTACCGCTGATCGGGGTTGCCGTATTGGTAAACGTACCTTCGGTCGTGGCTGGATTCGCCTCTGCTGTAACCCCTGTCAAACTGGTGCTTGCGTTGATTGCTGCGGCAATCGCAATACCACTGGCAGAAGGGTTGCTGCTTGAAACCACGGTGTTAGAGAATTTGTCGTCTTGTGGCGTGGTGGGACGAATGGCAATGCCATTGATCTCCAAATCGTCCATGCCCAAGTTTTTGGTTTCTGCCACTTGGTTGGCTGTCACTTCTGTAGCGGCCACACTCATGGTGGCACCTGTGCTGGCAGAAGACGTCATTGTGAAAGACACACCAGGGGTGCGTGCTGTCAGGAAAATCTCACCCAGCTCTTTACCTTTGGTGGCATACACCCCCAAGATGCTGTTGGCGTTAATTTTGGCAATCAAATCTTCAGCCACTGTTTGAGGCTTGGCGTTGGCAGCCGCTGCCGCAGACGTGAAGGTGGTGCCATTGATCACAATGGTGGCCTTGTCGTTGGCTGCCGCCAGACCTGTCAATTTGACACTGTTGACTTGCGCCACGGAACCCTTGACGGGCTCACGCATGCGTGTGTTGACGATTGATTCGTTCTTTGAGAAGTTACCACTCACCAAACCAATGCGGCTGATGTCGCCTGTCGCGCTGGCACCGAGCACCACGGGCGCTTGAATTTTGGATTCCAAAGAAATTGTCGAACTTTGGACACCCTCTTTCAAACCAATGCGCTGACCAAACATCAAAGCGTTGGAGGAATCCGCTGTTTCAAAGCGAACTTCAATGTTGCGACCATCTGGTGCCACCAAGCTGATGCCTTTGGCGTCAGACCCAGTGTCAATGGCGGTTACACCTGTGCGGTCGCTGATCAAGTTGATCGCACGAACCACGTTGGCACGTGTCGCTTGTGAATTATTAAAAATGGTGGTGATGTCAGCAGACGCATAACCGTTGATGAACACCACACCGTTTGTCACAGGCCCGCCCACCATGGCTTGACCTGTCAACACGTTTTCGTTGACTTTTGCAAACACGCCGGTGCCAGGTGTCTTGACTGCATATTCCGTGGTGGTGTTCACCACGCTGGCAATACCTGTTGCGCCAGGCACCACGTCCAGTTTGGACACGTTGCCTTCTTTGGCTGGGAAGTTGACACTGATCACAGCAGATCCTGCCGCATACACAATGTTGCGGTTGGTGCTGTTGTCATACAGAGGGCTCGCTTGCATGGCAGCAGCGATCTTTGCAGCAGCCAATGCAGGTGTGTTGTCGTCGTTGGTCAAGACCACGCTGACCCCACCCACCGTGATGGTGCCTGGCATAGGGGTGCCACTGAAGGTGATTGATTGCGACTCACCTTGCGAGATACCTTGATCCACCGCCATGCGGTTGATCGCGGCAGCCTTAGCAATTGCGCTGCCTGCAGCGTTGTTTCGTGGGGATAGCAAATCGTCGGCTGCCGTAGATGGGCCAATGATGACGCCATTGATCGTCAAGTCACCTTCGCGCATGTTAGGGATGCTGCCGGCAACGCCCACGCTCATGGAAACACCACGGCTTGCGACGCTGATGGCGGCGCCATCCGAGTCTTGCAGTGTGTAGCTCAAATCACCAGAAATCACTGAGCTATTCAAGCCATCAGCTTTGGCGAATTTCACCACTGCTGGGTTTTGTGTCACCAATGTACCGGTCATGGTGATTTGCTTGTTGTCTTGGTTGGTAAACGTTGCAGTAACCACCGACGAATTTGCAGCGCCAGACGCCACAGAGAAAGCCAATGAACCGCTTTGCAAGAACTTACCGTTGTCAGAGAAAACCTCTGACGAATTGATAGCTGCTTTGCGCGATGTAGACACTGCAGCTGACAAGCTCAGGCCTGTGGCAGCTGTGTTGACAGTGGCAACCGCCAATGGCACATCGCCATCTGCAGCACTGTAGGTGATGGTGGCCACCCCTGCAGCTGACACGGCAGCCGTCATGCCACGCGAAGTGAACAGCGAAGAGTTGTTCAACGTGGTTTCAATCTTTGCAGCAGCCAAAGCCAAAGAGTTTTCTGTCGAAGTGATGGCAACATCAACCCCTGCAATATTGATTGTTCCTGGCGTGACGGTAGTTCCTGCTAGTGTGAAAGTTTGCTCTTCACCAGCGCCTGATCCTGTCATGGTGCGTGTTGTCGTGGGGCTGATGAATACACTGCCCGACTTGTTTTCTGAGGTGACTTTGTAAACCGGCATTTCGCCGACTTGCTCACCCGCTTTGCCGTTGAGCACAGGGAAACCGTTCCACTCTGTGTTGTCGGCAATTTGGACAATTTGTTGTTTGAGCTGTTGGAATTCAAGGTCCAAGTAGCTGCGATCGGAGTTGTTGTTTGAATCGTTAACGGCTTGCACGGCCAACTCACGCATGCGTTGCATCATGTCCGTGATTTCGTTGGTTGCACCTTCCGCCGTCTGAATCAGACTAATGGCATCACCCGCATTGCGCACGGCTTGGTTCAAGCTGCGAATTTGATGCGTCATGCGCGTTGCGATCGACATACCCGCAGCATCATCTCGAGCTGAGTTGATGCGCTTGCCTGTCGATAACTGTTGCATTGCCACACTCTGGGCACGGCCAGAAGAGCCGAGTGCCATTTGTGAAAACAATGCTTTAACGTTTGTGTTGATAACTGCCATTTTTTTCTCCTGACCCTATTGGTCAATCAAACTTACCACTGGTTAAGCACATCTCGTGCCAACTTATTTCGACATAACTTAATAAGGGTTTTCCCTTTTTTTGATGCGATTTGATGTTCATTTAAGTACTCAGTGGCAAGGTTTTGTCGCTGAAACGGCAAGCGGTTGCCGCTTGCCGGTCCGGTGCGATCTTTTGCCGCTTAATGCTGCAAGCCCGCTGTGGGCATCATGGATTCGCTGAAATCATCCAGCGACAACTTCTCGGCCAACAGCTCCACTTGGCCTGGATACAAATCCAAACCTTGACGTGCAACGGCCAGAGCGCGCTCTGGATCGAGGTTGCAACGCAAGGCACGAACCAACATGACAAAAGTAAAAGGCTGCGCTTTGCCGCCCTGCACTTCCATCAGCTCTTCCATCAGTTCAACAGCCAAAGGCCAGTCTTGGTTCATCATGGCCAACAAGCTAGTGATGGCCAAGATATCTTCGCTGTGTGGATACAGACTCATGCCAGCATCGCCCAAGGCATTGGCAAGCTCGAGCTGCTCGGTAGCAACCAAGGATTGAATGGTCTCGCGAATTTCAGCAGGACTGAAACGTTTGATCGCTTGCGCATTGAGCAAACCGCCTACGCTGGCTTGGTTCATCAATTCTTGAATAAGTGTCATCTGTTACTCCATCGGTTAGGTTTGAACCTCCTAAGCAAACTCCATACCAATTTATTTTTTGACACATATCGACAGCCAATGTGTGCGTGCGGCTTGGTGTCAATAAACACACCAATAGGCGGGCATGGAATCTGCTTGATGGCCACAACACCTTTATTGATCTTGTAGGGAATGACATGAATGCGCGAACACCCTCCTCCATGCTTTTGCCTGTCAAAACAGTCAAGCGTAAAAAAGTAGACACACCTGTGGCTGTACCCGCTGTAAGCCCCGCACCAGCACTCACACAAGACGAGGAGCTGAGCAACTACATGCAGCTAGCCAGCATGGGCAAGCTTCGCCTCGATCAACTCATGTACAAGTGCGATACGCTGCAAGCGGAAAAACGGGTCATTGAGTCGGCGCATCTTTACCGTCAATGGATTGAACATACGGAAGATCCTCAAAAATATCTGGCTTTGTTCAATTACGGGTCTGTTCTGCAAACACTGGGCATGACAGATTTAGCCGAAGAGGCCTACCGCTTGTGTGTGGCCACCGAGCCCAAACTGGCACAAGCGCACATCAATCTAGGTCTGGTGCTTGAACGCAAAGGACAAAATCAGCAAGCCCTAGACCAATGGTCCAACGTGGTGGCACAAGGTGTGGTGAACCCCTCTAGTGACAAACTCATGGAAGTCACCGCACTCAACCACATTGGGCGGGTCTATGAGAACCTCAAGCAATATGAAATGGCTGAGCAGGCGTTACGTCGCAGCCTGCAGATGGACCCCAAGCAATCAGGCGTCATTCAGCACTGGGTACACATCCGTCAGAAGGCATGCATGTGGCCGGTATACCAGAGCCTGCCCAATGTGTCGGCGAACGACATGCTGATGAGTACATCGCCCTTGGCCATGCTGTCGTTACATGACGACCCCGTGATTCAACTGCTGTCAGCACACGCCTTTGTCGGTCGAACTTATGGTTTTAAAGAAGAGTTTTTGAGCAAAGACAGGCATTACAAACACAAACGCATTCGTCTGGGCTATTTGTCCGGCGACCTCTGCACACATGCAGTGGGACTGCTGATGGCCGACTTTTTAGAGGCTCACGACAAAAGCAAATTTGAAATTTATGCGTTCGACTACAGCCCTGAAGATGGCACGCCTTACCGCGCTCGTCTGAAAAATGCGTTTGATCACTTCCATCCTGTGGGTCAACTCACCGATCGCGAAGTGGCAGAGTTGGTGCTGACACAAGAGATTGATGTATTGATCGACATGCACGGCCTGAGCTCCGGCGCACGACCTGGCATTTGCGCCCTGCACCCTGCACCACTGCAAGGGACGTATTTGGGCTTTATTGGCACCACCGCCATGCCTTGGCTGGACTTTGTAGTGGCTGATCGTCACGTATTACCCGAAGAATTGACACCTTATTTCACAGAAAAGCCTTTGTACTTAGACGGAAGCTTTTTGCCGCTGAATAAGAGCATGGCAGACATCACTCCCATCACGCGCGAGCAAGTGGGACTACCACAAGACGCATTTGTGATGGCCGCATTTGGCAACGTTTACAAAATAAACGAAGACCTTCTGGCCGCATGGGCAAACATCCTCAAGCAAGCACCGCGCGCTGTACTTTGGCTGATGGATGACAACGAAAAAACAACAGCCGAACTCAAACGTAAGCTCCACCAAATTGGCGTAACAGCGCACCAAGTGCAGTTTTCGCCCCGCACTAGCTACCAAGAGTATTTGGCCCGCCTGCACCTGGCAGATGTCTTTTTGGACAGCTACCCCTACAACTGCGGCTCCACCACGCACGATGTGCTGAACTGCAGCTTGCCCATGGTGACACTGTCAGGTAAAACCATGGTCTCGCGCATGGGCCGCAGCATGCTGAGCGCTTTGGGCTTGCATGAACTAATTGCCACCAACTTCAGCGAATATGTGGATATCACCCTAAAGATTGCAAATGACGCTGAGTATCAAAAAGAATTGGTCAAAAGCGTGAAGAGCAGCATGGCGAGGAAGCAGAAAAATCCTAAGTTGTTGACTGCGTCCTTTGAAAACCAAATTAAACAAATCATGCTTTACGACAAATGATATGGAATATATAAAAATATTTCAATCTTTTCACAAAGATTATCCTCGTAATCAGTCCTGCGCATGGATTACTCCCATCGGAGTTTCAGGGTACCTTGAAGAAGGACTAACATCCGACTGTACCGGCGAAAACATTAGCTCGCTAAATGCAGCTTATTGCGAACTGACTACTCAATTTTATGCATGGAAAAATACCCAAAGTAACTTTGTTGGTTTTTTCCATTATCGACGATATTTAAATTTCCAAGTAGATAATAGTATTTATGACAGCGTCATACCTGGTCAAAAGTGGTATGAGCCTACATCAGAAATAATTGAATATCTAACTAGCCAAGATCAATATAAAAGTCTGCAAAATTTGCTTGAACATTATGATGTCATCACGCCCAACAAATACATTATGGCGCCCAACATCAGAGATCAGTATTATATAAACACCACGAATCATGAGCCGTGGGTGGAATTCATGGATCAAATGGAGCGGATATACAAAAATTCATCTTCGTATTTCACAACAATGGCTCGTGCGCCTATTTGTAACATGTTCGTTATGAAACGCGACCTATTCAATGCTTATTGCAGCGACCTCTTTCCCGTCATTGATAAAGTTTACAAGAAGCTGGGCCAGCCTTATGATCAACAAAACAATCGATATCCAGGCTTTCTCGCCGAAAGGTTTCTCGGATTTTGGCTGGCGACGAACAAAATCTCATATGCTGAAGTCCCATTGATCGCATTCAAGTAAGTCGCATGAAAATTCTTGTCGTAGGCGCAGGTTTCTCAGGGGCAACAGTCGCAAGATTGTTGGCCATCAATGGATTTCATGTCGATGTAATTGACAAAAGAAGTCACATCGCTGGAAATGCATTCGACTTCACAAATCAATATGGTATTCGTGTCCATCAATATGGACCACATTTATTTCATACTTCAAATATGAAAGTGGTTGAGTTTCTAACCGAATTTACTGAATGGATAAATTACAAACACAAAGTTAAAGCGCAATTGAAAGATGGGCGATTAGTAACTCTACCTGTGAATATAGAGACGCAGCTCATTGTCGGTCAAGAAAATATATTAGACACTTTCTTTAGACCCTACACAAAGAAAATGTGGGGAGTCGAGTTAGAAGACTTAGATCCTGAAATATTATCCCGGATCCCCGTTAGGGATGACGATAACGAGTTCTATTTTCCAAACGATTCTTTCCAAGCGATGCCATCCAACGGCTACACACAGCTGATTCAAAATATGTTGAATCACGTCAATATATCTACGTATTTAAATACTGATTTTTGTAAAAAGGAGGCCTCCAACTATTTTCACACCTTCAACTCGATGCCAATCGATGAGTATTTTGAATTTCGCTACGGGCATTTGCCATACCGTTCGATCAAATTTCACAATTACACCATTCCATCGCCTCAAGTTTTTCCTGTTGCGACAGTTAACTTTACGCACCAAGAAAAGTACACACGCGTCACAGAATGGAAGCATTTACCCAATCACGGCATTAACGATGCCTATACATCCCTCACATTTGAAGAACCATGCGACTATAAGGACAATAATTTTGAACGTTATTATCCAATCAAGGACATAGATGGTAAAAATAGATTAATTTACAACCAATATTCAGCTGACAATACGGAAGGAATGACTTTTATTGGCAGATGTGGACTTTATGCATACCTAGACATGCATCAAGCTGTTAGCTCATCGATGAAAATAGCCAGCGATTTCATTTCATCTTGCCGGGCTACTCACCCCACTTATTAATATATTTCAAATATCCTTCACGCCAACTTTCAGTCCCGCAATTCCCCTTGCTTCCGTGCGTAAAAGATATATCCCAAGTACCAAAATCTATATTCTTAATCTCAGCTTGGCGACAAAAATCTAAATCGTAAAAGTGGAAATCAAATTGCTCGTCAAACCATAAATCATGGTCGATGAGTGTCTTGCTATGTACGGCCATTAATACGCCATCCATCAGTTTCACTTGCTGCCTGGGCGCACCATAAAAGCTGATATTGGCTGGTGGAAACGCATCACCATGACCAATGACGCCACTGAGGTTTTCTCCTCTATCCCAGTTGAACTGTTCGTCTACAAACCACCACGTAGGCTGTCTCGGCGCGCGAGAAACATTACCCGCCAACCCTAAGACACTGAAGTGCTCTAACCCTTCAACTATTCTCTTACACCAGTAATAGTCGAGGAACAACAAATCATCATGCGCGAATACAAGAGTCGCAGGATCATCTTTTGAGTCTCGAATGATTTGGTTATAAAGCTTGGGCAAACCCGTCGTGTTGTTAGCGAATAGCTTGAGTTCTACAAAATCAGGGTGATTCGCCCTCAGCGATCGCCCCGTCAATGTCGACGTAAAAAAATCCTCTTCATTGGCGCGGGTTGCAACAACTAATTTAATTTTCATAACTTAAGTATATGTAAAAGAAGAAGCCGCCCTGCTCTCGCAGGACGGCTTCTAACTTATCAACAAAGGTTGATTAGGTTCCAGGCACTTTTCTACC
>JACCDQ011634039.1_pt1 | contig 10331 bp, 10 predicted proteins | sample 7446031 | NCBI WGS metagenome assembly JACCDQ01 (sample SAMN15323442, study PRJNA562643) | freshwater metagenome | isolation source: river surface water | place: USA:Blue River Watershed | collected 2017-08-17
GAAAGGATTCAGAGCGACGACCTGACATCACGATTGATGACTACACGAAGCTCTATCGTGGCATGAGGAAGTGGGTGACGAGTGCAAGACAGGGCAATGAGCGACGAATGCGAGAAGTCTTGCGTGAATACATTCTCGTTATTGCCAATGTTGGCTTCAGACCTGGCACTGAAGGGATGAATCTGAAGTGGCACAACATCTATTTCTTTGACCAAGACAACAAGCAATATTTAGCGTTATGGGTTCATGGAAAGACGAATGCTCATGAGATGACTGCGCGGCATTCAGCTGTTCGCTATTTGGATCGGCTTCGTCTCTTAAATCCTGAATGGCAGCGAGGTACTTTCGAAGAATTCCTGAGTCGCAGGCTAGACGACTATGTGTTTAGGATCGACGGTAAAGACATGACTACGGCGTTCGGTCGTATGTTCAAGCGACTACTCGATAGTCTTGGCTTATTGATGGATCCACGCACAGGCAAAGAACGAACTCTGTATAGCCTACGCCATATGTACGCTACTCATGTTTTAACCAAGCGACGGATGTCGATTGAAGAGTTGGCGGAACACATGGACACCAGCGTGACGATGATCCAAAAGCACTACAACCACATCTTGCTTCGAAAGGCTGCAGGTCGTATTGCTGGCGACAGGGGATGGCGAGAGAGGGTGGGCTGAGATACCTAAAGAAATTCCACGATGTGAAATTGTTCCTCGTAGAACAATTCTTTTTGAAAAAAAATGGAGTTGTTTGAGCGCCATCCAATCCTTCCCAATCACCAGATATCACGGCGAAGGTAGCGTTCACGAAGAGAATCCCAGTGGATTTCACTGATTCCAGGTGATTTCCATTTTCCTTCCGCAATGGCTTTATCTAGTGCCTTTGCCTGTTCGGCAGTCCATCGCTTTGTGGGTTTGATCTTCTCATACGAAGGAAATTGACCGATCTCAGCATTTGCAATCAATGCTTCCGCGCGGTTGGTCATTCGAATCACTGCCACACGCATTACTCGCTCTTTGAGAATCCTTGTCGCAATCGGTTCGCCGACACGGCGTTTGTGCTGCGGAGATATACCTAACTCAGCGCCGATGTCATAGAGATTTTTATTGAGCGTATCCGATTCTTCGGAGTGCTGTACTCGTTCCTGCTCAAGCGTGGAGCGCATGTGCCATACACGCAGTGCCATCTCCAGCACCTTCAAGCGGATGCCTTTGACCTTCAATAACTTAAATTGAGCATCACCAGACCTAATCTGTCGTTTCCCAAGCTCACGAACGATTTCAAGAAATTGCTTCTTCAGTGTTTTTTCAGAGATATCAATAGGAACACTGAGGAAGATTCGGTTCGAACTGTGTAAAAAATCTCGAACTGTCCGATCGTCAAATCGCTCAATTTTTGGTGGTGCTACCTGTTCTTGAAATAGAGCATATCCAGTGTAGATGAACCAATGTGCAAAGCTCTGTGCGAAGACATCTCCGAATGCTTGATAGACACGCTTGAGATCAGGATCAAGCGTTTTCCCCCTCTGCTTACAAACCCACCAGTAGTCCTTGCTACAGCGAAGCGATTCGAACCACCAGCGGTAAGGACTGTCAGCAGCCTTCACCAACAAATCGAAATGGTTACGGGCTGTGAAGCCACTGATCCCCTTAAAGAAAAGCATATTCCTCCACGATAAAGTTATCAGTTAAAGTGAATTATAAAACTTCAAATGATAGTTTGGCATGATGACGGTGTTGACAAGACGAAAGCGCAGTGCCCAAGTCTGATGTCGATAAAGCTCAAATTAAGGAGATACCTATGAGCACGATGAACAACACCGCAACCAACAACAACTCGGCAGCAGAAGTAACTGGATTTGATGCACTTGTGCAAAACGGATGTATCGTTGTCGAACCGAGCAACGAAATCAAAACAAACGCAAGTGCTATCGAGTATCGCAAGCCGAATGTTATGTACCAGCCCGTGGAAGCATTTAACACGGAGACGAAGAAGAACTGCATCGACTATGAAAAAGTAACGCTTCCGCCAGCCAAGTACCAGCCACATCAAACGCTTGAAAGTGTGGTCGATGACGATCAGGTGATCGTTCGTATGACGCGGACAGAGTATCTTTCGCAGTATCGAGGCGCAGAGGCACGATCAGCACGAGAGATCCTGACGATGTGTCGCATTGTTTATGAGGCAAGCAAGACGCTTGATTCTGCGGAGTACTCCGATTTCTGCAATGACATCGGATACAAGGATGGCAGTAGTGTCATTCGCAAACTTACCGTGATCGGAAAGATGCAGCCGAGGTTGATTGCTTACGCAGAGGTGCTACCTGCAAGCTGGACGAGCATTTATTCATTGACTCAGATTCCAGCGCAAATATTTGAGAACCTCATTCATATGAAGCAGTCGTTCAAGGAATTGACGGTCTCCCAAGTAAACAAGCTCGTCAAAGAAACTCGAGAGTTGAAAAAAATTGATCAGGTTATCAAACCTGCTCTAGTCAGTGCTGAAGAGAAAAACGACAAAATTCTTGGGAGCACCGTGGTTGCGAAGCTTTATTTCACGAAACTCCCTGATGATTTTGATTGGCGTGCGTTTGAAAAGGCACTGCTTGAAGTAGAAGCTAATCTGCCTGTGCGGGTACAGTTTTTTAGTGTACTGAAAGAAATTTTCAGCGAACGAAAAAACAAACGCTACGAGAAAATTAAGCCAAAAGTCGCTCCCAATCCGCTGAAGCCACAAGATTGGGACATGGGTCGCGAGGTGAGTGATATGCCGAAGACAGCACTCAATGAGCAGAGCGAAAAGAAAATCGCATGATGCCAACATGCACTTACAAAGCCACCAGACGGTGGCTTTTTTTATGTTCTTCGTAGAACAATTTATGAAAGCAGTTCTACCGCGGATCTCATCATCTTGGGATTGAGGTCGATGTATTTTTGAGTCGTCGCAATCGATTGATGCCCTGCCAGCGCCATCAAGACGCGGACGTGAATGCCTTTCTCAGCAAGATTCGTAATGAATCCACGTCGACCTGAGTGACTTGAAGCGCCAGTGATGCCCGCCCGCTGATAGAGATAGTGAAAGTGCTGAGCCAGCGTGTTCGCTGTGAATCCGCGCTTGGGATATTTCTGCGTAGGGAAGAGCGCAACCTCAGTGTCGGTGTAATTTACGACTGCCAGATCCTTCAGCCCGTATCTTGTCGAGAGATAGTCTTTGAGAACGACCTGGAGTCGTTTCGGAATCAAGACAGCACGACCACGACTGCCCTTCGTCTGATCAGCTGAGAGAGAGACCTCGTCTTTGATCTCTCCCTCGCTCGTCAAGACATCGCAGACCTTCAGAGCTGCGACTTCCCCAACCCTGAGACCTGCGAGATGCGTCATTAAGAGCATCGCTTTGTTGCGAGTCGGGTGTTTGTGCTGATCGCAGTACTGCAGGACTTTCTTGAGTTCTCGCTCTGTCAAAACTTTCGCTTGTGCCATCTTTTCCTCCCAAATCAAAGATTCGATAGCTATTTATGATCTAGCCATTGATTGGGCAGGACAACCGATTTATCGCCTGAACGAAAACCACGCATTCATGCGGGTTTTGCAGGGAACCAAAGCTAATCGTTCTTCCATTTGTTTTTGTCTGGTTAACAACTAAATGCTCAAGATAGCCCGACTTTGCAATTTTTCTCAGCGTGCAGCATAAAATTCATCAATTCTCTGGTTGCAAAGCTCAGAAATAGCTCGGAAGCACCTGATTCGCGCCGATTACCTCATTATCACCAACCGATCGTCGAAATTTACTGTTTAATCAAAATTGATTTGTAAACTTTGAGAATTGTTAGTTCAGTTCATAGCGAGGACTCTTTGCCAATATTTCATTGTGTGTTTTCGATTCATTTCACTGCCCATACAATATCGCAGGAAAATTTGGTTCGATGAAAGCTAACCTTGTCGATGCTAGCACTGATACTAGTTAATTAATATTGTGCAAATGTAAGTGATGGGGTAACTGAAAGGAAATCACTATGGATATGATTCAAACCATCTACAACTGTGGATTGAAGATACAGTTTACGTGTGAACAAAATTGGTTTTTGATGAACGACGAAAACGACGAGACAGCACTAAATCGCATTCACTATGCAGTAGAGGTTAAGAGATGCAACATGTGTGACAAGCCAATCTATCGTGTAGATAAATCCATGGGCTTGATTTGGGGAGTTGAACTAGGGTTAAGTATGGCATTTGATTCTATGCACTATGCAGACAAACCCGAGAATAATCCACATGGCGATATTAATCAGTAAATTCAGTTAAGCGAGGCGTCATATTTAATTATTAAAATTATATTCCGATGAAAATATTGACAAGCAAAGGAACGGAAATGCAAGCAATCAAAAGAATGCAATTGGCAATATATATAATATTTTTTCTCTATGGATGTACGGATCGCCCGCGTTATGAGATTAGAGAATGTGAAGGCGAGAAAGCATTTTCTTTGAGTGACTGTGAATCAAAATGCATACCTGCTAAAGGTAATATCACATTTACGTTTGAAGTGAATGAAAAAAGTAATACCGTTCTTAATAACATGTTTGAGAGTGGAGGTAGGCAACCAATCGCTGGATGGATTTATTCTGATTGTGCAATTTTCGATTCGGAGAATTGGCATTGCAAATCCCCTCTAATTAATAATGAAGCACATGAAATGATGATAAATGGGACTTATATTCATGTTGACTTTTCAAAAGTCACGAATGAAAGCTGTGGAATAAAGCTAAAAAATTAAGATAGATCCTTCGGATCTCTAGTGCCTTCGCTGCTCATTCGCTATCGCTCACTCACATCGCTCGGCACTTATTTTGAAATAATTGATTTTGGAGCAGTTGACTTTGATTTTTCATCTCTGTTAAGAGCCATAACCACCCTATCCGAGAGGGGTGGTTAGCTTTCGCTTTGTCCGTCGCCACGTGACAACCAGTTGGTTCTGTAATGATCTGCTTGTTAAGCATTTGTCGTAGTGTGTACAGCATTCACTAATTACAGAGGTATTTCTTGCAAGATCGAAATAAAAACGATCTCTTCTGACTAATAACCACTTGTTCTGGGCTCTGTTCCTGACCCGACCAACAACGATTTCTAAAGCATCTCTCAGGTGTATTTGATGCTATGACAAGTGTACTGCGTTACTAGATATTCCTGACTTGCGTCAAGTATTACCATTACGATGTAGAAAATGTGACTGACCATTGGGTGTCCATTTTAGGCATCCTTGCGAGGGTAGTTCTACAAAGCGTGTGCTGAACTCACACTGTCTACCGTTACTTCATGTTTGAGAACGGATTTCATGGCATTCTTAAGAGCGATGCTCACTCATTATTCAGTAGCTGACAATGTTATTTATGCCTAATCAAATAAATCATATAAAAAACCAAAGGATTTTGGCTGTTTAGGATAGGAATAAATTCACAAAGGCAATAAATTCAATGCACTTAATTCATTTGGAGGAAATCATGAGTGCATTGAATAGCCTGAAATTCGTCACCGCAAAGCGTCCGAATCAAATCCCTGAAATCCAGGTGCGACGTAACAAGCTGAGCAATCGACTTTGGTCACAGATACAGTTGGCTAAGGCGCTTCAGAACGGCGAGATGTACACGGAGAAGCGATTCCGTACCGTCAAAGATCGGCACACGGGTGAGTCGCGCTCTGTCGAGATCAACAAGCGTGTGCGTCAGATGTGGTTCGTGGGTGAGAGCGGGAAAGTTTGCCTGCAGCTCAAGTACGGCACCAAGGTACTTGAATTCGCAAAAGGGAAGAATGCAATCGAAGTGGGCTCGAATGAGGAGCTGCTTGATGCATTGATGACGCTGAAATCTGCTGTAGAAGCAGGTGAGCTTGATGGTCAGCTGAACGCAGCTGCGGATGTGGTGAAAGCGCGGCTAAAGAAGTAAACCATTGAAATAATTGATATTTTCAGTCTGACGTAATAAACGAATAGACAAATAGAGTGTTGCGTATATGTCTTGCCTATGTGAATGACTTGGGTATAGGATTTATCAAGAATTTTTTGATCAAAACATGTTGATCGCAAAGCAACGTAGCGGTCGACTTGGTCTTAATGCGGCATTGGAGGGAGCAATGCAATTTCGACATTGATATTTTTGGAGCAATCTACAGATCCGCTGTTAGCTATATCAGGCAGGCGAAATTGAGTAGTTAGATAAATTAAAAATACAAGGAAAAATTAAATGGCAACGATAAGCGTATATCAGACTACTGGAGGATTGTTAAGTAGTGCATTGGAAAATAATCCATATCTCAATTACTCACTTGGTGATTTGTTGAGAAACGATGTAATGCACTTGTCAAGTTATAATTCCAGTATGGCGGCAGAGTATCAAGCTGGATATTACAATTATGGAGTTGCTGGAGATGGATCATTTGTCGTAGAAACTCCTTCGTTTTATACAAATTTCTACGGTACCACAACGCTATACGGATCATCAATAAACAAAATAATTTTCACTGATAAAATCAATGGAAATGTGCTGGTGGCAGAGGGGAATTTTTCATATCAAGGAGTTCCTTTTCTGTCGGCAACGATATCTGCATCATTTACAAAGCTGACCGAAACATATCAAATATCTTCCAATCTCTATGTTCAAGATATTATGGAAGGTAATGGAATTATTTCGCCCAGCGGGAATATTTCTGGAAATGTGACCGCGTTTTCTGAAGCTGTGTATGACTCAAATACAAATCAAGGTGGTGGATTTATATTTAGGGGTTCGGCTAATTATACTGGAAGTATTTTTAACCCGAATTCAGCTGCTGTCTCTAGTGGGACGGTAACATCATTTGGTACTTTGCTTGGGGAAAATTTTTTAATTACTGACTCAATTATTGGGAATGGTCTAAATTGGTCATTATCTACCAAGCTATCAAACGTTATCTTAAACGCAGGAAATGATAACTATGCCATTAGCGGCACTGTTGGTACTAAAGTAGATGCTGGGACTGGGAACGATAGCATCTTAGGAGGAGTGGGTAATGATTCAATTGCAGGTAGTTCTGGCAACGACCAAATCAATGGTGGTGATGGTTTAGATACTGTTATATTTTCTGGATCAAGAAACAGTTACAACATCACAAAATCAGGAAATGAATATATTTTCACTGATCTTACATCGAATAGAGACGGAATCGATAACGTAAGTTATTCTGAATATGCTCAATTTTCTGATGGAACATTTTTACTGAATGATCAATTCGTTAACAGTACAACTATTGCAAAGGTTTTTGCTCCAGGAATTTACCAAACAGCAAGAGGAAATACAATCATTGCTGATTCGGGATATTCCGTGGGAGACTTAATTGATACCTATGATACTTTGCTTGCTAGCACACTGAAGAACTACATTGTCAAAGTAGGCACTCCGTCTCTAATCAATTATGAAAATGGCGAGGTCGGCATAGTTTATGAAAATCTTGGAAAATTTAAGGAGCAAAAGTTTAACCTAAATAAGATCGCTACAGGTCTCCCAACTAAATTAACTCTCGATCAGATGTTCCTTACGGAAGAAGAAGGGAATATCGATTTAAATCACGATGGATATATTGGAAACGTGATTAAAGAGGTGGTTGATGGTAACGGGGATGTTGTGCCAAATAATTTTGGCATGTACAAAATGAGTAGCGGGAAATACGCAATTGGTGAATCGCAATCCTTAGTTGGCGATCTTCTGTCAGATGACATTACTTTAATGAAGACTTCCATAAAGGCATGGAAATTGCCAATCGGCGGAGTGATTATTGGCGCTGCAGAAAAATCAAATGGAAATATAGAAGTATTGCTACAAGTTGGTACCGTAATTCGAAGTCAAACTTTCGATCAGAACACAGGGATATTTTTAGAGAAAAGCGTCTTAAAGGCTGAAGATATTATAAGTCGTGAATATTATTACGATCAAGATCTTAATAACGACTCTGAGATCAGCTTAATTGGGCAAGAAGCGCCTCCACTGGGTTGGTAATACAAATTCTCAGCCTTGCACCCCGAAATCGAAGATTTTCAGCATAAAAATTCATGAAATTTCTAGATTTTGGGGTTTTATTCAAAGGGATGCTCTTATTTTTTGCCATCTATGTTTTCGTAAAAAAGCAGTGAATCAGATAATTCATTTCGGTGTAAAAAAACAATAAAGCTGCTCATCTTGGGCAAGCTGAACGTATCGGGAGGTCTTTTTGTGAAAGCACTTCTCTTTGCAGCATCTCTTCTCTTCGCACTTCCTGCTTTTGGTATTGATGACGTGCCGCCTGTCAAGAAGTCATCAACAGGCATCTGTCACGCTAAGGGCAGCACCTACTACGTTCAGACTAAACGATTCACGGCTTTCAACACGATGGACGAATGTTTGAAATCTGGTGGCAGGCTTCCAAAGCGATAGCTTCCTCAACTGATAAATAGAATCTGAGTCAATCGACTCAGTTCTATCAGTTAGGGGCACTCGATGCGTTTTTACGAAATTCAATCAAATATGTACTGCTATGCCGCGACGGTGAGGGCAAAGCAGGGCAAATCTTCCACGATCGCTAAGACCGTTCTGTTTGCGGATGGCTTCGCTCAAGCGAAGGCACTATTGCAAGCTATGTATGGCGAGAATTCGATAGTTTCACTCAATCGAATCTCTGACGAACACTTGAGCGAGGATGATGAGAAAAAGCGAATCGTTCCTCGTATCGTTCCCAGCATATACAAGCACGATCTACTTCGGAAGAAGCTACTTCAGCAGGTGAAGCTGGATGCAATGAGAGTGATGCCAACCACTGCCGATATCTCAGCTGCAAAAAATGAGTTCGAGACACAGCAAAAGCGTATGGATCTTGAGTATGCGAAGGCTGTGAAGGAAAAGCAGAAATGGGCGGATGTTAGGAAGCGCCGATTGAGGGATTCTAGGTGAGGGATCTCAATGCATTTGCTCAAAAGTGACTTGTCGCTTTACACGACAGATGAGTAATGTTGCAATAATTGCATTGCTTAATCTCGTTGATCAAAATGTTGATCAGTATTTTCATCTGGCATGAGATGCTTTGAAATCAGTAGCATCTCAAACGGACGCGGTATTCTTAAAATCCGCCGCTCAGCCGAGAGGCGGCGTACCGGTTCGATTCCGGTCTCGGGCACCATCTGTCTGCTTTGCGCGTCGACAATACTTTGCCCGAATTGTGCTCTGTAGCTGATGTCGCAGTCTTGCATTCAACCGATCGGTTCTTCCTCAGTTGATGACGGTTTCAATTGATCCGTCAAAGTCGATGATTCCCGTAATAATCTGGAGCGCTGCATGCCGTGAGCGCGCTTCGTTGGCGAACACTTTGAGCCACTCGGAGTGCGAGTGCGTCTCTGTATCACGATTTGCCATCGCGTATTCGCCCAGCGCGAGCCTGGCGGCACCGCAATCGCGGTGTGTCAATCCGACGACCCGACTGATGCGGTGAAGCTCAATAGAAATCGCAAGATTTTCCCAGAAAGTCTCGTGCCACTTGGAAAAGGCCGGATGAACAGCGCCAAGAGCACCACCTGCGATAACGAAGTGGCTGTAGTTGTCAGGCATGCTCCGTCGGTCTATGCCGCCGAGTGTGGCCATGGCGTTGAAGTGCTCTGTGGTTAGACGCGGATCAATGCAGTTGACCAGCATTGCATCGTATTTTTTGGCTGCAATTGATTGGGGCGTCCATGTCGCGAGGGCAACACTCCCGATCGCCGCGCCCCAAATTTGGAGTGCGCGGCGACGTCCCATGTCAGGTGTCGAACGAGGACTGCAACAAGTGCAGGTTGCGAGTTCGTTTATGCTGAGAATTTGGTTCACCGTTTGCATCGCAAGTCTCCCGTGAATGAACGTGGAGTGCAAATGCTAGGTGAAAATTTGAATCAGAAAAAATTGATTTTTCAGCTGATTTGTATAGATCTATTCTTATAGATAGAAAGTGGTTGTAGCGTTTTCGAAGAAAGCCAGCACGAGCGGACAGCAAGGAAAAAATCGCCGACGAGCGTCTGGCTCTTTAACGGTCAGCTTGAATGAAGCACGAGGCGCTGGCGGACGCACTTGCGGCGATTTACGCAATGAAATCAACCACTCCCGATTTGATCGAATTCCCGGCGTGCGATTCGATGCGCGGTGCGTGCTTCGGCAGCTCCATCACGAATCTCGCGCCGGGTGCATACAGCGTGTCCAGCCACAAGCGGCCCTGGTGTCTTTCCTCGACGATGTGCTTTGCGATCCAAAGTCCGATGCCCATGCCGCCGTCCTTGCCGCTTTTAGCCAGTTCGAAGACCTCATTCGC
>JACCDQ010402298.1_pt1 | contig 10330 bp, 8 predicted proteins | sample 7446031 | NCBI WGS metagenome assembly JACCDQ01 (sample SAMN15323442, study PRJNA562643) | freshwater metagenome | isolation source: river surface water | place: USA:Blue River Watershed | collected 2017-08-17
ATGACCGAATTTTGGTCTTGGATGGTGCTATGGGCACCATGATTCAACAACGCAAATTAAATGAGCAGCAATACCGCGGTTTGCCAGAGTTAACTCGTTTTGAAAATCATGAAATTGATTTAAAAGGCAATAACGAATTACTGAACATCACGCATCCTGAAATTATTTTGGATATTCATCGTCAGTATTTGGCAGCTGGTGCGGATTTAATTGAAACAAACACATTTGGCGCAACCACAATTGCGCAGGATGATTACAAGATGCCAGAATTGGCCCGAGAAATGAATTTGGCTGCAGCAAAATTAGCCAAGCAAGCTTGTGATGAATTTTCAACACCAGACAAGCCAAGATTTGTTGCGGGCGCCGTAGGGCCAACACCAAAAACTGCCAGTATTTCTCCGGATGTGAATGACCCAGCTGTTAGGAATGTGACTTTTGAGCAATTGCGTCAAGCCTACAAAGAGCAAGTTGAAGCTTTGTATGAGGGTGGCGCAGATGTGTTTTTGGTTGAAACAATTTTTGACACGCTCAATGCAAAAGCTGCTTTGTTTGCGATCGATGAGTTTTTTGAAGAGCAACAGGTTCGTCTGCCAATCATGATTTCTGGAACAGTGACTGATGCATCAGGAAGAATTTTGTCAGGTCAAACAGTTGAGGCTTTTTGGAACAGCTTGCGCCACGCCAAGCCATTAACGTTTGGGCTTAATTGCGCTTTGGGGGCAACGCTGATGCGCCCTTACATTGCTGAATTAGCAAAAGTATGTGATGTTGCTGTTTCTTGTTATCCCAATGCAGGATTGCCAAATCCTATGAGTGATACAGGCTTTGATGAAACACCAGAAATGACATCCAGATTGTTAGATGAATTTTCTAAGGATGGTTTGGTGAATTTAGTGGGTGGTTGCTGCGGTACAACGCCTGCCCATATAAAAGCGATCGCAGATGCTGTTGCAAAAAGACCAAGTCGTCGTTGGAATGCTTATAAGGAGTCTGTGTGATGTCAGCGACAAAACAGATTCCTCCTATGAAGTTGTCAGGTTTAGAGCCATGCAATATCAGCCCACACGTGGGTTTTGTCAACGTTGGTGAAAGAACTAACGTCACAGGTTCAAAAGCGTTTGCGAGAATGATTTTGAATGAGCAATACGATGAAGCTTTATCAGTAGCAAGACAGCAAGTTGAGAATGGTGCTCAGATCATCGACATCAACATGGATGAGGCGATGTTAGATTCAAAAGCGGCGATGGTGCGCTTTTTGAATTTGATTGCTTCAGAGCCGGATATCTCAAGAGTTCCTATCATGATTGACTCGTCAAAATGGTCAGTCATTGAGGCAGGCTTGCAATGCGTTCAAGGTAAGGCCATCGTTAACTCGATTTCCATGAAAGAGGGCGAAGACTCTTTCAGACAACAAGCCAAATTGATTCGTCGCTATGGTGCAGCTACCGTCGTCATGGCTTTTGACGAAAAAGGTCAGGCTGATACGTATCAAAGAAAAATTGAGATCTGCCAAAGAAGCTACAAGATTTTGGTTGATGAGCTGGACTTCCCACCAGAAGACATTATTTTTGATCCGAATATTTTTGCGATTGCCACAGGTATTGATGAGCATGACAACTATGCCAATGACTTTATTCAGGCAACGGCTTGGATCAAAGCCAATTTGCCTGGCGCAAAAGTGAGTGGCGGTGTGTCAAATGTGAGCTTCTCATTCAGGGGTAACGATGTTGTTCGTGAAGCCATTCACACAGTATTTTTGTATCACGCAATACGTGCTGGTTTAGATATGGGCATTGTGAATGCCGGTCAGTTGGGTGTTTATGCCGATTTAGATGAAAAGTTAAAAGAGCGTGTTGAGGATGTTGTTTTAAATCGCTTTGCTGAAAAAGATGGCAAGACTCCTACAGAGCGTTTGCTTGAAATCGCAGACGAATACAAAGGTGGGGGCGCACGTGCAGAAGAAACTTTGGCTTGGCGCGAGGGCTCAGTTAGAGAGCGCTTAACTCATGCGCTGGTTCATGGCGTGACTTCTCACATTGTTGAAGACACTGAAGAGATGCGCCTTGAGATATCCGCAGCTGGTGGCCGCCCGATTGAGGTCATTGAAGGACCTCTGATGGACGGCATGAATGTGGTCGGTGATTTGTTTGGTGCCGGAAAGATGTTCTTGCCTCAGGTAGTGAAAAGTGCTCGAGTGATGAAGCAAGCTGTTGCCCACTTGATTCCATACATTGAAGAAGAAAAACGCCAAATTCTTGAGAGCGGTGGAGATGTTCGTTCTCGCGGAAAAATCATCATGGCAACCGTTAAGGGCGACGTTCACGATATTGGTAAAAATATTGTGACCGTGGTGCTTCAGTGTAATAACTTTGATGTTGTGAACATGGGTGTGATGGTGCCTTGTAATGAAATTCTTCAAAAGGCTAAGGAAGAAAAAGCCGACTTGATTGGATTGTCAGGCTTGATCACACCATCACTGGAAGAGATTGCCTACGTTGCCCAAGAGATGCAGCGTGATGATTATTTCAGATCTAAAAAAATGCCATTGATGATTGGTGGTGCAACAACATCACGAGTTCATACTGCAGTCAAAATTGCTCCGCATTACGAAGGTCCAGTTGTTTATGTGCCAGATGCCTCTAGGGCTGTTTCTGTTGCATCCAGTTTGTTATCTGAAGAAGGTGCTGATAAATACATTGATGAGTTGCAAGCAGACTACGAGAGAATTCGGGTACAGCATGCCAACAAAAAACAAACGCCTATCATCAGCATTGAAGAGGCCAGAGCCAATAAAGAAATCATTGACTGGAGCAAGCAAACAATCACCAAGCCCAAGTTTATTGGGCGCCGTGTTTTCAAGAATTACGACTTGGCTGATATTGCTCAGTGCATTGATTGGACGCCATTCTTTCAGACTTGGGACTTGGCAGGAAAATATCCGCAGATTTTAAAAGACGAAGTGGTTGGAGAGTCAGCGCAGAAGGTGTTTGCTGATGCTCAGGTCATGTTGCAAAAAATTATTCAAGGACGTTGGTTGCAAGCTCATGCTGTGATTGGTTTATATCCAGCCAACAGCGTGGGTGATGACATTCAAATCTACGCTGATGAATCACGCCAAGATGTTTTGCTGACGTGGAAAAACTACCGTCAGCAAAGTGATCGACCAGTGGTGGATGGCGTCAAAAAGCCAAACCGTTGCTTGGCTGACTTTGTTGCGCCTAAGGAATCCGGTGTTTCTGATTATGTTGGTATGTTTGCGGTCACCGCAGGACATGCGATTGAAAAGAAACTCAAAGAGTTTGAAGACAAGCATGATGACTACAGTTCGATCATGCTCAAAGCTTTGGCAGATCGTTTTGCAGAAGCTTTTGCCGAAAAAATGCATCAAAGAGTTAGAACTGAACTTTGGGGCTATGTGAGTGATGAGCGTTTGAGCAATGAAGACTTGATTCAGGAGAAGTATCAAGGCATTCGCCCTGCACCGGGTTACCCAGCATGCCCAGACCATTTGGTTAAAAAGGATATGTTTGAGTGCTTAAAGGCTGATGAGATTGATATGGCTTTGACTGAGTCAATGGCCATGACGCCATCTTCTAGCGTCAGTGGTTTCTATTTGGCAAACCCTCAAGCGCAGTATTTTGATGTGGGTCGCATTGGCGAGGATCAGCAAGAGGATTTTGTTAAACGCCCCAAAATACCATCTCTTTCTTAAGCAAAGCCTCTTTGAGTAAGCTTATGAATGGATATGCTCTTTGCCCTAAGCGATCATGGTTGATGTTATGGGCAGATTCTTCAGGGGATTCTGAGGGTGTATTTTCAGCGGCATCTTTTTTGCGTTCAAGGTCTTCTGCCACAGCTGCTTCTAATTTAGAAATAGCGATTGGTAGCTGCTCTAATAAAAAGATGCCTCTTGGTTCTAAGGGCCTACCAATGATGGCAAAGATTTTTGATGTCAGGTCTTCCAACATCAAAACGTCGGCAGATTTTTTACATTGAAACTTATATAACATAAGCAAAGATTAACACTAAAAGTTAACTGATAAACTGAACTTCTATGCTACCAGTCATTAAAAAACAAATTATTTCATTGATGCAAGCCGCTTTAGCCGAGATAGCTAAAGAGCGAGGAATTCAGGGTTCATTGCCAGAGCCTCATGTGGAGCGCCCAAAGGTTGCAGAGCACGGTGATTTGGCGACCAATATTGCCATGCAGTTATCAAAAGCATGGAAAGCTAATCCAAGAGAATTGGCTCAAGTGTTTGTAGAGAAATTGTTGGCTCAGGCAGATGCTAAAGAATTAGTTTCGAGTGCTGAAATTGCTGGTCCAGGATTTATCAACTTGCGTTTGACCCAAAAAGCCCGTTTGCAAGTGATTGGAAAAGTATTTGCTGATGGCAATTGTTATGGTCAGCAAGCAGAATTAGGTAAAAAAGTTTTAGTTGAGTTTGTATCTGCAAATCCAACGGGCCCTCTGCATGTGGGTCACGGTCGCCAAGCAGCGCTGGGTGATGCTTTATCAAACATTTTAAAAACCCAAGGCTGGTCAGTTCATAAAGAGTTCTATTACAACGATGCTGGTGTGCAGATACAGAACTTAGCGATATCTGTTCAGGCCAGAGCAAAAGGTTTGAATCCTGGTGATAAGGATTGGCCAGAGTCTGCGTATAACGGCGAATATATTGCTGATATTGCAAAAGACTATTTGGCTAAAGCAACAGTCGCTGCTGCAGATGGTCAACCGGTGCATGCAGATGGTGACATTAATAATATTGAATCTATTCGACAGTTTGCTGTGGCGTATCTGCGCAAAGAACAAGATATTGACCTGAATTCTTTTGGTGTTCAATTTGATTGCTATTACCTAGAGTCATCTTTGTACAGTGACGGCAGTGTAGCCTCTGTGGTGTCTGATTTAGCGGCTGTTGGTAAGAGCTATGAAGCTGAGGGTGCTCTTTGGTTGCGAACCACTGATGATGGCGATGACAAAGATCGCGTCATGAAAAAATCAGATGGCAGCTACACATACTTTGTTCCAGACGTTGCTTACCATGCAAGCAAATGGTCGCGAGGTTTTACTCACGTCATCAATATTCAGGGCAGTGATCACCACGGCACTATTGCACGTGTGCGTTCGGGTATTCAGGGTGTGGCGCAGAAGCGCTCTTGGGATATTCCAAAAGATTATCCGCAGTATGTATTGCACAAAATGGTCACTGTGATGAAGGGTGGCGAAGAGGTCAAGATTTCTAAGCGTGCTGGATCTTATGTGACGGTGAGAGATTTGATCGAATGGTCAGGTGGTGTTACCCCTGACATGAACGATGTTGAACGCCAAGATGCGATTCGTCGAGGCAGGGATGCTGTTCGATTCTTCTTGATATCTCGTAAAGCAGATACTGAATTTGTTTTTGATGTTGATTTGGCGCTAAAACAAAATGATGAAAACCCTGTTTTTTATGTGCAATATGCGCACGCCAGAATTTGTTCAATTTTGAGGCAATGGGCAGGGGATGAGAATGGTTTGAAGTCAGCTTCTCTGCAAGCTTTAGATAGCCAGGCATCAAATATGCTCTTGACCCGTTTGTCAGAGTATTCCGATGTATTGGCTGAGGCTGCAAAGGATATGACACCTCACTCTTTGGCGTTTTACTTAAGAGATTTAGCCAGCGATTTCCATACTTTTTACAATGCAGATAGAGTATTGGTGGATGAGGAAAATATTCGCTTGGCACGCTTGGCTTTGCTCTTGGCAACCAAGCAAGTCATTGCCAATGGATTGGCTATTTTGGGTGTATCTGCACCCGAGAAAATGTAAGGAGTTAATGTGATGAAAAATAACAATCAACAGGTGTCTCTAGAGGCCGGCTCATCAGGTGGAACACTGATGGGTTTTGTGCTCGGTTTGTTGCTCGGTTTGGCAATCGCTGTTGGTGTTGCCATCATGTTAAGCAAAGGAGCCCCAGAACCAAAATTAAATCTCAGAGCTCCAGATGCTGTGAGCAAATCAAAACCAGTTGAAGCAATCGAAGAAGGTGAAATCCAAGTTGAAGATAAACCTAATTTGAATAAGCCATTGCAAAGTAAGGTGCCACTGCCAAGTGAAATGGCCCCTAAAGATCCAATCGCTTCAATTGCTGCGGCAACTCAAGGACCAGAATACTGGTTACAAACAGGCGCTTACAAAGTTCAAGAAGAAGCGCAGCGTCAGAAAGCCATGCTTGCGATGCAAGGTTTAGAAGCCCTTATCTCTGAAAGGGAATTGGATGGCGCAACTCTATGGCGTGTGCGTGTTGGTCCGTTTGCCGGTCAAGGCGAAGTAACTCAAACAAGAGCCAGACTGCAAAGCGCCGGTATTCCTTCTACAATCATTCGCATCAATAAATCAAATTAATGCATATATGAAAAACATCAATTTATTCACACTCATTAGAAATTTTTTCTTGGGGCTGATTTGTTTGGGGTTTTCTAATTTTGCGCTGTCTCAAGCAAGACCTATTGAAGAGGGATTTGACTATCGTGTGATGCCGGTAGCTCAAGCAACTGAATCTAAGGACAAGATTGAAGTTCTAGAATTTTTTTGGTACGGCTGCCCTCATTGCCACGACTTTGAGCCAGAGCTGAGTGCATGGATTGCTAAACAGGGTAAGGATGTTGTGGTCAAGAAAGTGCCTGTTGCATTCCGAGATGAATTATTGCCACACAGCCAGTTGTTTTATGCCTTGGATAGCTTAGGAAGAAATGATTTGCATGCCAAGGTCATGGTGGCAATGCATGTTAATAAGAGAAAGCTACTTGCTGAAGCTGAGATAGCTGACTGGGTAGCGAGTCAAGGAATTGATCGTCAAACTTTTTTGAAAGCTTTTAAATCTTTCACAGTGATTTCAAAAGCAAGAGCAGCCAATCAGATTGCTCAGACTTACAGAATCGATGGTGTGCCAACGGTTGCCGTTCAAGGTAAGTATTTGACCTCACCATCCATCGCAGGTGGCTCAAAAGCCAGAGCGATTCAAACAATGGACTTTTTGGTGAATAAAGCTAGAAAAGAAAAGAAATAAAACTGATTAAATTTAAGTAATGATTGGGCCCGCTTCCTACTCGCGGGCCTTTTTCTTTAGCCAGCGCATCAACCCACCCAGCACTGGAATTTTTTCGTAAAGCTCTTCCGCAGCATCCCAGTAGTCGCGGTGTTCTGTGATGAGGAATTTTTCATTGAAGGTCATCCAGGTGCAGCCTTTGATGACTTGGTCGATGTTGGGTGACTTCTTAAGTTGGAAGATGAACTCCCAAATTAAGCAAGCATGAGATCCATTATCAAGGGTATTTTTAATCACAAATCTGGGATTGTTCACTTGTGTGAACATGTGGGTAAAAATATGTCTAATGTCTGCATGTCCTTTGACTTCATTGAATGGATCTTTGAAGAAAGCATCCTCATAGTAGAGCGCCACCAAGGCATCAATTGAGTTAGGCGATAACTTTTCAAACTGATCAATCACCCGTTGAATATGCTGACTTGTCATTTAAATCTTGATGAATTTTTTGATAAGGAAGAAATAAACTGAGTAAGGCAGTAGTCGTAAAAATTTCAAGAAGAATGAAAATCTTTTTGGAAAGTGAATATCAAACTCACCCGCTTGAATACCATCAAGAATTTCAGCGGCTGCTTGCTGAGATGTGATCAAAGCTGGCATTTCAAAGTCATTTTTAGCCGTTGCTTCAGTTGCTACAAAACCTGGGTTGATCATATAAACAGCCACGTTTTTTGGTTTTAGGTCGTAATAAAGACTTTCGCAAAAATTGATCATGGCCGCTTTACTTGGGCCATAGGCAAGGGATTGTGGCAAGCCACTGTATCCAGCAACACTGCTCACGATGGCAATACCACCAGACTGTTGTTGAATGAAATCAGGCAAAGTGATTGAGCAAGCACTCATGGCACCAATGATATTGGTGTTGATGATGTCCGTGGCTTTGGGTAAGTCAAAGTTGTCGGCGCGCATGGGTTCATAAATGCCGGACACATATAGGAGCAAATCAATGCCGCCCCACGTTTGCTTGATTGATTGGTAAGCAGAGCTTAATTCATCATGACTTTGTGCATTAGCAGGCAAGCAAAGGGTTTGATCAGCAGGCCATTTATTTTGAATGGCTTTGAGCTTATCAACGCGACGTGCGCTGAGCGCAACTTTAGCGCCATGACTTAAGAAGGCCTGAGCGCAAGCCTCACCAATACCACTGGATGCACCAATGATCCAGATTCTTTTGTTGTAAAAGCTAATCACTCGCTGATTAAGCGCCATTTGTCTCGGGCTTTCTTAGGGTGAATTGAATAACATCGGTGCTCTTATCTGCAAATCCTGCAGCACAGTACATCAAATAGAGATTCCATAAGCGGATGAACTTTTGATCAAAGCCTTGGGCTTTGATTGCCTCTAATTGCTGGTTAAACTTTTCGTGCCATAAAACCAAAGTTTTTTGATAATCCTGACCAAATCGATAAACGCCTTCAGTCACAAGACCTTGCTTGGCAGCGGCCTCTTTGAACTTTTCCTCTGAAGGCAACATACCGCCAGGGAAAACGTATTGTTGAATAAAGTCAGAGCTATTCCGATATTTTTCAAATAAATCATCGGCAATCACAATTGTTTGAATACAAGCTTTTTTGCCAGGCTTTAAGCATCGCTTGATCATTTCAAAATAACTTGGCCAATAACTTTCGCCAACTGCCTCAAACATTTCAATAGAGGCTATGCCATCGTACTGCTCTTGATGATCGCGATAGTCTTGTAACAAAATTTGGTGACGACCTGAACCATTTGCTTGAATTCTTTCGCCGCGCTCGCGCGCATACTTGGCTTGCTCTCCAGAGATGGTCAAGCAGTCAATATCAATTCCTGCGAGGCAAGCTTGTTCCATGAGGCCGCCCCATCCACAGCCAACCTCAAGAATTTTTTCTCCACGCGCTACAGTGAGTGATTCAATGATTTTTTGATACTTGGCAATTTGTGCTTCAACCAAAGGCGTATCTTTGCTTTCGAAGCAAGCGCTTGAATAGGTCATGCTGGGGTCTAACCAAAGAGAATAAAACGCATTACCGATGTCATAGTGTGCGTGAATATTTTTTTTGCTACCAGCTTTGGTGTTTTTATTGAACCAATGCTTGATACGATAACCTAAGCGACCCCACCAGTTGCCGTAAATGATGGTCTCAATTTCTTGTCTGTTAGCCAAAAGTAATCGAAGAAGACCTAAAAGATCAGGTGAATCACAATGACCTTTTATGTAACTTTCTGCAAAACCAATGTCACCAGACTTTAAGCAAGCCCTACAAACTTCCCAGTCATGAATTTGAATGGTTGCATCGATGCCTGCATGAGCGCCTTTAAATGTGAGGCACTGTCCTTGAGGGCTGATGACTTGTAGTTGACCAATCTGGATATTCTTTAAAAGTGAGAGAACGGCCTTGGCATGCCAAGGCAAACTTGGCAAGAAACCATCAAAAGTATTGGTATTTGAACTCATTTACTCACTTCCGTAGAAGGTGGTGTTGGCTTGCTATGAAATTGGACACCTTTTAGCCATAAACGTAAAGCTTGCCAATGAATTCTGACAATCACTCCGATGCTCATTGCTGGGTATCTGACCGCAGACCAAATGATACTTTTTAAATCAATATCTTGTTCAATTCCATTGATGCTGGTGATCAAAAGAGGTCCTTGATCATGATATTCAATCCGTGCAACGTGTTGGCCCGATCCAGGCTTTGAGAAAAATCTGAATTGGTATTCGCCCTTGACTTCGCAAAAGGGTGATACATGAAATACCTTATTGGATAAAAAGCTTTGACCCCATTGAAGGTGTTCTCCATTTGGGTTGCTCAAAAGGTAGCAATGTCTCTCACCAAAGGTGTTATTAACCTCGGCCAAGATGGCCCTTAAATCTCCTGAGAGATTTTCAAAAAACCAAAAGCTCACTGGATTAAATACATAGCCTAAAACTCTAGGAAAAGTTTGCAACCAAACTTCCCCATCAATATCAGTGATGCCCTCTTGTTTCACAAGGTTGAGAGCCCACTCAAGCGAGTCGCTTTCGCCTCTGCCATGGTCTTTGTCGTAGAACGTTAGCCAAGAAAGTTTGTTATCACCCAAGCCAATTTGAGAGATTCCTTTGGGATGGGTTTTTCTTTGGCGCATTGGTATGCGCAAAGTGAATACGGAGTATGCAAACTTATTGATTGCTGGCTTTAAGCGAGCATGTCGAACTTCACCAAAACAAATTTTTGCAATACTCATGCTGATATGGGCGTGTTTCTTGGGGATCTTAAAATTTC
>JACCDQ010524199.1_pt1 | contig 10329 bp, 9 predicted proteins | sample 7446031 | NCBI WGS metagenome assembly JACCDQ01 (sample SAMN15323442, study PRJNA562643) | freshwater metagenome | isolation source: river surface water | place: USA:Blue River Watershed | collected 2017-08-17
ACGGCCGTCGTCCGGATTGATCGAGAACTGCACGTTCGAGCCACCGGTATCAACACCAATCTCGCGCAACACGGCGATCGATGCGTTACGCATGATCTGGTATTCCTTGTCGGTCAGCGTCTGTGCCGGCGCGACGGTGATCGAGTCACCCGTGTGCACGCCCATTGGGTCGAGGTTTTCGATCGAGCAGATAATGATGCAGTTGTCCTTGCGGTCACGCACCACTTCCATTTCGTATTCTTTCCAACCCAGCAGCGATTCTTCGATCAGCAGCTCGTTGGTCGGTGAGGCTTCGAGGCCGCGCTTGCAGATCGCCTCGAACTCTTCCATGTTGTAGGCAATGCCGCCTCCAGTGCCGCCTAGCGTAAATGATGGACGGATGATGGTCGGGAAGCCAATACCGGCCTGCACCTGATAAGCCTCTTCCATCGAGTGGGCAATGGCCGAACGGGCCGAACCCAGACCAATCTTGTTCATGGCCTGTTTAAATTTTTCGCGGTCTTCCGCCTTATCGATCGCCTCTTTGGAAGCACCGATCAGTTCAACACCGAACTTTTCGAGCACGCCTTCGCGATCCAGATCCAGCGCACAGTTCAGCGCGGTCTGACCACCCATGGTGGGCAACAACGCATCGGGACGCTCGGTTTCGATAATGCGGGCCACGACTTGCCAGGTGATCGGCTCGATATAGGTGACATCGGCCATTTCCGGATCAGTCATGATGGTGGCCGGATTCGAATTCACCAGAATGACTTTGTAGCCTTCTTCACGTAACGCTTTACACGCCTGAGCGCCGGAGTAATCGAACTCGCAGGCCTGACCGATAACGATCGGGCCGGCGCCGATGATGAGAATGCTTTTTAGGTCTGTACGCTTGGGCATGATTCAGATTCTTATTATTTTGCAGCGTGCTGCGACATCAGATCGATGAAACGGTCAAAGAGGTAGCTCACATCGTGCGGGCCGGGGCTGGCTTCCGGGTGGCCCTGGAACGAGAAGGCCGGCGCATCAGTCAGGGCGATGCCCTGCAGTGTGCCGTCAAACAGCGAGACATGCGTCACCCGCACGTTGCCCGGCAGGGTCTCGGCATCCGCCGCAAAACCATGGTTCTGGCTGGTAATGAGCACCTGCCCGGTATCGACATCTTTCACCGGGTGGTTGGCACCGTGGTGACCGAACTTCATCTTGACCGTCTTGGCACCGGCGGCCAAAGCCAGCAGCTGGTGACCAAGGCAGATGCCATACACCGGCTTCTTGACGGCGAGAAATTCGCGAATGGCGGTAATGGCGTAATCGCAGGGCTCGGGGTCGCCGGGGCCGTTGGAAAGGAACACGCCATCCGGATTCATTGCCAGCACCTCGGCAGCCGGTGTTTTGGCCGGCACTACCGTGACATCACAACCCCGCTCGGCCAGCATGCGCAGGATATTGCGCTTGACGCCGAAATCGTAAGCCACCACTTTGAAACGTGGCGTTGGGCCGGTCACATAACCTTTGAGCGTCCACTCGCCCTGATTCCAGGTGTAAGACTTATCGACCGTCACTTCCTTGGCGAGGTCCATACCAGCCAGACCCGGGAAGGCCTTGGCTTCGGCCAGCGCCAAAGCTTCGTCCAGCGTTTCGCCCGCAGCGGCCGCGATGATACAACCGGCCTGCGCACCCTTTTCACGCAGAATACGGGTCAACTTGCGGGTATCAATCCCGGCGATGGCGACAATGCCGTGCTTGACCAGATATGACGACAGGTCGCACTGCGAACGCCAGTTCGAGGCCACCAACGGCAGATCGCGGATCACCAGCCCTGCGGCGTAGTTGGCACCTGACTCGAAATCTTCGTCGTTGCAGCCGACATTACCGATGTGCGGATAGGTAAGCGTCACGATCTGACGGCAGTAAGAGGGATCCGTCAGGATCTCCTGGTACCCGGTCAGCGCGGTGTTAAAGACCACCTCACCCGAGGTTTTGCCTGCAGCACCGATCGATTCTCCGTAAAACACCGTGCCGTCGGCCAATACCAGCATAGCGGCTGGCCGGGTGGAACATAACGGGACACCGCTCTTGGCAGCGGGTGATTTAGACGAGGCAGACTCAGCGTAGGACACAGCGGCTCCGGGTGGCAGACATGCAAAGCGGGAGCCCAAAACTGCCGCCCGGAGGCGAACTTTCTGGTACTCCCGCTTGATTCCTGCAAATGCAGGACATTAAGCTGCCGAATTATAGCGAAAAATGCTGCGTTGCGCTAGTCCCCTGCCAGAGCCTCAACCACGCAGGCCGAGCACATCTTGCATATCAAACAAGCCCTTAGCGTGACCCTGCATGAACTTGGCAGCACGCACGCTGCCTAATGCATACGGCATACGGCTGCTGGCCTTATGGCCGATTTCGACCCGCTCTCCGGTGCCACAGAACATCACGACGTGGTCGCCCACAATGTCGCCGCCCCGCACCGTGGCAAAACCAATGGTGGTGTCCTTGCGCTCGCCGGTCACGCCCTCGCGGCCATAAACCGCCACCTCCTTCAGGTTGCGCCCTAAGCCCTGAGCCACGACCTCGCCCATGCGCAACGCAGTACCCGACGGCGCATCAACCTTGTGACGATGGTGCGCCTCGACGATTTCCACATCGTAGCCGCTGTTCAGAATACCGGCGGCGATCTCGAGCAACTTGAAGGTCACATTGACGCCAACGCTCATGTTCGGCGCAAACACGACCGGTACCGATCTGGCCGCGTCCGCAATCGCCGCCTTGCCCTCTTCCTCGAAACCCGTTGTCCCGATCACCATACCGACGCCCGCGGCCTTACAAGCCTGCAGATGCAACAACGTTGCTTCCGGGCGGGTAAAGTCGATCATGCAATCGGCCCCCTTGAGACCCGCCGCCACATCGGTGCTGATCCGCACGGCGGTTACCTGACCCACCAGTTCACCGGGGTCACGGCCGACAAATTCGCTGCCCTCACGCTCAAACGCCGCATGCAACTGCGTGGCCGGATCAGCCAGCACGGCCTCGATGAGCATACGGCCCATGCGGCCCGAAGCACCTGCGATCGCAATTTTTACCGGTCCCGACATCATCTTTCCCTTTACTTGAAGAGGTGGATAAAGCGCCACCACCATGAATCACTTTCCGGTTCCGAACCCTCGGCCGGCCCTTCGGCATCATCAGGCAGGGCGCCGAGGTCAATCACCTGCGGCTGATTCGAACGAACAGCACCCGCTACCGCAGCCGCCGCCGCGGCATCGGCATCGAGATTGCCCGTAAACTGGACATCAGCTGGTTGCCCGGCAGCCACATCACCACCGACCCGCTCAAGCAAACCTGCCGAATTGAAATAGGCGTAGATGTTACGCATCGTAATCTCGCCGGTTTTACCATCTTCAAAACGATAGACGTAGTCCCAGCGTTCGGCATGGAACGGATCCTGCAGCAGCGGCGTGCCCAGCACATAACGCACCTGATCCCGCGTCATGCCGGGTCGTAACTGCACAATCTGTTTCTGCTCAATCAGATTGCCCTGCTGCACATTGATGCGGTATTCCAGAAAATAACGCTCGACGGCACAGCCGCTCAGCCAGAATGCCATCAGACCCGCCCCCAGCCAGTTGATCGCATGCCGGGCAACGGGCCCGTGGCAATGCGTGGCAGGATCATTCCGGAAAAAAGGCATGGGCAGAACAGGTCGTCGCAAAAGCCGCTATCATATCCGATGTCACCTCCCCAGGAACCGTTTTATGCCCTCCCCGAAAGACCTGCAGCAATCCGGACTCAAGGCCACCATGCCGCGAATGAAGATTCTCGAGGTCTTTGAACGACACCGCGAGTCGCACCTGACGGCGGACGATGTTTACCGGATTCTGGTAACCGACGGACTCGATATCGGTCTGGCAACGGTCTACCGGGCACTGACGCAGTTCGAGCAGGCGGGTTTACTACAGAAGCAGAACTTCGAATCCGGCAAAGCGGTGTTTGAACTCAACCGTGGCGACCATCATGACCACCTGGTCTGCCTGCAGTGCGACCGTGTCGTCGAATTCTGCGATCCCGAAATCGAAAAGAAACAGGCCGAAATTGCAGACAAGTTGGGGTTCCGGATCCAGGCACACGATCTCTGCCTGTATGCCGACTGTGTGGATCAGGGCTGCCCACACCGCCCCACACAAAAGGCCTTTAGCGGTGGGCGTTAGAGGTCCAGACCCAGCATCTCGGCAGCATGCGCCCGGGTGCGGGCTGTAATTTCTACGCCGCCCAGCATGCGGGCAATTTCCTCGACCCGGCCGCGGTCATCCAAATTGCCGACCTTGCTTCTAAATGCCGCGCCAGATTTTTCCTTGCTGACCTGCCACTGCCAATCCGCGCAAGCTGCCACTTGTGGTAAATGCGTGACGCACAGTACCTGACGGCGCTCGCCAAGTCTGGCCAACAGCCGGCCGACCACTTCGGCCACACTACCGCCGATACCGACATCAACCTCGTCAAAAATCAGTGTCGGGACGGCGCTGCAGGCACTGGTCACGACCTGAATTGCCAGGCTGATCCGCGAAAGCTCACCACCCGACACCACCTTGGACAACGGATGCCAATCACTACCCGCCAGACCACTGACCTGTAGTTCCACCCGTTCGTTGCCGTGCACACTGCCACCATCGACGGGGGCCAGCGTGATCCGGCATTGCCCACCGCCTAGCGCGAGATCCTGCATGGCATCGCTCACGCCTTTCCCCAGAACTTTTGCCGCCTTGTCCCGCCCCTTGGTCAGGCGCTGCGCGGCATCGGCATAGGCGCTGGCGGCGCTGGCAACACGCGCTTCCAGCCCAGCAATATCTGTTGCCGCCGCGAGCTGGCTGGCTTCTTCCTGGAGTTGCCGGTAGCACTCTGGCAACGCAGCGGGCTCCACATGATGTTTGCGCGCCAGCTCCAGCATCTGGCTCATGCGACGCTCCACCTCGGCCAAGCGCGCCGGATCCACATCCAGCCGGTCCAGGTGACGCCGTAGCACCGATAATGCTTCGGCAAGTTCATTGTGTGCCGCAAGCAATAGATCCCGGGGCGCTTCAAGCCGAACATCCATGCCGGCACCCTCCTGCAGGCGATGCTCTAGGCGGCTTAACATCGACAGGAGGGGTTCATCACCCTCACCCAGCGCATCGATCGAGCCCTGGACGATTTCGATCAGGCTGCTGGCATTGGCCAAACGGCTCTGCTCTTCACCCATCGCCTGCCAGCCCCAGTCAGGCCCGTCACCCGCCACTTCGGAGAGTGCCTTAATCTGCCAGGCCAGCGCATCACGCCGGGCTTCGAGGTCACCAGCACGCTTTCCGGCGTCTTCCAGTAACTGCCTGGCTGACGACCAGTCGCGCCAGGCAACGCCTACCGCCGCAACATCTTTCTGCAGCTGACCAAAATCATCGAGCAACTGCCGCTGGGCATCGGCGCGAAGCAACGACTGATGGGCATGCTGGCCATGAATGTCGAGTAACCATTCGCCAACAGCGCGCACCTGCTGCAAGGTAACCGGTACGCCGTTGATAAAGGCCCGCGAACGCCCGGCCGATTCCAGCACCCGACGGATAAGTACTCCCTCCCCCGGTTCCAGAGGAATGTCCTGTTCGGCAAACCAGGCGACAAAGTCGGGGTTGGGCAGGGCATCAAACTCGGCCGTCACTTCGGCACGCGGCGTCCCGGCGCGGATGAGCCCGGCATCTGCCCGCTCACCCAGCACAAAAGCCAACGCATCAATCAGCAGCGACTTGCCGGCACCGGTTTCACCCGTCAGCGCGCCAAAGCCGGGCTGAAAATCCAGCTCCAATGCCTCAACCAGCACAAAATCGCGAATGACCAGACGGCAAAGCATCAATCAGTCGCCGGACATACAGGTGCCATTCACCGTCTGCCCCGGCCGAATGCTCGGCCCTTCACTCCAGTGCAGCTTCTGGCGCAGCATCGCAAAATAACTGTAACCCGGCGGGTGCAACAGACGCACCCGATGCGGCGAGCGCACCAGACGCACGGCATCACCCGGCATCAGATCAACGGTTTCCTGACCATCAAAGTGCGCCCGGGCATTGGCACCCTGCACCAGCCTGACCTCGATCCGTGCCGTATCCGGCAGGGTAATCGGCCGATTGGACAAGGCATGCGGACACAACGGCACCAGCGCTATCCCCCCCAGCTTGGGATGCAGAATCGGCCCATTAGCTGACAAGGCATATGCGGTAGAACCCGTGGGCGTACAGACAATCAGACCGTCGGCTCGGGCGCTGTAAATAAATTCGTCATCCACACGGAGCTCGAACTCGATCATGCGACCGGTTGCGCCCTTGTCGATGACGACATCGTTGAATGCCACATTCGCCTGGGGCTGCCAGCTGGCCGATGCACCCCCGAAGACGACTTCGGTATTGAGCAACAACCGCTCTTCCTGAATGAAGGCGCCCTGCATCAATTGCGCCATGGCATCGAGCATATCGGACCTAGCAATATCCGTCATGAAGCCAAGCCGTCCCTGGTTGATACCCACTAGTGGCCGGTCATAACGGGCCAGTTGACGCGCAGCATGGAGCATTGTGCCATCACCACCCACCACGACGACCAGATCGGCCTCGGTGCCGATACGGGCGCAGTCGGCACAATCTGCGCCGACCAAAGCCGCCTTTCCGCCCAACTGTTCCGTCTGGATAGCTGTTTCTGTTTCGACCAGAACGCGCACGCCTTCCGACCTGAAAAACCCGGCCAGCGCCGCAATTGAATCCGCAACCTCAGGACTCTCCTGACGGCCAATTAACGCCACCGTTTTCAACGGCATGGGGTACGACATCCGCTCGACTCCGAAACAATCTGCCCGGGCCTCACCGGCCCTAACCGACCCTAAACCAACACCCAACGCGGCCAACCGGCCTAGGGACCAGCAGGCATCTATATCTAACCAAACTGGATTAAACCACAGAATAATTTTGTAGAATCGTGCCATGGTCAATCCGTTCGCTTCGGGCGCATTCCCGACAAAATCCACGGCGACACCAGCGACGCCGCTGGACGACCGTTCGTGCGTGCTACTCAAAACCCTGGTCGAAAGCTATATCGCCGAAGGCGCGCCGGTCGGTTCACGTGTACTTTCCCGCGCGTCCGGTCTGGATCTCTCCGCCGCCACCGTGCGCAACGTCATGGCGGACCTTGAAGACCTCGGGTTTATCACGAGCCCACACACCTCGGCGGGCCGCATCCCGACCCCGCGCGGCTATCGTTTCTTCGTCGACTCGTTGCTCACCATGCAACCGCTGGAGCAGGTTGACCAGGCGCGCATCCTCTCCGAACTCGCCGGGGCCCGGCAGCAGCCCGGGCAAATCATCAGCCACGCATCACGCCTATTGTCAGACCTAACCCGATTTGCCGGCATCGTCATTGCACCGCGCCATACCAGCACACGCATCCGGCAGGTCGAATTTATTGCCCTGTCAGAAAAACGCGTCCTGCTGGTGCTGGTGACCAGCGACGGCAACGTACAGAACCGTATCCTGACCACGGATCGCCCCTACAGTGCCAGCGAATTGATCGAGGCGGCCAACACGCTTAACCAGAACTTCGTCGGTCTGGAACTCGAGCAGATGCGTCACCGGGTTCATGATGAGCTGACCCGGATTCGTGCCGACATGCAGGCCTTAATGACGGCTGCGCTAACGGCAAGCAGCGAAGCCCTGATGCCACGCGAATCCGAAACCATCATTTCCGGCGAAAAGAACCTGCTCGATGTCGACGACCTCAGCTCGAACATGCGCCGCTTGCGTGAGCTGTTTGATCTCTTCGAGCAACGAACCGCGCTGGTTCGTCTGCTGGATCTTTCACAACAGGCCGCCGGCGTACGCCTCTACATCGGCCAGGAATCCGGCATTGCTACGCTTGACGAATGCAGCGTGGTCACCGCACCGTATCAGGTGGAAGGCGAAGTCGTCGGATCCGTTGGCGTGATCGGCCCCACCCGCATGGCTTACGACCGGGTAATCCCCATTGTCGACATTACTGCCCGACTATTATCCAGCGCACTCAGCGAGCAGGCGCACTGAGTTTTAGCGGCGCTCTTACAAGCCGGAGTTCTCATGAACAAACACCCTGTTGCCTGGCGTCATGACACGCCGCCCCGTACCGCCGTGGTTCTGGTTAATCTTGGCACCCCGGAGGCGCCAACCGCCAACGCCGTTCGTCGTTACCTGGCCGAATTTCTGGGTGATCCGCGTGTCGTCGAGATTCCGCGCCCGATCTGGCTTGCCATTCTGCACGGCATCATCCTGCGTGTGCGCCCCAAAAAGTCCGCGGCCAAATACGCCACGATCTGGACCGATGCCGGCTCGCCGCTGCTCGTGCATACCGAGGCCCAGACCCGACTCCTGGCCGACACCCTACGGCAGCGAGGCCATGACCTGATTGTCACTTGGGCTATGCGCTATGCCGGCAACGGCCCACGCAGTATCCCGGCTATCCTGGAGGGTTTACGCGCACAGAACGCCACCCGCATCCTGTTATTGCCCATGTATCCGCAATATTCGGCCAGCACCACGGGAACAGCCATTGATCAGGCGCTCGAATGGCTGACCGGGCTACGCAACCAGCCAGAATTGCGTTATGTCCGCAATTTCGCCGACGATCAAGGCTATATCAATGCTGTGGCCGATAAGATAAGGGCACATTGGCAATCCAATCCGCCGCCGGCATTGCCCGACCCCGGGTATCGCCTCGTCATGAGCTTTCATGGCCTGCCGGAACGCAACTTCGTTCTGGGTGACCCGTATTTCTGCGAGTGCCACAAGACCGCGCGCCTGGTGGCCGAAGCACTGGACCTGCCCCCCGAATCCGTCATCACTACCTTCCAGTCACGTTTTGGTAAGGCCAAGTGGCTGGAGCCCTACACCGAACCAACCCTCATCGATCTGGCCAAGCACGGCGTCAAACGGGTCGATATCCTGTGCCCGGGGTTCGTGGCCGACTGCCTGGAGACACTGGAAGAAATCAACATGGAAGTCCGGAGCGCATTCCTGACTGCAGGTGGCGCACACTTCCACTATCTGAACTGCCTGAACGAGAATGCCTCCTGGATCAACGCACTGACCACATTGACCGAACGCCATCTGGCCGGCTGGCCCCTGCGTGCACCTAACGCCGATGCGATCTCCCGGCAGGTCGCACGGGCCAAGTCGCTGGGCGCACTTGAATAACGCGCTGCCCGCCCCCAACTGGCTATTCAATTCTTCTTTAAAAGCCGCCCACGGAACGCAACCCATATGACCGAACAACATCAGGACCCAATCTCCGAAGACACCGCCGCCAGCCAAGCAATACCAGAGGCATCCAGCGCCCCGGAGGGCACCCCGGAAGCACTGCTCGCCGCTGCCGAAGCGAAGGTTGCCGAACTACAGGACGCTTATCTACGCGCCAAGGCCGAAGGCGAAAACATGCGCCGGCGCGCGGCGGAAGACGTCAGCAAAGCCCACAAGTTTGCCGTTGAAAAATTCGCGCGCGAGCTCATCGCGGTTAGCGATAGCCTCGATGCCGCTCTGGCCGACACCGCGGCCGATGCTGCCACGCTACGCTCGGGGGTAGAACTTACCCAGAAGCAGCTGCTGGCAGCTTTTGAACGATCGGGCATGAAAGTCGAAAACCCGGCCACCGGCGACAAGTTTGACCCGAACCAGCATCAGGCCATTGCCATGGTCGATGCCGATCAGCCGGGCAATACCGTGGTCAATGTCCTGCAAAAGGGCTACCAACTGTCAGATCGGGTCCTGCGCCCGGCCATGGTGACGGTGGCCAACGGCTAATTCACCATCCCGGCACTTGAAAACCGACACGGCGGCCCCATCTAGCCGTCATGTCCGGTAAGGCACTGACAAATCGTCAGGTTTTACCCAACCAATCAACCACTTAGAAAATCACAAGGATCCACATCCATGGGAAAAATTATCGGTATTGACCTCGGCACCACCAACTCGTGCGTTTCCGTCATGGAAAACGGCGCGCCGAAGGTCATTGAAAACGCAGAAGGCGCCCGCACCACCCCGTCGATCATTGCGTACACCAACGACGGCGAAGTCCTCGTTGGCGCACCGGCCAAGCGTCAGGCCGTCACCAACCCGAAGAACACCCTTTACGCCATCAAGCGTCTGATCGGTCGCCGCTTCGAAGACAAGGAAGTCCAGAAAGACATCAGCCTGATGCCGTTCAAGATCACCAAGGCCGACAATGGTGACGCCTGGGTTGAAGTGCTGAATGACAAAAAGATGGCACCACAACAGGTGTCTGCTGAAGTCCTGCGCAAAATGAAGAAGGCCGCTGAAGACTATC
>JACCDQ010293544.1_pt1 | contig 10328 bp, 7 predicted proteins | sample 7446031 | NCBI WGS metagenome assembly JACCDQ01 (sample SAMN15323442, study PRJNA562643) | freshwater metagenome | isolation source: river surface water | place: USA:Blue River Watershed | collected 2017-08-17
ATCGGTGGACATCGCAGGCCCCGGATTCTTGAACATCACGCTCGCCGCCGGAGCCGCCGGGGAACTGGCCAAGGCCATCGTCGAATCCGGTGCCGAGTACGGACGCGGCAGCGATCTCGCCGGTCAGCGCATCAATCTTGAGTTTGTATCGGCGAACCCGACCGGGCCGATTCACATGGGTGGCACCCGCTGGGCTGCCATGGGTGACTCACTGGCTCGAGTCTTTCAGGCGCAGGGTGCCGAGGTTACTCGCGAGTACTACTTCAACGATCACGGGGCGCAGATCGACCGTTTTGCTCGCTCGCTGCTTGCCAAGGCCAAGGGTGAGCCGGCCCCCGAAGACGGTTACGGTGGCGCTTACATTCAGGAGATTGCCGAGCGCGTTTTGGCTGGCACCGCAGAAAACCTGCTCGAGCTGCCCGAAGCCGAAGCGCAGGAAAAGTTCCGCGAGTACGGTGTCGAGCTGATGTTCGGGGAAATCCGTCAGGAGCTGCACGATTTCGGTGTTGACTTCGATGTTTACTTCCACGAAAACTCGCTCTACGAGAGCGGGGCGGTGGACAAGGCGATTGCTCGCCTTCGGGAACTCGGCCACATCTACGAGGCGGACGGTGCCATTTGGCTCCGCAGCACCACCTTCGGTGACGACCGAGACCGGGTCATCATCAAGAGTGATGGTGAAGCCGCCTACATCGCTGGTGACCTCGCCTATTACCTTGACAAGCGCAGTCGTGGTTTCGATCGCTGCATCTACCTCTTGGGTGCTGACCACCACGGATATGTGCCACGAATGATGGCGATGTGCGCGGCTTTTGGAGACCAGCCTGGTTTCAACCTTGAGATTCTGATTGGTCAGCTTGTGAACCTGTTGCGCGACGGCGAGCCGGTTCGAATGAGCAAACGCGCTGGAACCGTCGTGACCATGCAGGATCTGGTCGAGGCCGTTGGCGTCGATGCCGCCCGCTACGCCCTGGCACGTTCCAGCGCCAACTCGCAGCTCGACATCGACCTCGAGCAGCTGGCCAAGAAAACCAACGACAACCCGGTCTTTTACGTGCAGTACGCTCACGCTCGCACCTGCCAGGTTGCGGTAAACGCCGCTTCGTTGAGCGTTGAGCTGACCGAATTCGTGCCGGAGCTGCTCGACCACGCGACCGAGGGCGAACTGCTTGCCAAACTGAGCGAGCTGCCGCGAGTGGTGGCGCAGGCTGCCGAGTTCCGCGAACCGCACCGAGTGGCTCGCTACCTAGAAGAGGTGGCGGCAAGCTACCACCGCTGGTACGACAACTGCCGCGTCACCCCGCTCGGTGGCAACCCCGTTGAAACCATCCACCGCGCCAGACTCTGGCTGAACAACGCGGCCGGAGTGGTTTTGCGCAACGGTCTCGACCTGCTGGGCGTCAGCGCTCCGGAGCGGATGTAACCATGGCCAAAAAGAACCCTCTGGCTCCAGCCTGGCTCCAGGTGCCGAGTGACTTGAACGAGGTAAATCACCGGGTCTGGCCAAGCTCGCTTCGTCGCAACACCGATGGCGAACTCGCATTCGGCGGACTGACGGTAGACGAGCTTGCCAACGTGTACGGCACTCCGCTGTACGTGATTGACGAGGATGACTTCCGGCAGCGAGCCGCTCGGGTTCGCGATGCCCTTCAAAATGCCGCAGCCCGGATCGGCACCACGGCCAAGGTTTACTACGCATCGAAGGCTTTCCTTTGCACCGAAGCCGTGCACTGGGTGAATGACCTCGGGATGAACATCGATGTCGCCTCCGGTGGCGAGCTAGCCGCCGCGCTCGCTGGCGGTATCGACCCCGCACGGATTGGCTTGCACGGCAATAACAAGTCGCTCGCCGAAATCGGTCGTGCGGTTGCCTCAGGAGTGGGCGCAATCGTCATCGACAGCGAGATCGAGATCGAGCGCATCGCGGCTACCGCAGGCGCTCAGGACCGAGTTCAGGGAGTGCGACTGCGCGTCAACACCGGGGTGCACGCCAGCACTCACGACTTTTTGGCCACCGCCCGCGAGGACCAGAAGTTCGGCATCCCGATGTCGCAGGTTCCAGCTCTGGTTGCGCAAATCCGCGCCGACCGTCACCTGAAGTTCCTCGGGTTGCACCAGCACATCGGGTCGCAGATTTTCGCTCCTGAAGGATTCGTGGAGAGTGCTCGCCGATTGGTGCGTCTGCACGCCGAATTGCTCAGCGAAGGAGAGATTCCGGAGCTCAACCTTGGTGGCGGTTTCGGCATCAACTACAAGCCCGCAGACAACGCACCCGAAATCGCTGACTTCGCCCACCAGATCACCGATGCCGTTGCGGCTGAGTGTGCCTCGCTGGGAATCAAGGTTCCGGTGCTCGCCTTTGAGCCAGGTCGTGCCATCGTCGGAAGTTCTGGCGTGACCCTCTACAACGTCGGCACGGTCAAGGACGTCGAAGTCACCGACTCCGACACTGCCGCCACTCGAAAGTACGTGAGCGTAGACGGTGGCATGAGCGACAACCTGCGAACCGCACTATACGAGGCCGAGTACCACGTGGTGCTGGCATCGCGGGTGTCTAGTGCACCAGCGGCGCTTGCAAGAGTGGTGGGCAAACACTGCGAGTCCGGCGACATCGTGGTCCGCCACGACTACCTGCCAGCCGATGTGGCCCCAAACGATTTGCTCGCGGTTGCTGCCACCGGCGCCTACTGCCACAGCATGAGCAGCAACTACAACTGGATTGCCCGCCCACCGGTGGTTGCGGTCAAGGGTGGAGTAGCTCGAGTCATCATTCGCGGCGAGACTGAGGCAGACTTGTTCTCGAGAGATGTGCGTTACCAAGCCGAACACGGGGCCAAAGGCTCTGGGACTAGGGGTTAGACCTTGCTTGAATATCGTCCGCTGCGCGTTGCGCTGCTGGGAGCCGGATCGGTCGGCTCTCAGGTCGCACGCCTGCTCACCGAGAACAAGGCTGAGCTAGCCGCCCGAGTTGGAGCCGAGCTGGAGCTCATCGGAGTGTCGGTACGAGACCTCTCGGTCGAGCGTCCGGGGGTTCCAAAAAACCTGCTTACCACCGATGCCGAGTCGCTCGTGCTTGGTGCAGACATCGTCATCGAAGTTATGGGTGGCATTGAGCCGGCCCGCACCCTGATTCTCAGCGCACTGAACAGCGGCGCCGACGTCATCACCGCAAACAAGGCCCTGCTGGCCACTCACGGACCCGAGCTATTTGACACCGCCGAGCAGGTTGGTGCTCAGCTCTACTTCGAGGCTGCGGTGGCTGGTGCGATCCCTATCATTCGCCCGCTTCGCGAGTCGCTGGCCGGCGACAAGATCAAGCGAGTCATGGGTATCGTGAATGGCTCCACCAACTACATTCTCGACAGCATGGACACCCACGGAACCTCGCTAGAGGATGCCATGGTGGTTGCCACCGACCTCGGTTACCTCGAGGCGGACCCATCGCTCGACGTTGAGGGTTATGACGCCGCACAGAAGGCCGCCATCCTGGCATCGTTGGCTTTCCACACCGAGGTTCCGCTCGACCGGGTTTACCGCGAGGGAATTACTTCAATCACCAAGGCCCAGATGGATGCCGCCAAACGCGACGATTACGTCATCAAACTTCTGGCGGTGTGCGAAATGATCGAGGCCGATGAGAACGGCGAGGCCGGAATTTCGGTTCGCGTTCACCCGACTCTGATCGATCGCACCCACCCGCTCGGCGCGGTTCGCGGAGCCTTCAACGCCGTGTTCGTTGAGGCCGAAGCTGCCGGTCAACTCATGTTCTACGGTGCAGGTGCCGGCGGAGTTCAGACCGCATCGGCTGTGCTCGGTGATCTGGTTTCTGCAGCCAAGCGCCACGTTGCTGGCGGGCCCGGTCTTGCCGACTCCGTGCACGCAAACCTACCCGTGCTCCCAATTGACCGGGTTTACACGCAGTACCAGTTCACCCTGCAGGTCAAAGACCAGCCAGGCGTGCTCGCACAGGTGGCAAACATCGTAAGTTCGCACGGCGTCTCAATCGAGACCGTGGAGCAGTTGGCAGCCGGCAAGGATGGTCGCAGCAGCGACATCACCAGCATCGAAATCGGTACCCACCGGGCTACCGAAGCAAACTTGGCCGCCGTGGTTGCGGCACTACGAGCCGATAGCGCCGTAGTTGAAATCACTTCAGTTATCAGAGTGGAGAGTGTCTAATGGCTCATCAGTGGCGCGGAGTAATTCGCGAGTATTTCGACCGCTTGCCGGTAGACGGTGACACTCCCATCATCACCCTCGGCGAGGGCGGTACCCCGCTGGTCGAGGCGCCTAGGCTCGCCGAGCTGGTTGGCGCCGAGCGCGTCCTGCTCAAGGTTGAGGGCATGAACCCAACCGGTTCGTTCAAGGACCGCGGCATGACCATGGCGGTTTCGAAGGCGATTGGCAAGGGCGCAAAGGCCGTCATCTGTGCGAGCACCGGAAACACCTCGGCCAGCGCCGCAGCCTATGCGGCAGCCGCGGGCATTGCATCGGTGGTGCTGATTCCCGAGGGCAAGATCGCTATGGGCAAGCTGAGTCAGGCGGTTGCTCACAAGGCCCAGATCATGCAGGTACAGGGAAACTTCGATGACTGCCTCGATCTGGCTCGCCACCTCAGCGACAACTATCCGGTGTTCCTCGTGAACTCGGTTAACCCCGACCGCATTGAAGGCCAGAAGACCGGAGCGTTTGAGGTTGTCGAGAGCCTCGGTTACGCACCTGACCTGCACGTTCTGCCGGTCGGAAACGCCGGAAACTACTCTGCCTACTTCAAGGGCTACAGCGAGGACCTCGCCGCCGGAACCATCAAGAAGTTGCCACAGATGTGGGGCTTTCAAGCCGAGGGCTCGGCACCGTTTACCGTTGGCCACCCCGTGAAGAGCCCGGAGACCATCGCCACCGCTATTCGCATCGGTAACCCAGCCAGCTGGGATCTGGCGCAGAACGCGCGTGAGGTTTCGGCCGGACGATTTGGTGCCGTTAGCGACCAGCAAATCCTCTGGATGCACCGCTTCCTGTCTCAGGAGGTTGGCGTATTCGTTGAGCCTTCGTCCGCCACCGGGGCGGCTGGCCTTTACCAGCAGTCTCAGCAGGGCGAGAAGCTTGCGGGCAAGACCATCGTGGTCACTGTCACCGGCCACGGCTTGAAGGACTCGGGCTGGGCACTCAAGGACGAAGCCGGTGGCGACATTCAGCCACAGAGCGTGCCTAACAACGCAATCGAAGTTGCAGAGCGTTTGGGGCTGGCCTAGTAATGAGCGCTCTGGTGGGTAGAAAAGTTCTGGTTCGGGTGCCGGCAACATCGGCAAACCTCGGCCCGGGTTTTGACACGCTCGGAATGGCGCTGTCCTACTACGACGAGCTCATCGTCGAGGCCACCTCGGGGAACGAAGTGCGGGTTGACGTGACCGGCGAGGGTGCAGGAGAGGTTCCAACCGACGGGACCAACCTGGTGGCCAAGTGCATTTTGTACACCTTCGAGAAGTTTGGTCAGCCCGCTCCTGGACTTCACCTGACCGCGCACAACATCATTCCGCACGGTCGCGGTATGGGCTCTTCCGGAGCAGCGGTTGTGAGTGGAATCATGGCCGCCAAGGGACTGCTCGAGGGCATCGTAGAGATGACCCAGGATGATCTACTGCAGATCGCAACCGAACTTGAAGGTCACCCCGACAACGTTGCTCCCGCCCTCTTCGGTGGGCTCACCATCGCCTGGGAAGACCAGCGCGGACCTCACCACAAGAAGCTCTTCGTGCACCGCGGGGTTTCTCCACTGGTGCTGGTTCCGAGCTTCAAGATGTCAACCGCGCTGGCGCGCTCACTCCAGCCAGACTCAGTTCCCCACGACGATGCCGTGTTCAACGTCTCGCGCTCGGCGCTGCTGATTGCTGCACTCACTCAGAGTCCGGAGCTACTGCTGGACGCGACCGAGGATCGGCTGCACCAGAACTACCGCGCCTCAGCTATGCCCAAGACCGATGAACTGATCCGACTGCTTCGCGAGCAGGGTCACGCCGCCGTGGTTTCGGGAGCTGGGCCATCGGTGCTGGTGTTGGCGAGCGATCCTGCAGAACGCTTGGAAGTGGTCAACCTAATAGCTAAAGATTTCCCCGAATGGAATGCTTTGCTGTTGGCTGTCGACTTTAAAGGTGCTACTGTTGTAACGCATCACTAAGACCGCACCTATTCTTTGGGCGGGTTGATGCAATCCTCGCAAAACTAACCTGCGATTAACCGCAACCAAATGTTGCGTCTGGCTCGGGGAGTCTGAAATAGCCCCGGCCCAAATCTCCGAAAGAGAGTACAAACCAAAGATGGATGAAATCCAACAAGAAACCGCAGCACCTGCTCGTCGCCGTCGTGCAACGTCCGAGGGTGTTGCTGACCAGGCTTCCAGCGGCGTAGCTACCGAAGGTACCAGCGAAGCGCCAAAGCGCACTCGCAAGCCAAAGTCCGAGGCTGCCGAATCCGGCGACTCGGGCAGCAACCAAAACTCCGAGTCGAGCCAGTCCCAGGATTCCGGAAGTAACTCCGAGTCCGGTCAGGGCGAAAACCGCAACCGCAACCGTAACCGTAACCGCGGCAACAACCGTGGCGAGGGTGGCGAAGGACGCGAACCACGCGAACCACGCGATGGCTCGAACGACAATCAGTCCGAGGGTTCGCAGTCGGACCGCAGCAACGATGGCCAGCGTGAAGGCGGCCAGCGTGACGGTGGTAACCAGGACCGTCGCCGTGACTTTGATGACGACCGTCGTGGCGGCCGCAACCGCAACCGTAACCGTTACCGTGATCGCGACCGTCGTCGCGGTGGCAACGGTGGTAACGACCGCGATGAGGTCGAGCCAGAGGTCGGTCCAGACGATGTCCTAGTGTCGGTTGCCGGCATCCTGGATGTCCTCGACAACTACGCATTTGTTCGCACCAGCGGCTACCTACCAGGTCCAAACGACGTCTATGTTTCGCTCAACCAGGTGAAGAAGTACAACCTTCGCAAGGGTGACGCTGTGACTGGTGCAGTTCGCCAGCCACGCGAAGGCGAGAACCAGGGTCGTCAGAAGTTCAACGCAATCGTGCGAATCGACAGCGTGAATGGCATGACTCTCGAGCAGGCCGCTGGCCGCGTCGAGTTCGGCAAGCTGACCCCGCTTTACCCACAGAGTCGACTTCGCCTTGAGACCGAACCGAACAAGCTGAGCACCCGAATCATCGATCTGGTTTCGCCAATCGGTAAGGGTCAGCGCGGTCTGATTGTTTCGCCTCCGAAGGCTGGAAAGACCCTGGTACTTCAGGCCATCGCAAACTCAATCGCAAAGAACAACCCAGAGGTTCACCTTATGGTGGTTCTGGTTGACGAGCGCCCTGAAGAAGTCACCGACATGCAGCGCACCGTCAAGGGTGAGGTCATCGCCTCAACCTTCGACCGCCCTGCCGAAGACCACACCACGGTTGCCGAGCTGGCTATTGAGCGCGCCAAGCGCTTGGTTGAGCTGGGTCACGACGTTGTCGTGCTACTCGACTCGATTACCCGACTGGGTCGTGCCTACAACCTGAGCGCACCGGCTTCGGGCCGCATTCTCTCGGGTGGTGTCGACTCGTCGGCCCTGTACCCGCCGAAGCGCTTCTTCGGAGCCGCTCGAAACATCGAAGATGGCGGTTCGCTGACCATCCTCGCCACTGCTCTGGTCGAGACCGGATCCAAGATGGACGAGGTTATCTTCGAAGAGTTCAAGGGAACCGGAAACATGGAGCTGCGCCTCAGCCGCCAGCTCGCCGACAAGCGCATCTTCCCAGCAGTTGATGTCAACGCTTCGGGTACCCGCCGCGAAGAGATGCTGATGGGTGCAGACGAAACCAAGATTGTTTGGAAGCTTCGTCGCGCTCTGGCCGGCCTCGAGCAGCAGCAGGCACTCGAGCTGGTGCTCAGCCGACTCAAGGAAACCAGCAGCAACGTTGAATTCCTGATGCAGGTCCAGAAGAGCATGCCGGTTCCAACCGGTAACGACGGAGAGTAACTCCTAAATGCTCGATTCCGTCCAACCGCTGTTGACGGAGCACGCAGCTCTTCAGGAGCAGCTCTCCGATGCCTCGGTGCATGCCAACCCACAGTTGGCTAAAAAACTCAACCGCCGCTACGCGGAGTTGAGTTCCATCGTGGCAGCCTACGAAGCGGTGCTTGCCCTCAACGATGACCTCGCTGCGGCCAAGGAATTGGCCAAGGAGGACGAGGCATTCGCGGAGGAAGTTCCTGCCACCGAGGAGAAACTGCACGAGGCCAACGAGAAACTTCGCCGTCTGCTGATCCCGCGCGACCCAGACGATGGGCGCGATGTGATCATGGAGATCAAGGGTGGCGAAGGTGGTGCCGAATCGGCGCTTTTCGCCGCGGATTTGCTGCGAATGTACCTGCAGTACGCGAACAGCCGTGGCTGGAAGGTTGAAGTACTCGATAAGAACGAGTCAGACCTCGGCGGCTACAAGGACGTCCAGGTAGCCATCAAGTCAAACGCCACCGATCCATCGCAGGGAGTTTGGGCCAGCCTGAAGTACGAGGGCGGGGTGCACCGCGTGCAGCGAGTTCCGGCTACTGAGACGCAGGGCCGTATCCACACCTCAACCGTCGGTGTTCTGGTTTTCCCAGAGGTCGACGAGCCCGAGGAACTCGAAATCCACCCGAACGACATTCGCATCGATGTCTACCGCTCCTCAGGTCCCGGTGGACAGTCGGTGAACACCACTGACTCTGCGGTTCGCATCACCCACCTCGCAACCGGCATCGTGGTTAGCATGCAGAACGAGAAGTCACAGTTGCAGAACCGAGAGGCCGCCATGCGCGTGCTTCGCGCTCGCCTGCTGGCAGCCCAGCAGGAGGCCATCGAGGCCGAGCAGTCGGCGGCCCGTAAGTCACAGGTTCGCAGCATGGACCGCTCTGAGCGAATCCGCACCTACAACTACCCCGAGAACCGCATTGCCGATCACCGCACCGGCTACAAGTCGTACAACCTAGATGCCGTGCTCGACGGCGCCCTCGAACCCGTGATTGAATCAGCGATTCGCATGGATGAGGAAGCCCGACTAGCGGCGCTAACCGGCGAAAAGTAACTCGGAAGGCGGCAGCGTGGCCACTCTCAAAGCGATCATTGCCGAGCTCACCGAGCGGTTTCAGACCGCCGGCATCGAGTCCGCGCAAGCCGACGCCGAACTGTTGGTCGCAGAAGTTTTCGGGCTTTCTCGCGGCGAACTCCTTGCTCGCGCTATGGCGGGTGCCGAACCTTCAGCTGAACAGGCAGCTCAAATCGAAGCCTGGGCCGTGAAACGTGCCGAGCGCATGCCACTGCAGCACCTGACAAATCGTGCTTACTTCCGCAGGCTCACGCTGCGGGTTGGGCCCGGTGTTTTCGTGCCCCGACCAGAAACCGAGCTCATTGCCCAACTGGGCATCGATGCCCTTCGCGCCATGGCCGACGCGCAACCCATCGCTGTTGACCTGGCCACCGGTAGCGGAGCCATTGCGCTTTCGCTGGCTGCCGAGGTTCCCAACGCCGTGGTTTACGGGGTCGAACTCAGTGAGGACGCCATCGCCTGGACCGAGCAAAACTTTGCGCAGCTCGAAAACGCTCACCTGCGCCAGGGAGATTTGCGCGACGCATTCCCCGAGTTGGATGGAAAAGTCGCGGTGGTAACAGCCAATCCGCCCTACATCCCCGTGGACATGGTTCCGATCTATCCCGAGGTGGTGCTGCACGATCCGGAACTTGCACTCTACGGAGGGAATGATGGTCTTGACCTGGTCCGAGCCTCCAGCCAGACTGCGCTTCGCCTGCTCCGCCCGGGAGGTTTCTTCGTAGTTGAGCACGCGGATATTCAGTCGCAGGCGGTCTGTGAAATACTTTTGGCAGATGGGTGGCACCAGGTGCGTGCCCATAAAGATTTCAACCACCGCGACCGCGCGGTTACCGCAGTCAAGTAGGAGGCAAGCGTGGCAGAGGGTCTGTTCGATTGTTCCGTTGACACCGAGCTACTCACCGGTATGCGCCTCGCCAAAGTGGCTGTAGCCCGCGGCGAACTCGTTGTGCTCCCAACCGACACCGTTTACGGCGTTGGCACCGACGCCTTCTCCGCCAAAGGCGTGACCGCTCTGCTTGCCGCAAAGGGTAGGGGCAGACAATCGCCCCCGCCAGTACTCATCCCAAGCGCTCGAACCATGAGTGCGCTCGCCGAGTTTGTTCCCGAGGTCGCCAAGCGCTTGGCTCAGGCATTTTGGCCGGGCGCACTCACCATGATTTTCCGCGCTCAACCCAGCCTTCACTGGGACCTCGGCGACACTC
>JACCDQ011549891.1_pt1 | contig 10327 bp, 9 predicted proteins | sample 7446031 | NCBI WGS metagenome assembly JACCDQ01 (sample SAMN15323442, study PRJNA562643) | freshwater metagenome | isolation source: river surface water | place: USA:Blue River Watershed | collected 2017-08-17
CCCAGCAGCAATTCGCCGCGGCGGCGGTCGTAAAAGGCGAAGGTGAACATGCCGTTCAGCTTCGGCAGGCCCGCGCTTCCCTCGCGGCGCAGCAGATGCAGCAGCACTTCGGTGTCGGAATGATCGCTGCGGAAGACCTGTCCGGCAGCTTCCAGTTGTAGGCGAAGCTGCGGTGCATTGACGATCTCGCCGTTGAAGACCAGAACGCTCTCGCCGTCTTCGCTGTACATCGGCTGTGTACCGCCGGCGACATCGAGAATCGCCAGTCGACGCATGGCGAGGCCGAGTGAATTTTCGTCGTCGATCATCACGCCATCGCCATCCGGCCCGCGATGAATCTGCTGCCGGTTCATCGCCGATAACAGGCGTTCCAGCTGCCCGCCTTCAGCGGAAGCCAGATGAAGACCAACGATGCCGCACATATTAGTGGATCAGTCTTGCGTTACGATGCAAACGAGGTGCGGCGGCTTCGGCGCTGCCCGGCCGCGCAGGCGGTCAATCATCCGCAGTAAGCGCCGAATGCGCGCATCGCGACGTGTGCCTTCCATGGAGAAGTCGAGAGTATAGGTTGTCTTGACCCGGAAACCAGCCTGCTGCAATCGTGCCGGCAGGCTGGTCGCATTCCAGCTGCGCATATGCTGCCAGCGGTGCAGAACTTCGTTGGTTGCCGGACTATATATATAATTCTGAGTCAGGTCTTCATCATTCGGCGTGGTTACGATGAAGTGGCCGCCGGATTTGAGTAGGCGACGGGCGGTCGACAGCAGCGCCTCAAGCGCAGGGTCATCCAGATGTTCGATCACCTCGATCGACAGGATCGTGTCAAAACGCTCCCCGGTCAATTCCAGTTGACCTATGGTCTGCGCGCCAGAAAAGCCGGCAAAACCTTTGCAGCGTGCATTGGCGGCGGCAACCGAAGCATCGGAAAGATCCGCACCACTTACCTGACGTCCGATGGCGCAAAGATGCGGCAGCAGGCCGCCAGTCCCGCAACCGAGATCAAGTACCGATCGTCCGGCAAGGAGCGGCGCGAAATGGCCAGCGATATGGCCACCAAACTGGACGGTAAAATACTGCTCGGGAAACTGAGACTGCCAGTCCCAAAAGCGTTTGATGCGCTCCGGGGTCCATTCCATTAGAGGATATTTCGCAGTCATGGTGTATCTCGCTTTTCTGGCGCGCGCCCATTGCCGACGACGCCGTTACCGCCCGGCCGGACGACCACATCGGTCAGCCCTGCCTCGCGGAACCATGCGCGTACGTCGTCGATGGTGGCCGGCAGGTCATAGGCCGGCGCAAGGGCATCGAAAGTGTCCATAATTGCCCATTTGACCTTCTGCTCATCGGATAACTGCCGGTTCCAGTAGTTCCAGCAAGGAATAACGGATCCCAGGTAATTGCCCAGATAAGGAATCTTCTTAATCGCTGTGTCGAATGGCAGCCACTTCGGGATGAACCACTCCAGGAAACGCAGCAATCTTTCAGGCTGCATCCGTGTGGTAATGGGACGCCAGATATATTTCGACTTCCACGGCCGGATCAGTCCGTCTTTGCGATAGACGTCAACCGAAATCTTACCACCCGGCGCCAGCATGCGCGCCAGCGCCATAAAGCCGCCTTTAGGGTCCGGCGTATGCTGCAACACGCCGTGGCAAAAGACGTAGTCAAAGCTGCCAGGTAAAAAAGGCATGTTCAGGATGTCGGCTTGCATGAAGGTGATATGGCCGATATCAGCATTGTTCTGACGATTGGCATCAATCGCAGCTGAATAATCAAAGGAGTAAAGCATCGCGCCACTGGCGCCCAGGATACGGGTGAATCGGCCGGCGCCTGCACCCGCTTCCAGAACACGCTTTCCGACTAGTTCCGTTATCGACCAGTCGGTTTCCCGGAAACGGGTAGCAGACTCCTGGCTGCCATTCACATCATCCAGCTGCTCAGTGCGGAAACGGTGCCACTGCAGGGCAAAAGTTGTGTTGTAGCCGCTATCTTGCCGGAAGCGCACAACACCATCGGTCACGGGTACGCTTCCATCGGCGTATGTGAGACTGCTGCCTGTGCTGATGACAGGGCCGGGCAGGATCGCGGCCATGCGGTCACCCAAGAGGGTATTCGAGAGCTGCGTCATGTCAGAGACTCCTTCAGCAGGAGGTCGGATGCCGTGCTCTTGCTCAGCCAACCGGCAATGCTGTCGACATCTTCGAGAAAATGCCCTGCCGTCTGAACGACCGGATCTACAGAGGTATCCGCCGCCAGGTCCGGCAGACCGTAGCGATTGGCGCTGAAGTCGAGCAGGAACGAGCGCATGGGGATCGGTCGGCGGAAGAACGTGCCCCAGAGATATAGGCGCGCCAGACGTGTTGCTGCGCTGTCGAGCGTGGGTACTTCGTGCAGGTGGGCCAGAGTGGCGCGATAGTCGTCGGTCGTCGGAGGGTCAATGGTGAACCCTGCCCCGGAGTAGCGGCCAGTACCTGCTGTAACTGTGGGAATGCCGAAGCAGGGCAGTTCCATGCCGATGGTGCCGCGGACAGTCAGGCCATAGTCAATGGCGCTGAACAGGGAATACGTGTTGATCGACGTGTCGGCCGGCAGGATGCGCACATGCGGCGGCAGATCTCCGAAAGCACGTTTGATCGCCAGGCTTTCAAGCTGCTCCATCGGCGCGCCATCCATTTTCGAGCGCCAGACATTGACAGGATGAACCTTGACGATCCAGTCGAGTTTCGGGTTGGCAATGGCGCAGCGCACTGTCTCAATCAGCCATGCCTCGTAATCAGGGAAGAGGCTTTCGCCATAAAAGAAAGTGGCATCATAAAGGATATGCGCGAAGATGACCGCGATCTTGCGGCCCTCAGCGACGCCAAGCTGCCGTCGGGTTTCGGCAGCATCGAAAATGGCCTTGCCCTCCTGCAGCTGCTGCCGATTGAACCAGGCTCCCTTGGCGTAATTGCGGGCCAGCAGCTGCATGATCCGCTCTTCTTCACCGGCAGAGAATCCGGCGGTCTGGAGCAGATTCCAGGTATCGCTGCCGAGTGCCAGCGGGTGACGGTCGCGGGTGGGCAACGTATAGCGCTTATAGATCAGCGAGTCGGATTGCGGCGCGCCGAACCACTGTACGCAGTCGACTCCGCGTAACAGGCATGCGTCGAAAATCTCGCCGGCCGGCGTGTATCCGCGTTCGTTGAACAGGGTCAGCGTCGGCTTCGCAGTATCGAGCAGCCGCTGGGCTGCAAGCCTGGTCAGCAGCGATTCCGCTAGGCAGTCGATTGTAAGGCTGCGATGCGCCGGATTGGTGCTGTCGAGTTGGCCGGTGCGAAGGCGGCGGATGACCGTGGATAGGGCGTTGCGGCCGATGCGGAAGCCGTCGATTTCGACATCGAACAGCGCATTCAGGCTGGTAGCCTGGACGACAATTCCTTCGGCCTGCTGCCGACAGGCCGCGCGCTGGTCGGCTGAGGTCAGCTCAGAGAGATAGTAGAATTTAGTCGGCCCGGCTGCTGTATGAAGGCGCTCCACTATTCTGTTGGGACCTGGCAGCAGGACGGCAACCTTGTATTTCTGGCGGCGTAGCGCTGCTGCCAGCAGGATTTCGACCTTGATGCTGGCATAATTCGCCATCAATTCGCAGAGCAGGACAGTACCGGCGGGCTGTGCCGGTTCGTGCGTCTCCGCCAGGGAGGCGATCTGGGCGCGCCATTGCAGGGCGTCGAATTCGAGTAGTGCCCGCGTTTTTACGCGACTGAACAATTTGGACAGGACGGTCATTTTAATTGCAGTCGACGCTCGGCCTCGATCATATCCTGTAGGCCGTCGATATCGACGGAACATTCGAGCGGCATGTCATAGCCGATCAGCCGACCACCAAAGACATAGTCTGAGATCCGGTTGATACGTGTAATGTAGATGGCGGCACCGTTACGTGCGACGACATCTTGCTTGTCCTGACGCCTTAGTGGCATGTCGCCATGTAAGAATGGAACCAAGTAACCTGCGGTATCCCGGCGCATCACCGATAAGGGGTGGAAGATATGCGGGACTGCTATGGTGCTGACTAAACTGTCCGCCTGACTGTCGGCGGCGAACAGCGCTGCAGCCTCATCAATATGCTGGGCCGTGCGCAGCGGCGAGGTCGGCTGCAGGGTCATGACGGCGTCAGGGTGATAGCCGGCCTCCGCGAGGACCGCAACCACATGCTGCAATACCGGCAGCGTCGGTGATCTGTCCTGCGCCAGTTCAACTGGGCGCATCATGGCCTCGACGCCAAGTCGACGCGCCACAGCCGCAATTTCCTCGTCATCAGTCGAGACGACAATACGATCAAGGCTCTTTGCAGCGCGCGCGGCAGCGATAGTCCAGCCGATCAGCGGCTTCCCGGAAAGTGGATAAAGATTCTTGCGCGGGATACCCTTGGAACCACCTCGCGCCGGAATGACGGCCAGCAGGCGCATCAATAAGTGATCCGCTTCTGCACCTGTACGGTGCCGAGCTTGGCGAGGACATCGGCGATACGTTCGCCAGCCTTGCCGTTGCCATAGATGTCTTCCGATTCATACCGGCCATGGGCGATCTGCTGGCGACACGCTGCTTCGATGGCTTCGCGCGTCGGCAGGGCATCCAGCACATTCTTGCCGCGTTCGCGACCGGCCTGACGGCTGCCGATATTCACCACCGGCGTGCCAATGAACGCGCCTTCGCGGATGCCTGACGAAGAATTTCCGACGAGGCAGGCGGCGCGGCGCATCAGGCGAATATAGGTTTCGGTCGGCAGGTTCTTGAAGAAATGCATGCTCGCATCAAGACGGCGTTCACGCCATTTACGCATGCCGCGGGCGATATCTTCGGAGCCAGCATCGGCATTGGGCCACAGAACGATAGCTGGCAGGCCGATGGCATGCACCGCTTCCAGCGTGGCCGTGATCTGCCGTTCGCCTTCGCCGTATTCCGTGGTGACCGGGTGCTGCGAAACCAGCATGAAGGGTTTTTCCAGGTCGAGCTTGTCGCCCACCCCCTCGGCGAAGACATCGCCGGAGATCGGCTTGTCGTCACGGGCCAGGATGTCTGCGACCAGGTCGATGCGCGGACATCCGACTCGGTAAACGGTATCTTCAGGCTCGCCCAGACGGATGATGCGCTCGGCTGCGTCGCGACTGGCCGGAAAATGTATATGGGCGAATTTGGTGACGGCATGGCGGATCGATTCATCGATGGTGCCGGAGACTTCGCCTCCCATCGTATGCGCCACCGGGATATTCATATAGGCGGCCGCCAGAGTTGTCGCCATGGTCTCGAAACGATCGCCCACGGTGATGACGACGTCGGGCTTCAGGCGTTCGAATACGGTGGGCAGCTCGATCAGGCCGACGCCGGTCGATTTCGCCATTGTCGCCGGGGTTTCACCCTCGATCAGCATGTGGATGCGGGCATCGGTGGTGAAGCCGTCCTTTTCGATCAGGTCGACTACGGCGCCATAGCGGTCGAGTACCGCAGACGCCGCGGTCACCAGTTGCAGCTCCAGCTCGGGATGCGCCTTGATCGCGGCCATGGCCGATTTGATCGAACTGTAGTTCGCACGACTTCCAACAACGACACAGATGCGTTTCATGTCAGGTCTTCTTCCGAAATCTTGGTGTCGGCAGTAAGGTCGCGCCGCGTCTTGCGGTCGACCAGGCTGCGCCATGCGGCCGCCGGAATGCCATCGCCGGGCTTCTTAAAGGCCAGCATTTGAGGCGTCAACACGGTGCCGGCGGGAATATCGCCGGCGGCTACGACGCTCTTTTCGAAGATGCGCTTCATGTCCCGATAGGGTGCGAGGTCATCCTTGTCGACCGGGTGCGCCTGCATGGCCCAGATCTCCCGCAGTGCCTGACAGAAGTTGCGGAACTCGGCAGGTTCCATCGAATGGGCGGCGTCGCTGCCATACATTAGCTTTGAGAAGGTGAAATGCTTCTCGATGGCGGTTGCGCCCAGGGCGGCAGCGGCACAAGCAGCTCCAATGCCCAGCGTGTGATCGGAATAGCCGATCTCGACTTCGTACCGGCGGCGCATTTCCTCAAGCACATTAAGGCCGACCCGCTCGGGTGGGCAAGGATATGCAGAGGTGCATTGCATAACACAGAGCGGGCCACCCTGCTTAAGGATGGTGACAGCGCGGTCGATCTCGGCCCAATCACTCATGCCAGTCGAAAGCAGCACCGGTTTTCCGGTCTGGGCTAAGCGTTCCAGCAGCGGTGTATTGGTGGTCTCGCCCGAGGGTACTTTATAGAGGTCAGCGCCGACCCGCTCCAGGAGATCGACTGCTTCGATGGAAAACGGCGAGGACAGGAAACGGATGCCGACGTCGCGGCAAGTTTGCTGCAGGCCATGCCATTGCTGCTCGGTGAATCCGGTACGCTCGAAATACTCAAACCGCGGTTCGCCCTTGAAATAGGCGGGCATTGGCGCATTACGCGTCGTCTCGGCAGCAGCGATGTGGGTCTGGAATTTAGCTACATCGGCGCCACAGGCCGCCGCCGCCTGGATCAACTTGACGGCATTTCCGAATGAGCCGTCATGAACCGAACCGATTTCGGCAATGATCATGCCCATGGCACCCTCTCTCTGTCGTTGCCATTTGAAAGACTGGTCATGTCGCCTCCAGCCAGACTACGGTGTTCAGCAGCTGCCATAGGAACATCATGTGGTTCTCCTTTACAGCACCGTCACGCACGATGGCGACATGTTCGGCAATGAGCCGATCCACCTCGGGTTCGTTCAAGAAGCCAAAATTGCGGATATGCTGTGAACGGGTCAGATCGCGCAGTTCCTCCAGGGCATGGCCCTGGAACCACTGATGGGCCGGCGCGTTCCATCCGGTTTTCTTTATGCGAGTGCGAGTGGCTTCTGGCAGAACGCCTTGCATTGCTCGGCGCAGCAGCTGCTTGGTAACGCCATCCCGTATCTTCATCTGGCCCGGCACACGGAACATAAACTCGACCAGGTCATGGTCAAGGAATGGATCGAAATGATCCAGCCCCGCCGCAGTGGACTGGCGGTCTTCAGCGCGCAGGCAGCAGGGCAGTGTCTCGCGCACGATATCCTGGAAGGTTCGGTTCTTGAGGTAACTGCGATAAGGGGCGCTCATCACGGGCGAGAAACCGGAAAAATCGAAGTAGTCGCGCCGGATCGTGCTGGCATAGCGCAGCATACGATCCCTATCCGCTTTGCATTCTCCGGGCACCGCGGGGTTGGTCATTCGAGTGATCATGCCGGCCGCAGTTTCACGATTCTTTCGGAAGATCGGGTGATCATGATGTCGTGCCCAAGCATCGACCTCATGATCATAACGATCTGGTGCCCCGGCTTGGAGCAGGTCAGCGAAGAGCATCGGGAAGTATTCGTACTCGCCTGCATTGAGCTCATCGCCACCGAGACCGCCGAACAGCGATCCGAACCCGCGTGCAGCAATATCCTTGATCAGGATATGATGCGACAGCCAGGTCGCAGTTGCGACTGGTTCGTCATGAATACGAACCATGTCTCGCACGATTCCGACCAGATCGATCTGATTGGGAATCTCAACCTGAATCCACTCGGAAATCTTCTCGTCTGCCACATCCTTGATTTCGTTGCGCTCATCATAGGTGGCGTCGACATATACGCTGGAGGTGGCAACCTGTCGCTCGCCCCGCAAGTGGGCTGCGGAGCATACGACGGAGGACGAATCGAGGCCTCCAGACAGCGTAAAGGCAGGACGCTTGGCGATGGAGAGGCGACGGCCAACTGCCTGAAACAGCATCTCGCGATATTGCTCGGCCAGGGTGGCTTCATCCGCACGCCATTCCTCGGCCTCGTTCAAAGTCCAATAGCAGCGGACATCTGCGGCGTGGCCAACGCTGAGCTGTAACAGATGCCCGGCCGGCAGCTGGGCTACGCCAAGATACGGCGATGCGGTCGCTATATTGTCGATCAGGCGATAATGGAGGCCGCAAAAACGTGCAATGAAAGCCGGGTCCGGCTGCCGATGAATTCCGGCAGCAAATAAACCGGACGGCTGTGACGCGAAGGCAATGCCGCCACTTGTGCTGGCGTAATACAGGGGTTTGATGCCCAGTCGATCGCGAATGAGGCAAAGTTCTCGACGCTCTGCATCATAGATCGCAATGCTGTAATCCCCGGCCAGCTTCGCGGCCACCTCCTCGGCGCCGCCGCGCTGATACAATGCGGCGATCCTCGCGCCATCACTATCGGCCGCGATTCCCAGCTCCTGCCGATTGCCGATGGCACCATCAATCGCGATCGTCAGGGAGTTGATTTTCCAGACGCCACCGTTGCCGTCGGTTCGGCCGATCCAACCCAAGCGGCCCTGGCTTGTGCCCGCCTCATGTCGGGCCTGCTGCGGCGCGGGCATTGCCCCAAGCATAGCGGAAACCCCGCCTTCGGAGACGGGCTGCGCAGAAACGAGCCCAGCGATACGCGACATGCAGCGCCCTTTTAATCCTGAGTCAATCGATGTGCCTGGACGAAGGTCCAGTGATGAGGGTAGCCAATGACCATTTCCGGCATACCGCCGGTGCGGCGGTCGCGCACGAATGATACCCGGAAGCCACGTGCCTCGATGAACTCCTGAATCTCGGCGCGGGCATACGTATTGACATACACGTTGAGCCGGACACCTTCGTCCAGAAATTCGTCTCGGACATAGTCGTAATGCGACTGTTCGGCGATCGATTCACGAAGAATGATGCTTTTGCCGGCAGCAGCCAGCAGTCGTTCCAGCGGCCTGTGAAAGTTATCGATATTTGAGAGAACGTTCATGCAGAGAACATGATCAGCTTTGCCGGACAGGTCCTCAATTCTCATGGCCTGAAGATTTTCCTCCGGCAGACCGAAACGGGCGATCTCACGGCGGCCGATATCAATGAAATCCGCTGTTGCATCTATGCCGTAGTAGGATAAAGGGATGGTGCGGCGGCGTATTGCGTGAAAGAAATATCCCGTCCCGCAGCCGGCATCGAGCAGAGTTTCGCCAGGTCGCGCATAGGCTTCCAGCAGTTCCGCAGCCTGCGCTGCGCAGGTCATTTCTTCAGCCTCATCTCGCGCTCTTGCCGTATACAGGTCGCGCACAGTTCGGCTGTGTTGCCAGATGTTGTGAATCTCCCAGCCACCGCGGGATACCACTAAACTGGGGGCGGTCAAGCCGACTTCCTGCCAGTCAGGATGAAGGCGGAGGCCATGAAATAGCCTCGCCAGTCGCGTGGGTTTTCCATGCCCAGGCTTGCCTTGCGAAAGAAGGGTTTCATGCCGCTCTCGAACATCGGTGGCAGGGCATGGAAGTGGTAGAACAGGATCTCCACATCGACGAGGCCGGCTTCACGGGCCAGTAGCGACAGCTCAAACGGATTGTGTGTCCGTGAGAGAACTTCATCGTAGCCGGGCTCGCTTTCATATCCCTTGCGAACGGCCGGTAAATCGGTGCGGAAGCGCTCATCCATCTCCTTCAGTGCAGCATCGAGGCGGTCGCGATCCTCCTCGTTGGCCCCCATCCGCAGGTTTTCATCATCGATAAGAATCTGACGGAAGAAATCGCGGCTATAGCGGTTCAGCGTGAACAGCGCAAACAACTGGTTTCGGGCTTCAATAGCTATGCGCCCGCCGGGGGCGAGTGCAGCAGTGATATTACGCAAAACTGTGGCGTCATCACCCTGAGGGATGTGTGGCAGAACGCCAAAGCACAGCGAAAAATCAAAACTGGTGCGGCCACTGGCGGCGTGGCGATAGGCGGCAGTATCAAGGACGCTACCCTGCCAAATGCGGTCGACAGGCAATGCCTTCGCGCTGAACACTTCGCGGGCGACCTGAACCATCTCAGGCGTCAGGTCAAAGCCATAGAATTCCGGACCAAGGTCGATGAGATCGCGCAGCATCGAGGCTGGCCCGCAGCCTGCATCGAGTACAGTTGCAGGCTTTGCTTGCTGAATCAGGTCGCGCATGATGTCGGTATGCACTGGCGGATAAGCCGCAGCTGATTGATAATAATCTCCGTAATAGCGCTCGCTCCATGTCGAGTAGCAGCGCTTTACCGATTCTTGCACGTCACCTCTGATGCTGTCGCTCACGGGGTTTCTCTCTTTGAGTGATCTGGTCAGGAACACGGCAAGCGGCGCGCAACCAGCCACATATGCGAAGACAGATTCTGCGCTGCTAGGAATTGCTGGAATGGCCAGCCCTGGTGATCCCATTCGTCGATCAAAACACGCTGTAGGAACGGGTCCAGCTTGATCTTCCCGGCCAAGGCTGCCTCACGTACGAATTCGGCGTCCAGGCGGCCTGGTGTATGAGAGTGAAGGAC
>JACCDQ011759066.1_pt1 | contig 10326 bp, 7 predicted proteins | sample 7446031 | NCBI WGS metagenome assembly JACCDQ01 (sample SAMN15323442, study PRJNA562643) | freshwater metagenome | isolation source: river surface water | place: USA:Blue River Watershed | collected 2017-08-17
ATTCCCCCGAAGGCAAAGGCCCCGGGGGAAGATCCTGAACTGTGGATAACTAGTTACTTGGTTGCTATGTTTACCAATTTCGGAGCACGCACAATCACGGTGGCAATCTCTCGATCGCCGATAGATTTCTGCACCGCTTCCGAAGCCAATGCGAGTTCGCGCAGGTCTGCCTCGCTAATGTCGACAGAGACTTCGAACTTGTCTCTGACCTTGCCATCAACCTGAGCGATAGCCACGATGCTGCTTTCGACAAGAAGTTCGAGCTTTGCATCAGGCAACTGAGTAAGTGCCACACCAGGCTGGTGGCCAAGCTTCTGCCACATGTCTTCGGCTGTGTAAGGTGCAAATAGCGAAAGGGCCTTAGCTACAACTTCGGCTGCCTCGCGCACGGCTGGGTCTTTCGGTCCGGCTGCGCCATCGATGGCCTTGCGAAGAGCATTGACCAGCTCCATGATCTTGGCGACGCCAACGTTGAACTTGAAGCCTTCAATCAGAGGACCGAAGTCACGCAGGAAAGTGTGAGTGGCTTTTCTAAGTTCCGCGTTACCGGCGTCGAATGAAACACCAACGGCGCTATCGACATCGTTTGCAGTTCGCCAGGCACGAGCAAGGAATTTAGCTGAACCGGCCGGCGATACATCTGCCCAGTCGATGTCATCCTCGGGTGGTCCCGCAAATGACATCGTAAGGCGCACTGCATCTACGCCGTGTTCGTCAAGCTGTTCTGAAAGTGCAACCAGGTTTCCACGTGACTTCGACATAGCCGATCCACCCATCAACACCATGCCCTGATTTAGTAGGCGCGTGAATGGCTCCTCGAAATCTAGGTAGTTGAGGTCGTGCAGAACCTTGGTTACGAATCGGGCGTACAGTAGGTGCAGAATGGCGTGGGTAACACCACCAACATACTGGTCGACTGGAGCCCACTCTTTGGCTGCATCGATTGGGAACGCGACGTCGTTTGAGTTTGGCGACAGGAATCTTAGGAAGTACCAAGACGAGTCCACGAAGGTATCCATGGTGTCGGTGTCACGCTTAGCCGGTTGGTTGCAGCTTGGACAGGTGACATTTACCCAATCCTCTGCCCCACCAAGCGGTGAGGTTCCCTTTGGCTTGAGGTCTAAACCCTCGGCCGATGGCAATACCACTGGAAGCTGGTCGGCCGGAACCGGCACTTCGCCACAGGATTCACAGTGAATGATCGGGATAGGTGTACCCCAATAGCGCTGACGAGAAATCAACCAGTCACGAAGCCTGAAGTTCTTGGTCTTCTTGCCCTTGCCCTGCGCTTCGAGCAATTCGGTGACTTTTTCGATGGCCGCCTGCTTGCCCAAACCGTCTAGCGGACCAGAGTTGAAAAGCTGGCCTTCGCCGGTTGTTGGCGCACCGGCACTGATTGGGTCGATTACCTGACCTTGTTCATCCAACACCTTCACCACGGCGCGAATTGGAAGATCAAAGCGCTTGGCAAAATCGAAGTCACGCTGATCGTGAGCGGGAACGGCCATGATTGCACCGTGACCATAATCGGCAAGGACATAATCTGCAGCCCAAATTGGTATGCGTTCACCATTGACCGGGTTCACCGCAAAGCGGTTGAGCGGCACACCACTCTTTGGTCTATCGGTGGCAAGGCGCTCGATGTCGTTAGATTGCTTTACCAATTCGAGGTAAGCCTCAAAATTAGCCTTGGTTTCTTCGTCGGAACCTGCAACGAGTTCGGCGGCAAGCTCGCTGTCAGGAGCCACCACCATAAAGGTTGCACCAAACAGAGTGTCTGGACGAGTGGTGAACACCGTCACCGGCTCGGTCTTACCCTCGATCTCGAAATCCACGTCAGCGCCGTGCGAGCGCCCGATCCAGTTGCGCTGCATAGACAGCACCTTGGCTGGCCAGCTGCCTTCAAGGGTGTCTAGATCGTCTAGCAAGCGATCGGCGTAATCGGTGACTTTGAAGTACCACTGGGTTAGCGCCTTCTTGGTGACCACGCTGTCGCAGCGTTCACAAAGGCCCTGAACAACCTGCTCATTTGCCAAAACGGTCTGGCAACTTGGGCACCAGTTCACGTTTGAATTCTTGCGATAGGCCAAACCCTTGTTGTAGAACTCTAAGAAGAGCCACTGGTTCCACTGGTAATACATCGGGTCAGAAGTTACGAGAACGCGATCCCAATCGAATGAGCACGCGTAGCGACGCATCGATGCCTTTTGCTGCGCGATGTTGTCGTATGTCCAGCCCTTAGGGTCTAGACCGCGCTTGATGGCCGCGTTTTCTGCCGGCAAACCAAAGCTGTCCCAACCGATTGGGTGCATAACGTTGAAGCCCTTTTGCACCCAGTACCGAGAGATAACATCGCCAAGCGCGTAGGCCTCGGCGTGCCCCATGTGCAAGTCGCCAGATGGGTACGGGAACATGTCGAGAACGTACTTCTTCGGCCGTGGGTCGCCAGGGTTACCTGAGGCGAATGGGCGCAGTTCATCCCAAACTGGCAGCCATTTTTCCTGGATAGCGACGACGTCGTAGTCGTTCTCGTGTGCCTCAGGCGCGTTTTGCTGGGTCATTTGGCTCGCATTTCATGAAATCGATGGGTAAAAAACCCTTGTTCTAAGGTTACCAATCAGAGCCAAGGGTCGGAGGCGTTTAGCACCGACAGCATGGCTTTGGCTTTTAGCCTGGTTTCTTCGAGTTCGGCTTCGGGGTCTGAATCAGAGGTGATTCCGCCGCCAACACCTATTGAAACGCCAGAGGCATCGAAGACAATGCTTCTGATTACCATCGCGAAATCGGCAGCCCCGTTTGAACCAAAGTAGCCGGCAACACCCGAATAGATGCCACGTGGTTGCGCTTCGAGCTGGCTCAGCAATTCAACCGCACGGATTTTCGGCGCACCGGTCATAGAACCACCCGGGAAGGCAGCCATGACCGCTTCGACAGCATCTTGATTGGGCATCAGTTGACCGGTAATGGTGCTGACTAGCTGATGAACCGTTGCATAGGTTTCGATACCAAAGAGACTTGGAACCTTAATCGAGTCGGCGAAACAGACTCGACCAAGGTCATTGCGCATCAAATCGACAATCATCAAATTCTCGGCGCGCTCTTTTTGATTCAGGGCAAGTTCGCTCTTGATCTGTGAATCCTCAGCCTCATCGGCGCCACGAGGGCGGGTTCCCTTAATTGGCTTGGTACTCACCAGGCCATCGGCCGAGACCGAGAGAAATTGCTCGGGTGAAGCCGAAACCAAAGTTTCATCGCCGAGTCGCATGAAGCAGGCGTAGGGTGCCGGGTTTTCGAACCTCAGCCTTAGAAATGCCGCCAAGGCGTCGACTGGGCCATCGATTTGAATTTTGTTGGTTAGGCAAAGTTGATAGACATCGCCCTGCGCGATGAACTGCTGCGCCGCGACGATGTTGTTCAGGTATTGCTGTGGCGATTGGTAAAGCCTGGCCGATACCGGCTCTTGCTGTTTGGTCTCGTGCAAATAGGCCGCCTCTTGGCCACCAGAGAAACCAATGCGCAGCAACGCCGCACGGTACCAATTAGTAAAGCTCTGCTCGCTCGCAAAGACACCGATGAAGTGCATCACTCGCTTATCGTGGTCGATCACAATGGCTCGATCAACCGGGATGAAATGCGAGCGTCCCTCGTAGGAAATGACTCCCACTAACCCCGGTCGCCAACTAAACGGCAGGCTGGGATCATCGTCGAATTTGAGTTCGCCAAGGACGTGGCGTAAGTCGCCAAGTTGTTCTACCTCTGCGCTCTGCATCGAGGCGCCGATAACCGAAAATCTCTCGGTTGAGTGAAACTCACGATCAAGCCAGAAGGCCCGCTCTTCGTTTGAATAAAGCAGGGTGAATATGTCGCCGGGGCTAACGAAAGCATCAAGTGACTTAGAGAAAAGATGCACTTGATTCACCCGATTCTTTTAGTCAATTTGGCGGTAAAGGATTTGCTATCTAGATTAGACGCACGATCACAATTACCGGGGCGGAGGCGACAAATGACTGACTTTGGCCGCTTCTTTCGGTTCGTTGACGGTTCGCTTGTTGAGCAGACCGAATCTACCGGTGAGCCGCAGCTGGTTGCCGCCGATTCTTGGCTGGTAGTTGACGGCCGCTGTCGCAGTATCGATGCCCACTTCGCTCGATTCGCAAGTTGGGTAAGTTCGCAACCCGGGATCAACTCTGAGGAGCTGGACGACTTTTTCGAGGTCGTGAAGGCTGCCATCCCAAAGACAGGGCGTTGGTTCCCACGAATTGAAATGCACAGCGAGTGCAGTGACTCCGGTCGATTGTTCCTCAGACTCCGCGAGGCTCCCGAGCAACTTGGCGAGATTCGACTTTGGACCTACCCGGGCAAGGATCCTCGCACCAATCCCCAAATCAAGGGGCCCGATTTGAGCCTGTGCTTGCAATTGCGTAGAAATGCCATCATGCACGGTGCCGACGAGGCTGTTTTGCTCGATGATTCGGGCTTTATCGCCGAAGGTGCGCTCAGCTCGATTGTGTGGTGGCGAGGAGACGTGCTCTGTGCACCAAACGCGGAGACAACCTGGCTAGATTCAATCACCCGAACTGAAATTTTTGCCATAGCGAACCAGATGGGCATCAAGACTCGCACCGAACTGGCCAGGCCAGCCGACCTGGTTGGTTTAGAAGTTTGGGCACTCAGCTCGCTGCAGGGCATCAGGCCGGCCAGCGAGTGGGTTGGCCTCGGTAGCCCACTGGGCTCGATTACTCACATCGAATCGTTCCAGAAACGACTTCGAATGCTCGCCACTCAGATCTAACACTTCGACTCGTTTTAGCCGAGTTGGGTGCGAGAATTGGCTCATGAATGACATTCTCGACTGGCTCATCAACATGGTGCAATCGGTTGATCCCGCGCTTCGTAATTTGATTACCGGCTTTGCCATTCTCTGCGAGACCTCGCTATTTGTTGGTTTAGTCATTCCAGGCGACACCGTGGTCTTGGTCTCATCGGCCGGCGTTCAAGATGCCGGAGATTTCTTCTGGTTACTCAGTTCGGTGTTGATCGGGTCGCTAATTGGTGAAAGCCTCGGATTCTGGATTGGACGCTTTTTTGGTGACCGCATCCGTGCCAGCAAACTTGGTCGAAAACTTGGCGAATCGAATTGGGCATTGGCCGATCGTTTCGTTGAGCGTCGCGGTGGCATTGCCGTCGCCATCTCTAGATTCCTACCGATGCTTCACTCGCTGGTGCCCGTGGTATCTGGCATGACCAGAATGCGCTACCGCGAATTCATCATCTGGACTTTTGGCGCCTGCGCCATCTGGGCTTCGGCCTATGTGGGCATTGGCTATCTAGCCCGCGGCGCCTATGAACAAATCGCCGGCAACCTCAAGTGGGGTGGCCTTGCCTTTGTTGCAGCCATTATTGCGGTCATGATCGTGGTGCACTTTGGCAAGCAGCGACTCGAAGTTGCGGCCGAAAAACTGGCCGATTCACCCGCGCCTACCGTTGCCACCAAACGAGCAGCTAAGGATTAGTCATGTGCGGTCGCTTTGTGGTTGCTAGGTCAATCGGCGAGATTCAAACAATCTTTGAAGTCGATGAGATTGTTGGCGATGTTCCTGGCGTTTCTTATAACGTCGCTCCAACTCAAAACATCGCAATCATCGTCGATCGATCCTTTGAAAAAGACGAATCCGGTGCCCCGATTGGTGAGCTGAGCCGAGAGATCCATGCGGCCAGGTGGGGCCTGGTTCCGCGCTGGGCAAAGTCGGCAACCGAGGGTTCTCCCCTAATCAACGGTCGAATCGAAAGCCTGCTAGAAAAACCGTCCTTCAAAGACTCGGTGGTTCGCAGGCGCTGTGTCATCCCTGCTTCTGGCTATTTTGAATGGCAAGTTGCCAGCGATGGAACCAAGCAGCCCTTTTACATCAGCGCCGGCACCGATGGCATGTTTGCCCTAGCCGGGCTATACGAATGGTGGGCCGACCCGCAAAAGTCAGCGTCTGATCCCTCGCGTTGGCTGCTATCGGCAACCACCATCACCAAGGCCTCTTGCCCCGATCTTGCCCACATTCACGATCGAAACCCGATTCTGCTTTCGGCAGATACCTTCGATGCCTGGCTCGATCCACACATCGAGGGAGATCAGGATCTCTTGGATGCGGTTGCGATCGATTCCGACATCGTTGCCGCCGAAGCCGAGTTCTTTGCGGTTGGCCAGGCGGTTGGTCAGGTACGCAACAACTCGGCCGATCTGATTCGCCCACTGGCCTAAAACACTCGCTCGCCAAAAACGCCGCTAGCCCAATACGCCAGCTGGCCTAAAACACAAACTTCTGCAATTTGAATTTGCTTTGTCGGAGGGTTTCCATACACTTTTAACATTCGAACAAATGTTCGATAGAAGGTTAGAAGAATCGAGGGGCCAGCAATGCTGCGCGTAGATGAAAGGGTCGAGGTATCGGTTGACCGAAGCGGTGAACCGATTGGTTTTTGGTGGCGAGGAGCCGGGTATTTGGTTAAGTCCAAGCCCATCCGTTGGTTTGCTCGCCGAGAATGGTGGGTAGATGCCGCCAGAGTACAGCGCGGAATAGGCGCCGGCGTTCTTGAGGTAGAAATGTGGCGCATGAGTGCCGCAAAAAGCGAATCAGACAAAGCTCAGTTTGAACTGGTGCACACACTCGAGGGCACAAACGGCCAAAAGCACATTTGGCGTTTGGTTCGCGTTTACAACTAGGCAATCGTGCATGAATTTGTTCACCTGAATGTGGCCTCGGCTTATTCGGGGCACTACGGAGTTACCCGCCCAGAGGCAATGGCTGAGGCCGCTGCCGCAATGGGTTGGAATGCACTGGCGATTACCGACCGAGACGGGCTCTACGGAGCCGTGAAGCACATTGGCGCCTGCCTGCAACTGGGCATCTCGCCCATAGTGGGAGTGAGCTTGGTCATCGCAAATGATGACGGCACTCAGCTTGCTCGCTGCGTCTTGTTGGCTCACGGCCAAGATGCCGGTCGAGGGTGGTCAACCCTCTGCCAAATTGTTTCGCAAGCTCATAGCGGCACCGCAAAAAATAAGACCAAAGAGGTGCGGCTGACCCGTAGCCAGCTAAGCGAGCTTCTTAAAGCGGGCGGCTGCACCCTGCTGCTTGGCCCGAACAGCGATGTGGGCCTGCAGGTGTTGGCCGGCAACCGAATAGAAGCAATGCAAAGCCTAGACAACTGGAAGCGTGCCCTGCCGCTGACCGGAACGTTGGCGCTCGAGATCGTGAGCCACATCACCGAACCCGGCACCGAGATGTCTATTTTGCAGGCCAGGCGAATGCTAGAACTAGCCGATGCGGCGGGTTTGCCGAGTGTGCTCACCAATGCCGTTCGATACCTGCAACCCGACGATGCGCTAACCGCAGACATCCTAGATTCGGCGAGGCACCTCGAGCCACTTGGCTTCTTTACACCCCAACCAAACGCCCAGGCCTGGCTAAAACCAGCCGCGGTCATGAACGCCCTGGCGCTCGAGATAACCCAAGATCACTCACGGGCGGCAAAGCTGCTGAGCCACACGGCAAAGCTGGCCGATAAATGCCGTCTAGACCCGGTAAAAGACTGCGATTGGGGCAAGGCAAAAACGCCAGAGAAAGAGGCTCTGGGCATAACCGGCAACCCCTTTGAGGTGCTGTGGCAGAAGGCCAACGACGGCATCGAACGTTTTTACCCCCGAGCAAACTCAAACCTACTCGCGCAGGTTAGGCACCGGCTAGGTCAAGAGCTAATCACCATAAACAAGCTTGGTTTTGCAACCTATTTTCTTACCGTTGCCGATGTAGCGCAGATGATTCGAGACATGGGCATCAGAAGCCAAGCCCGAGGGTCTGGCGCCGGCTCGCTTACCAATTACCTGCTTGGCATCAGCGGCGTTGACCCAATAGAACACGACCTTTTATTCGAGCGGTTTCTGAGCGTCGAAAGATCAAGCCTGCCCGACATCGACATCGATGTTGAATCATCGCGCAGGCACGAAATCTATCGTTCAATTTTTAAGCGGTACGGGCAAGAACGAGTAACACTGCTATCGATGCAGTCAACCTATCGAGGTCGTGGCGCAATGCGAGACTCTGGCCTGGCGCTTGGCCTGGATGAAGAACAAATCGATGAAATTGCCAAGAACATGTGGCGGTTTAGCGCGCGCAGCTTTAGAGGCGCTCTCGAAACAAAGCCCGAGTTGGCCAAATTTGCCCAAGAGGTCGAACAAGATCGCCGAATGAATCTTTTGGTAGACATCACCGAACGACTCGATAGATTACCGAGGCACATCTCGATGCATCCGTGCGGGGTAATTTTGGGCGACCAAAGCCTGTTGCGCAGAACCCCGGTGGAGGCCAGCGGGCTTGGCCTGCCAATGAGCCAATTTGATAAAGATGACATGGACCCAATGGGGCTACTGAAGCTAGATGTTCTCGGCGTAAGAATGCAGAGCAGCATGGCCTACACCATCAAAGAAATTGCTCGGGTGTCTGGAGAGATCGTTGATCTAGACAACGTTCCCCGAGATGACGCAGCGACGTTTAAGGCCATTCGAACCACAAACACTCTGGGCATCTTTCAAATTGAAAGCCCGGGGCAAAGAGAACTGACCGGCAAACATCAGCCAACCCAATTCAACGACCTAACCATTCAGATTTCTCTGTTTAGGCCGGGGCCAATGAAGGGCAACATGATTGCCCCCTATCTCGATGGGCGTCACGGTTTTGCCAAACCCGATTTCATCCACAAAGATCTTGAACCCATTCTGCGCGAAACCTACGGGGTGGTTATTTTTCACGAGCACGTCATTCGAATTTTGCACCGCATGACGGGTTGCGGGCTAGCCAAAGCCGATGAACTGCGCAGATCACTAGAAAAGCCAAGGATAAAGCCGGAGATCGAGAGATTCTTTAGAACCACCGCCGCCGAGCGCGGTTACAGCCAACCGGTAATTGAAAGAGTTTGGTCTGTAATAGAGGGCTTTAGCAGTTTTGGCTTTTGCAAGGCTCACGGGGCGGCATTCGCTCTGCCCACTTACCAAAGCGCCTGGCTAAAGACCCACTACCCCACCCATTTCATGGCCGGGTTGTTCACGCACGACCCAGGCATGTACCCGCGCCGCTTGCTGCTATCTGAGGCCCGGCGACTCGGCGTGAAGATCTTGCCGATTGATGTAAACAAATCGGGCAGAGAATACTTGGTCGAAAAAGTACCCAAAAAAACCGACAACCCCGCCGAACCAGAAATCGCGGTTCGATTGGCAATCAATGAACTCGAATCGATTAGCCAAGCCGAGATTGAACGCATCATCGATGGGCAGCCTTTTAGCGATACCGCCGATTTCTATCTGCGCGCAAAACCCAGCCGAAGAACCCTAGAAAACCTGGCGCTAATTGGCGCGCTTGACTCTCTAGCGGCTGGGCCAGAAACCACTCGCGGAGACATTCTGGCCAGAGTGAGGCAGCTAAACGCCATCAAGAATCGAAAGGCCTATAACAATCAGCCAACCCTAGATTTCAGCGTCTTAGAAACCCTTCCAAGCGGAAATGCCGAAATCTCAAGGCAAGACCAAATTTCTAACGAACTAAAAATCATGAAAATGGATGTGACCGAGCACGTGCTTGAGCTCTATCGGCCAATGCTGGATTCGATGGGCGTGGTAAAAAGCAGTGAATTGGCAAGACTGCGCAGTAAAACCGACGTGCTGGTGGCCGGGGTAAGGGTTGCCACTCAAACGCCACCCATGCGATCGGGAAAACGAGTGGTTTTCGTGACCTTGGATGACGGTGAGGGCTGCAGCGACAGCACCTTTTTTGACGAAGCGCAGGCAAGATGCAGCCACATTCTCTTCAACACCAAACTGCTGTTGATCGCCGGAAAAACCAGAAGAACCGGAGTTAACGGGGTCTCACTAATGGCAGAAAACGCCTGGGATCTAAGAGAGTTGTGGAATAACTGGCAGAAATCTAAAGCTGGCTAGCTATTTTTTGAACGTGAGACGGAACGATGGTGTGCCCGCCGGGATGCATCAGGAGTTCAACCGAGTCGCCCAGCTCGGTGAACTCGGCGACCATTGCCTGTGTTCTATCAGCCGGCGAGTAACCATCGACTTCGCCATTGGCTATCCACACCCGCTTACCCGCGAGGTTTGGAGCTTGTTTGCCAAATGGAGTCTTGATGAAGGACTTGGTCGTGCCAAACGCAACGACGCCTCGAACTGCGTCTGGGTGCAACAACAGCAAAGCGCCGGCGGCATTGGCCCCGTTCGAGAAACCAACGGCATAAACATTGTCGGGATCAAACCCGTACTCCCCCGACGCAACC